>Ga0157369_10005067_pt1 | contig 15416 bp, 15 predicted proteins | sample C25metaG_FD_113461 | JGI IMG/M metagenome (GOLD analysis project Ga0157369, IMG submission 113461) | Corn rhizosphere microbial communities from Kellogg Biological Station, Michigan, USA - C2-5 metaG | ecosystem: Host-associated > Plants > Roots > Rhizosphere > Soil | place: USA: Michigan... | reverse complement strand
GCCGGCGACCACCTCGATGCCGTAGTGGCTCGACAGGCTGCACCACAGGCCGATCTGGGATTGGCCCGCGTACAGCGCGCGCTTGAACGTGTTGACCGGAAGTTCCATGGGCAGGGCTCTGAGGGATCGGAACCTGCGAGCTTACTTCACGCGTGAATTCAGGGTCAGACTTCAGATACGGTGCCGCATCTGCGGTCTGGCCTAGATCGGGGTCAGCCGGGGTCGGCGACGAGCCCGGCGGCTTCGATGCCGGCGATGGCGCAGGCTTCGTCGCGATCGGCCTGGTCGCCGCTGATGCCGACGGCGCCGACGACGTTCCCGTCCGCGTCACGGACGAGCACGCCGCCCGGATTGGGAACCACCCGGCCGCCGCTCGCCGCTGCGAGCGCCGCGAAGAAGCGGGGATTCTGCTCGGCCTTGCGCGCCAGCTCGCGTGAGCCCAGGCCCATCCCAAGCGCGCCCCACGCCTTGCCGCGCGCGATGTCGACGCGCAGGATGCCGCAGCCGTCCTCGCGCTTCAGCACGACGTCGTGGCCGCCGGCGTCGAGCACGACGACGGCCAGGGACTTCGACGAGTGCGCGCGCGCCGTGGCGAGTGCCGCGTCGACGATGCGCGAGGCGACGTCGAGGGTGAGTGCGGTCATCGCTCGACGAAGTTCTGCGCCGCTTGCACGCCGGGCATCGGGCCGCGCATCGCGACCACGCGATCGCGTGGAATGTCGTTCAATCGCATGGCCGCGTTCACGACCACTGCCGCCTCCTTGATCATGTCGTCGATGAGGACGAACTCGCCCTCCTTCGAGCGAATGTCGCCGGAGCCGGGCGAGGCCAGCCGGCTCGTGCCGCCCGACCCGTAGACGCAGGTCGGTATGCCGAGGCGATTCGCATCGATGGCGTCGGTGCAAAACGGCGGCGAGAACATTGCCGGAACGGCGACGCCGTTCGTCTCCCGGTGCGCGTCGACCACCGCCTGTACCACGGGGTGCGTCGCCGGCAGCTCGGTACCCGGCCGCGACATGTAGTACTCGATCTCGACCGGCCGTTTCAGCTTGTCGCGCGCAATTCGCTGCACGACCTGCGTGAACTCGCGCTGCACGTCGATCGGATAGCGATGCGGCGGGAAGCGAATATCGACGTAAAGCTGCGCCAGGTTGCAGGTGCGCGCGGCGCGCCACGGCAGGCCGCCGCGCATGCAGGCACGGTTCACCGCAGGCACCACGCCGGCGTACGTGTGCTGCTTCTTGTATTCGGCGATCCAGCCGTCGAGCTCCTGCCACAGCAGCCACATCTCGTCGAGCGCACTCAACGTCGAGTCGTGGAAGGCGCTGTGCGCGAAGTCGCCATGCACGCTGACCTTGGCCCACGTCGTACCCATCATGCCCGTCGATGGCACCTGTGCCGTCGGTTCGCCGAGGAAGTGGTAATCGGCGGCAACGCCGTGGATCAGCAGGTGGCGAAGACCCATGCCGTAGCCGTGATAGTGCTTGCCCTGGAATTCGTCGACGGGCGCCATCTCGATTTCGCCGGCCGTGCCGGCAATGATCAGCTCGCCCTGAAGCTTGATGCCGGCGCGGCGCATCGCATCCACGCCCGCGATGTAGGAAACGAAGGCATTCTTCATGTTGCAGATGCCGTTGCCCCAGATGCGGTCTTCCTCGACCACCGCCTGGTTCTTCCAGCCCTTGCCGACGAGGTAGTCCTCGTCGCCGCGCACCGACGTATCCATGTGCCCGCTCATCAGGATCGTCGGCCCGCTGCCCGTGCCGCCGAGCCGGCCCACGGCGTTGTGCCGATCGTCGTAGATGTTCTGAAGCTGCGAGGCCAATCCGACCTCCCTGAACATCCGCTCGAGCGCCCGGGCCATGTTGCCCTCTTCGCCGGTGGGGCTTGCGGTGTTCACGAGCTCCGTCGCAAGGTCGACGACGAGCTTGCGATCGACCAGGTCAAGCAATTTCTCGGGGTTCATGCGTTGCCTCCTCGTGCAGCAGTCGTTTTAGTGCCGCCTCGCGGCGACCCATGAGCCGGAACGACGCATCAAACGTCGCCCAGGAATTGCATGTACCGCCGCATGCTCCTTGCGAGGAGCGCACGGAAAATGCGATCGACGATCAGCCCGACGATGCCGAGCGAGAGCAAGCCGACGAAGAGCTGGTCGGTTTGCAGCAGCATCTGGGAATTCATGATGAGGAAGCCCAGGCCTTCGTTCGCGCCGATCAGCTCGGCCGCGACGATGCCCATGAACGAGAAACCGAGCGCCACGCGCATACCGGTCAGCACGTACGGAACCGCCGATGGCAGAACGATCTTCGCGAACACCTCGTACTCGCTCGCTCCAAGGCAGCGTGCAGCACGGATGCGCGTGATCGGCGTGCGGGAAACGCCGGCGGCGGTATTGAGCAGCACGATGATGATCGTGGCGTAGATGATCACGAAGAACTTCGAGATTTCGCCGATCCCGAACCACAGCATCGCGAGGGGCACGATCGCGACCGGCGAGATGGGTCGAATGAGCTCGAGAAGCGGGTCCGCGAGCTCCCGCACGAGGGCCACGCGGCCGATGACGGCGCCGAGCAGGATTCCCAGCAGGCACCCGACGACATAGCCGACGAGGACGCGCCGCATGCTGACCGCGATGTGGATGAAGAGCTCGCCGCTCTGCATCATCTTCCACGCCTTCGCGAACGTCTGCTCGGGCGTCGGCACGAGCGCAGGATTGAAGACGGTCCCCACGGACCAGTGCCAAAGCACCAGTACCGTGCCGATCGAGAGCGCGCCCATGAGCAGGCGGCGGGCCACGGGAGGCATGCGTCGCCGGGGCGCGCGCGGCGCGGTGGCCGGCGCGTTCGGCAACGGCTCGCTACGCAATGCTTCGGCGCGTCTCACGTGAGCTTTCCCCGGCACGACCGTGGACTTCCTCGTGCAGCAAATCCTCCAGCACCTTGACGAGTTCGACGAAGGCGATGTCCGTCGTCCGGCGCGGCCGAGGCAGATCGACCTCGAGTTCGCGTTTGATCGTCGCCCCCGGTCCTGCCGTCATCACGGCAACGCGGGTGCCGAGGATGAGCGCCTCGACGATGTCGTGCGTCACGTAGATGATCGTCTTGCCGGTCTCCTGCCAGATGCGCGAGACCTCGACCTGCAACGATCGCTTGGTGATGGCGTCGAGTGCCGCAAACGGCTCGTCCATCAAAAGGATGTCGGGCTCCATGATCAGGGCGCGCGCGATCTGGACGCGCTGCTTCATGCCGCCGGAGAGCTCGAACGGAAACTTCTGCGCGTGATCGTGAAGGCCGACCATCTTGAGGTAATGCGCGGCGTTACGCTTGCAGCCACGGTTGCGCGCGCTGCGCAGTCGCGGCCCGAAGAGCACGTTCTCTTCGACGTCGAGCCATGGGAAGAGGGCCTCGGCCGCATCCTGGAAAATCATCGAGCGATCGACGCCTGCAGCGACGACCGGCGAGACGCGCTCGCCTGCGCGCTCGCCGCCGATGAAGACGATCCGGCCACTGCTCGGCGGCTCGAAGCCGGCAACCATGCTCAAGAGCGTGCTCTTCCCGCAGCCGCTCGGCCCCAGCAGGCAATAGAAATCGCCCCGCGCGATCGAAACGTTGATGTCGCGAGTGGCGACGTATGGCCTCCCCCGGGTGTCGAGAAACACCTTCCCGACACCCTGGAATTCGAGGCTCGCCCACGGCGCCACCGCGGCAGGCGCCGCGGACGCGGTCTGCAGCTGCGTCGCCATCGCTAGCTCACATACGAGCTTCCGAGTTCGCGTAGATATCGACTGTCGAACATCCTGTCCCACTCGATCTTGTTGCCGAGGAAGCCGGCCACTCCGTCCATGTCCGAGCGGAAGTTAGGCGTGTACGCAATGCTCCAGTCAATGCGCTCGAGCATGTCGCGCGTCACCTTGACGTCGTCGAATCGGATCTGCGCGGCGACCACGCGCGCAGCCTCGTCGAGATTGGCGGGAATCCATTTCCCCGCCTCGTCCATCCCACGCAGGAAGGCAAGGAGCTCGGCGTGATGGTTCGCCGCATACTCCTTGCTGGTGGTGACCGCCTCCCACTCCTCGAAATACCCCTTGCCGGTCGTGAGGATGTGCGCGTCCTTGACCGCGGCGAGCGCACGCCAGCCGAATGGTTGCCAGATCACGAATGCGTCGATGTCGCCACGCGCGAGCCCGGTCACCATCTCCGCTGGGCGCAGATTGATCATCTCGATGTCCGACGGCTGCATGCCGCCCTTCGCCAGATACAGCTTCGTGAAGTACTCGGACGTCGATCCGCGCAGCACGCCCACCTTCTTGCCCTTCATGTCGCCCGGGCTCTTGATGGTGTTCTTGGCGACGATGATCGAAAGCGCGTTGTAGTGCGCCTGAGGACACAGGCCCACGAATCCGAGTTGCCAGAGGCGGATCGACGGCAGGTCGCCGGAAACTATCACCGAACCCTTGCCCGTCTTGAACGCATCGGCTGCGACGGAACCGCTCGCGAAATTCGTGATCTTGACGGGCAGCCCCTGCTTCTCGAAGAAGCCTTTTTCCGCACCGACGATGACGTTGCCGAAATGCGGCGTCGTGCCGATGTAGATATCCATCGGCTGAAGCTTGGATTGCGCTCGCACCAGGCGCGGCGCTGCGCCGAGCAGCGCGGCGGCGCCTACCCCCTTCAATACGTTGCGCCGCGATGCGTTTGCACCCCTGTTGCCATCCATCACGCTCCTCCTCGTCATGAAGCGATTGGTTGCGGCACGCGTGCTTCTTGGGGGCACGATCGCGCCACCATGTGAGTCCGTTCCGTCTGTGACAGGCTGCAGGCGGTGAAACAACGATACCTTGCGGATTTACATAGAGCAAATGCACACACTCTATGTTTTGCATCGACAAGATCTATTCGCTGCGTTTGCCCGGAGACCCGGCGGGCGCCGAACCCCGATGCTCAAAGGATCTTTCCCGGGTTCATCAGGTTCATCGGATCGAACGCCTGCTTCAGCGTCTGCATCATCGCGATCTCCGTCTCGCTCTTGTAGACGCGCAACTCGGCGCGCTTCGCCTGGCCCACGCCATGCTCGGCGCTGAAGCTCCCGCGAAGCCCATCGACGACGTCGTAGAGGACCGCATAGAGCGGCTTCGCCCAGTCGGGCCGCGCGGCCGACATCGGCGCGGGCAGCACGTTGAAGTGCAGGTTGCCGTCGCCGACATGGCCGAAGCATACGACGCGCACCCCCGGCATCGCCGCATGCACGGCCGCCGTCGCGCGCGATACGAATTCGGGAATGTCGCTCACGGCAACGGCGATGTCCGAGCGCAGCGCAGGACCGGTGACGCGCGTCGCGTCCGGAATCGATTCGCGCAGCCTCCACAAATCCTCGCGTTGCGCGAGCGACTGCGCGATCACCGCGTCGGTCAGGCGACCGTGATCCGCGTCCTCGGCGAGCAGCATCTCCAGCTCTTCGCGTAACGCTTGCTCGCTCGCGCCGCCGGCGAAATCGAGCAGCACGTACCACGCATGGTGTTGCGGCAACGGTTCGCGTGCCGACGGAACGTGCGCGAGCACGAGGTCGACGCATGCGCGGCCGATGAGCTCGTAGGCGACGAGCTTGTCGGCGGCGCGTGCGCGAAGATGTTCGAGAACGGCGACCGCGGCTTCCGGATCGGCGAAGGCGAGCCAGGCCGACACGCGCGAAGCAGGCTTCGGGAAGAGCTTCAGCACCGCGCGCGTGATGATGCCGAGCGTTCCTTCCGCGCCGACGAAGATCTGCTTCATATCGTAGCCGCGATTGTCCTTGCGGAGCGCGCGCAACCCGTTCCAGATCGTCCCGTCCGGCAGCACCACCTCGAGCCCCAGCACGAGGTCGCGCGTGTTTCCGTAACGGAGCACGTTGATGCCGCCGGCGTTGGTCGACAGGTTGCCGCCGATCTGGCAGCTGCCTTCCGCTGCGAGGCTCAGTGGGAAGTAGCGGTCGGCGGCGGCCGCCGCTTCCTGCACGCGCTGCAGCACGCACCCCGCCTCGACGGTCATCGCGTCGTTGACCGCGTCGACGTCGAGCACGCGATGCATCCTGCGCATCGCCACCACGACCGCGCGCCCGCTCGCATCGGGAATCGCGCCACCGCACATGCCGGTGTTGCCGCCCTGCGGGACGATGGGCGTCGTCGCCTCCCGGCACGCCCGCACGACACCGGCCACCTCCTCGGTACTGCCGGGGCATGCGACCGCGAGCGCCGCACCGCGGAATGCGGCGCGCCAATCCTCCACGTACGGCGCGACGTCGTCCGGTGCGACGAGCAGGTTCGCAGCGCCGACGCAGCGCGCGAGCGCGGGCAGCAGATCGCTAGTCGAGCTCGACACCCGCCGCGTCCTCCCACAGCCGCGCAACCTCGGCCTGGTCACGCATCGCGCCGTAGCGTTCGGCCGCTTCCTGCCAGAGCGCATGCGTCTGCTCGGCGATCGACGATCGCGCGCCGACGGCGCGTCCGAGGTCCGCGGCAATGCCGACGTCCTTCGCGATCAGGCCCAGGGCCATGCCCGTGCCGAACCGGCGCGTCATCACCTGCGGGACGATCTTCTTGGCGAGCGGATGCTGCCGCCCGGAACACATGGCCTCCAGCGCGTCGGCCATGAATGACGTCTCGAGGCCGAACTTGCGCCCGATCGTCATCGCCTCGAGCAGCGCCACGAAGGTGGCCGCGTTCGCGAAGTTGGCGATCGCCTTCAGCGCGTGTCCGGAGCCGCTCGCGCCGCAGCGCCACGTACGCCGCCCGAGCGCGTCGAAGAGCGGCACGCAGCGATCGATTGCGGCGGCATCACCGCCGGCCATCACGTCGAGCGTGCCGTCGCGCGCGAACGGCACGCCGCCCATCACCGGCGCGTCGACGTATGCCTTTCCGCATTGCGCGAACCTCGCCGCGATCGCGACCGTCGTCGAGGGACTCGATGTTCCCATGTCGATCGCAATGCCCTGCGCCGGCATTGCATCGACGACGCGACCAAGCATCGCGTCGCGAACGGCAGCATCGTCGGGCAGCATCGTGACGACGAACGATGCGCGCGCCGCGGCATCGCCGAGCGACGATGCGGCTTCGGCGCCGCGCGTCGCGACGAAGCGCTCGACGAGCTCACGGCGCAGATCGTGCACCATCACGGCGAATCCATGCGCGACGAGTCGGGCCGCCATCGGCTCGCCCATGTGGCCGAGCCCGACGAAGAGGATGCGCCCCACCCCGCTCATCGCCGTGCCTGCGCTCGCCATGCCCGCGCTCATCGCCGCGCTCCGCTCGCCATGCCCCATCGGTTCACGGTCGCCCGCTCGAGGAGCTGGAACACGACGCGCTCGAAGAAGAGCCCGATGATGCCGATGACGAAGAGCGCAGCGAGCATCGTGTCGGCGTTCAGGTATTCCTTCGCGTCGAAGATCAGCTTGCCGAGGCCCCACTGCGGACTCGCCAGGAGTTCGCCGCCGATGACCGCGATCCACGCGCGACCGAACGCCAGGCGAATGCCGGTGATGATCGACGGCAGCGCCGCCGGCCAGATGACGTGGCGAAACAGGCGCGAGCCCTGGGCATTCATCGCCTGCGCCGCGCGTACCCAGATCGGGTTGACGGTCTTCACCCCCATCCAGACGTTGTAGAGCAGCGAGAACGTCGACGCGTAGACGACGATCAGGACGGTGGCGACATTGCCGATGCCGAACCAGAGCACGACGAGCGGCACCCAGGCGAGCGACGGAATCGGCATCAAAACCGCGAGGGGCGGTCGCAGGATCCGCTCCCACACCGGGTGCCGGCCCATCAGCATGCCGAGGGGGATAGCGACCGCCAGCGCGATGAGCAGGCCGATCGCCACGCGCAGCATCGTCGCCAGCGTGTGCTTGAAGATCGAACCGTCGGCAATCATCGCCACGAGCGCGCTGAAGATCGTTTCGAGCGGCGGCGTGATCGCGCGCGAGAAGATGCCGCTCCGCGCGAAGTATTCCCACGCGGCAAGCAGGACCGCGATCGCGATCGCGCCGCGGACGAGCGCCACCAGGCGCGGCGGACGACGCCGCGGCGTGGCGAGTTCGGCGACCTCGATCGCCGCGATCCGCTGCTGCGCGACATTCATGCGCTCATCATCCCCCAGCGCACGATCGTCGCCTGCTCGAGCCGCAGGAACACCTGCCGCTCGAGCAGCATGCCCACGATCCCGATCACCGCGATCGTCGCGAGCATGACGTCGGTGTTCAGGAACTGCTGCGAGCCGAAGATGAGCCAGCCGAGGCCGCGCGTCACCGACATCAGCATTTCCACTGCGACGAGGATGCGCCACGCGGAAGCGAGGCCGAGGCGCAATCCCGTCAGGACATAGGGCAGCGCGCCCGGCAGGATCACCTTCACGAAGATCGACCGCTCGCGTGCGCCCATCGCAAGCGCCGAGCGGATCCAGATCGGCTTCACCGACTTCACGCCCTTCCACGTATTGATGATCACGGTGAACGACGTCGCCACTGCGACGAGCAGGATCGCCGGTGCGTCGCCCAGTCCGAACCACAGCACGAAGAGCGGCGCGTACGCGATGCCCGGGATCGGATACATGAAGCTCACGATCGGCAGCAGCGCATCCTCGATCCCCTGCACCCGTCCCATCAACAGGCCCACGACGACGCCGACGACGCCTGCAAGCAGGAATCCGAACAGCAACCGGAAGAGCGTGGCCCCGGCCGAGACCAGCATCGTGCCGTTGGCGGTGAGCCGGACGAGCGTATCGGCGACGGTGGCGAGGCTCGGGAAGAGCTTCGGCGGGAACACGTTGGCCCAGTACGCCCCCTGCCAAGCGAGCGCGAGCACGACGAACGCGACGCCGCCGAGCAGCAGCCCGGAAAGGCGAAGCAAGCCGCCTTGCGGGGACACGACGCTACGCTTTCCCGGCCTGCGCGAGCACGCTCTCGTCGAGCGCCTTGTTCCAGTCGGGGACCGCGGGAATCTGCCGCTGCTTCAGCAGCACCTGACCCTGCTCGTTCAGGTAGTCGCGCAGCGCCGGCCTGAACTCGGGACTGACCTCGAGCTTCCCGAGCATGCGCGTGAACGCCGCCTCCTTCACGTCGTAGCCCTGCGCCTTGAACTCGTTCCACACGATGCGCACTGCGCGCTGCGGGTCGCCGTTGACGATGCGCACGGCCGCGAGCCAGCCGCGCATGAACTTCACGACGTCGTCGCGGCGCCGTTCGCGCACGGGCCGATTGATCGCGACGAACACCGGCTGGATGTCGAAGTCGCCATAGTCGACGAGCACGGTGCCGAGGCCCTCGATTTCGGCCACCGAGGGAAACGGCTCGACGCCGGCGAACGCATCGACCGATTTGCCCACCATCGCCGCGATCTCGTTCTGGTGCGGAATGTTGGCGATCTGCACGTCGCCCTTCGTGAGCCCGTACTTGGGCAGGATCTTGTTCTGGAACACGTAGTCGGTCGACGAGCCCAGCTGCGAGGCGACGCGCTTGCCTTTGAGATCGGCCACGCTCTTGATCCCGCTGTCCTTCGCGGCAACGACGGCGTTCGTCTTGCCCGCGTACATCGCCACGGCGATCGCCACGATGTCGCCCTTCGCCGCGCCGACGACGAACGGCGCGGCGCCGAGCACGCCGATGTCGACGCGGCCGGCGATCATCGCGTCGCGCGTCGACTTGCCACCGTCGAATCGGAACGGCTTCACGTCGACGCCCGCTTTCGCGAACGTGCCTTCCGCCTCGGCGACCATCGCCACCGATCCCCACGACGTGTTTTGGAATCCGAAGTTGAGCGGAGCGCCCTGCGCGCGCGCCCAGCGCGGCAGCGCCACGGCGAGCGCGCCCGCGCCCGTGCAGCCGAGGAAATGCCGGCGATTCATCGTTCGCGTCATTGCCGCCTCCTTGAACTCGTTACGACTTCGTCGCCTGAGCGAGCACGCTCGTGTCGAGGATCCTGGTCCAATCCGGAATGTCGCGGATCTGCTTCTCCTTCACGAGCACCTCGGATTGTTCGTGCAGGTACTGCGTGAGCTCGGGCAGGTATTCGGGCTTGACCTCGAGCTTCGTCAGCATCAGCTTGAACACCGCTTCCTTGGTGTCGTAGCCCTGGGCCTTGAACTGGTTCCAGACGATCTTCATTGCGCGGTCGGGCTGCTTGTTCACGATGTCGGCGGCCGCGAGCCAGCCGCGCATGAACGCGACGAGGTCCTCTTTCCGCTTCTCGAGGACCGGCGCGTTCACGGCGAGGAACACCGGCTGGATGTCGAACTGCGAGTAGTCGATGATCGCGTGCCCGAGGCCCTCGACTTCGGCGACCGACGGGAACGGCTCGACGCCGGCGAACGCGTCGGCGGACTTGCCGACGATGGCGGCCACCTGGTTCTGGAACGTGACGTTGACGATCTGCACGTCGTCCTTCGACAACCCGAACTTGGGGAGGATCTTGTTCAGGAACACGTAGTTCGTCGCCGAGCCGAGCTGCGACGCGACGCGCTTGCCCTTCAGGTCCTTGACGGTCTTGATGCCGCTGTCCTTCGCCGCGACGATCGCGTTGGTCTTGCCGGCGTACATCGCGATGCCGATCGCGCCCATGTCGCCCTTGGCGGCGCCCACGATGAACGGTGTGCCGCCGAGCACGCCGACGTCGATGCGCCCGGAGATCATCGCGTCGCGCGTCTCCTTGCCCGAACCGAACCGGTGGAACTTCACGTTCGCGCCCGCCTTGTCGAACGTCTTCTCGGCCTCGGCGACCATCGCCACCGTGCCCCACGAGGTGTTCTGGAAGCCGAGATTGAGCGGCTCGCCCGCCTGCGCGAAGCTTCGGAGCGGCCACGCAGTCGCGATGGCCGCCGCGCCCGCGGTTTTCAGGAAGTCACGGCGCTCGATGCGTCCCTTCGACATGGTTCTCCTCCTATGGTGATTGCGTCCATCCGCCGTCCGCTTCCAAGCGGCTCCTAGTGATGCATGCCAAGATGCGCGAGGATCGTGCGCTGCGCCTCCACGAACGGCGGGGACAGCGGATCGCGCGGGCGCGGCAGGTCGAGCGGGATCTCGGCCTTCACGCGCCCCGGGTGCGCGTCGAGCACCACGACGCGGTCGCCCAGGTACACGGCCTCCGCGACGTTGTGCGTGACGTACACCACGGTCTTCTTCGTTTCCTGCCACACGTCGTTGACGAGCCGCTGCATCTCGTCGCGCGTCATCGCGTCGAGCGCGGCGAACGGCTCGTCCATCAGCAGCACGCCCGGACTGTAGGCGATGGCACGCGCGATGGCGACGCGCTGCTGCATGCCCCCGGAAAGCTGGTGCGGATAGACGTCGGCGAAATCGGCAAGGCCCACGAGGCGCAGAAATTCGAGCGCGGTGTCCTTGCGCAGCACCTTCGGCACGTTGCGCATCTCGAGGCCGAATTCGACGTTGCGGCGCGCGGTTCGCCATGGAAAGAGCTGCGCAAAGTCCTGGAACACCACGCCACGGTCGTGCTTCGTGCCATCGAGCGGCGCGCCGCCGATCAGCACGTCGCCGTTCGTCGGCGAGAGAAAGCCCGCGATCATGTTCATGATCGTCGTCTTGCCGCAGCCGCTCGGCCCGAGCAGGCACAGGAATTCGGACTCGGCGACGGTGAAGCTCACGTCGTCGACCGCGAGCACCTCGCGCGTGTCGGTCACGTACCGCAGCGTCACGTGTCGCAGATCGATGCGCTTGGCCATGCTTTGGGTACGGGACGTGGCGCTACGTCATGCGGGCGCCGGTCTGCGCGCGCCGTTGCGCGGCGGCGATCACGTCGTCGAGCGACACCTCGACGCCGCCCCGCGCCGCGGAGGCGATCGCCGCCTCGACCGCCGCGAGCGCGCGCAAGCCATTATCCGCGTTCAACGCGCACGGCGTACGTCGACGCATTGCGTCGGCAAAGAGCTCGAGCTCATCGCGGAACATGTCGCCCGGCGGCACGTCGATGCGCTGTCGATTGCCGGGTCCGTCGCCGCGCGCCTGCCGCTCGAGCACCGCGTGCTCGTGCAGCCGCGACGGCTGCGACCACAACGCCTGGTCGATTTCGTAGAACCAGCTCGCGCGCTCGCCGGTGGCGCGCACGCTGTAGTTCCCCGGGCTCGTCCAGCTCGCGACGACGCTGCCGAGTTTGCCGTCGGCGAAGCGAACGTTGACGACCCATTGATCGGCCACTTCCGCGCCCACCGGCGACAGCCGGGCGCTTTGTGCCGACACGGCGGCGATGTCCCCGCCCAGCGCGCGCAGCGTATCGAACTGGTGAATGCCGATCTGCGACAGCGGACCGCCCGGCGCCTTCGCGTCGTACCAGCGCCAGTCGTCGCGCGTGAGTTTCAGGCCGCGATCGTTCGAGAAGTTCGCCTCGATGTGCGCGACGCTGCCCAGGTCGCCCTCGCCGATCGCCTGCGCGATCGCCCGATTGCCCGGAAGCATGCGCGCGCAATGCCCGACGACGAGCGTGATCCCGCGCGTGCGCTCGAGCTCGACCATCGCGAGGCCGTCCTCGAGCGCGTGCGCGATGGGCTTCTCGACAAAAACGTGCTTGCCGCGCGCCGCCGCCGCTTCGGCAAGCTCGCGATGCAGCGGGTTCGGCGCAGCGATCACCACCGCTTCGATCGTCCGGTCGTTCCACACGCGGTCGAGCGTGTCGACGTAAGGGATCTCCATCGCCTGCGCGAAGGCTGCGCGCCGTTCGGCGTTGGGGCTGTAGCAGTTCACGATGTCGAGGCGTGACCCGCGTGCGGCGGTCGCGAGCACCTTCGCCCACGCGCCGGTGCCGATCATGGCCGCCTTGACTCGACTCACTGCCCGCCCGTCCCCGTGACGCTGGTGCCGCCGCACACGAAGAGCGCCTGGCCGGTGATGAAGCCGGCGTCGTCGGCGAGCAGGAAGCCCACGGCGCGCGCGATGTCCTCGGGCGTGCCGAGGCGCTTGACGAGGATCATGTCGACGACGGTCTTGCGCTGCTCGCTGCCGGGCGGATGGCCGCGCGCCCAATGCTTCGTCTCGACGGGGCCCGGCACGACGGCATTGACGGTGATGCCGTGCGCGCCCGTTTCGATCGCGACGGTGCGCGTCATGCCGATCAACCCCGCCTTCGCGGTTGCGTAGACCGTGCGGCCCATCTTGCCCAACGCGGCGCGCGACGAGATGTTGACGATGCGGCCGAAGCGCGCCTCGCGCATGCCGGGCACGAACGCCTGGGTGAGGAGCATCGCCGCGCCGAGCGTGATGTCGGTCACGTAGCGCAGCTCGTCGATCGTCGCGTCGTCGAGGAGCGCCGGGCAGTTGGCGCCCGCGTTGTTGACGAGATAGCGCACGTCGTACGCGGTCGCGACGCGCGCGGCGGCGGCGCGCGTCGCCTGCATGTCGGAGAGGTCGACCGCCTCGAAACGCACGTTCGGGTGCTCGATCGGCGGCGGCGTGCGCTGCATCGTCACCACGGTGCGCCCGGCGTCGAGCAGCCGGCGCGCGATCGCTTCGCCGATGCCCGCGCTCGCCCCGGTGACGACGGCCGCGACGCCGCTCATGCGTTACCCCTCGCCCCGACCCGCTTCCCGCGCAACGGCGAGCGGGAGGCGCGCTTTCATAGATAGTCGGGAATCTTCCAGCTTCCCGGTTCCGCGTTCACCACGCTCTTCGAATGGCCCGGTCGCCGATCGGCGTACACCTTGCCCTCCTTCATCACCACCTGGATGTTCTTCTTCTGTTGCAGGCAGCGGATGTCGGCGAGCGGATCGCCGTCGACCGCCACCACGTCGGCGAGCTTGCCCGCTTCGAGCGTGCCGATCTCCTTGTCGAGCTTGATCGCGCGCGCGGCATTGCGCGTGCAGGTCATCAGCGCGTCCATCGGCGACATCCCGAGCTTGACGTAGATCTCGAGCTCCGCGGCGTTCGTGCCCATTTCCGGGTCGAAGCCCATGTCGGTGCCCATCGCGATGTTCACGCCCGCCTTGTGCATCTGCTGGAACGTGTCGAAGCAGTTCTCCTGGATGCTCTTCATCTTCTTCAGCACGAACTGCGACGTTCCCTGCTGCCGCCGCACCTCGATCGCGTGATCGGTGCGATGCGACAGCGTGGGCGTCACGGGCGTTCCCTTCTCCTTGATCATGCCGATCGTCTCGTCGTCGGAGAACACCATGTGCTCGATCGTGTCGGCGCCGGCCTGAAGCGCCATCCGTTGCGAGGCCGGCGTGAAGCAGTGCACCGCGCAGATCTTGTGGAAGGCGTGCGCCTCGTCGACCAGCGCGTCGAGCTCGACCTGCGTCATGTTGCGGATGTCGGGCTCTTCCTTGTCGGTGCCGCCGCCGCCCGAGGCGCACGTCTTGATCACGTCGGCGCCGTGCAGCAGGTTCGTGCGCGCCAGCTTGCGCAGTTCCCAGGGGCCGTCGGCGTTCTGGAAGCCGAGGCGCTCGGCGGCACGGGGCTGGATCAGGTCGAGGTGCGAGCCGGTGATCGTCGTGAAGGCCGCAACGAGCATGCGCGGCCCTTCGACGATGCCCATGTCGATCGCGTCGCGGATTGCGCACGCCTCGCGCACGAGCAGGCCGCGATAGGTCTGCAGGCCCATGTCGCGCAGCGTCGTGAAGCCCATGTCGAAGCAGAGCTGCGCGTGGAACAGGCCGTACATCTGCTGCAGCTCGGGCGTGATCTCCCATTGCGCGACGCGGAAGTTGTGGAACGTCAGGCAGTTGAACATCATCGTATGGAGGTGCACGTCGAGCATGCCCGGAATGAGCGTCGACGTGCCGCAGTCGAGGATGTCGGCGCCGTCGGGCACCTGCACGGTGCTTCGCGTCCCGATCTGGCGAATGCGATTGCCATCGACCACGATCACCGGGTCCTGCACGGGCGCGGCGCCCGTGCAGTCGATCATGCGGCCCCCGAGGATGTAGCGCACCGGTGCCTTCGTTTCTGCCATCTGCTCCATGGGTCGTCCTGTGTCAACGGTGGGCGGCGGCCCGCGTCTTGGCGCCACCATGTTCGAGCGAAGGGGCCTTGCTCGCCGCGCGCGCACCTTCGCGAAAGATTTCCATCGTCTGCTTGAACCGCGCGTACGTGTCAGGACGGATCGTCATGTTGCGACGCTCGCGTCCGCCTTCGAACGCGAGCGCGGCAAACGTGCGTCGCACCTGCGCTTCAGCGATGCCGCGGGTGATGAAGACCAGGCGCGAGCGGCGATCGTGTCCTTCGGGCCAGCGATCGAGCGCGACCGGTTCCGAGATGACGGTCTGCACGGCGTGCACCGCGTAGGGCCGGCCCTCGACGTTCACGATGCCCTTGACGCGCAGCAGCCCCGCACCGCGAAAGCCCGCCAGCAAATTCATCCACAGCACGAGGCCGGGGACGGTGATCGTTTCGTCGTGCGTCAGCGTGAACGATCGAACGTCCGTGTCGCTCGCCGCCGCCGGGGTCCGCTT
>Ga0157369_10005065_pt1 | contig 15423 bp, 12 predicted proteins | sample C25metaG_FD_113461 | JGI IMG/M metagenome (GOLD analysis project Ga0157369, IMG submission 113461) | Corn rhizosphere microbial communities from Kellogg Biological Station, Michigan, USA - C2-5 metaG | ecosystem: Host-associated > Plants > Roots > Rhizosphere > Soil | place: USA: Michigan... | reverse complement strand
GATTACGATGCTGACACCGCGAACAGTTTCGTGCGTTGTTTCGATCGCGTACGATCGGGAGATCATGGGTCAGGACGAGCAAGCGATGGCGTGTTACGAGGAGTTCGTGAGCCGCTGCAATCGGCGCGGATATTACCCGTACAGGCTTGGCATTCAATCCATGGCCCGCTCGAAGCAGCCGGATGCGTACAGCGACTTGATCCGAAAAATCAAAAGAACCTTTGATCCCAACGGGGTTCTGGCGCCCGGCAGGTATGACGAAAGCGAACAGGCCCAACCGGCCGGAGCTAGCACAATCTCATCAGGGTTGTAGCTGGAAATAATTCAGTTGCTCAGGCAAGACGGCCGGTATTTCGAAGATTGATTGGGTCGCGAATGGCGTGTCGTTCAAGAATAGATTGGGGTCCGGGTTGGTTGTGCCGTCGGACGCCAAGTAGGCGGCAACCTGCTGCTGTTCCGCGAGCGCAAGCGGGGTTTCATTCGGGTAATTGAAGATAGTGGGATTGCTAAGTACCCGATGGGGCAAGATCGGGAATCCCACCTCTTTCAGCCCCACTCCCTTCAAGTCCGGCGCGATATCAGCAGCTCGATCAAATCGCAAAAACCAGGCGGAAGACTGCGCGCCGGCGGCGCGGATGACTGCGGATTCCGTGGGGTTCGGAACTTCCAGATCCGCGAGGCCGAATTGAAAGAGAGTGGATTTCGCCGGGACGCCAGCTAAGGGCGATTGCTTCAGGTGAGGCGCATAGCTGAGCGGATCCCCCAGCACGCCGAGCCAATCGGCAGCCTCGAAGGCGGCTTGAATGGCCATTGCGCCGGGCACATTATTTACGACGGGTGCGGCAGCGCGAAAGGAGTAGTTGTCGTTGAAGGCGTCGTGGAAGTAGCGCTCGGGAGGCGCTGGTGGAACGTTGAGAAGTGCCGGATTAACAGATGCCAAATATCCAATGCTCAGGGCACGTCCCGTGATGCCAAGGCGAGCTACATTGACGGAAGTGCCCCCGGCGCCATTCAGAACTGCTGTTTTAACATCCGGCTCGACTGCCTGAAAGAGAGTGCCGTAAGTGCCGCCAAACGACTGGCCCACATAATAGAGCCGATTGGGGTTAACTTGCATGCCCAGCCCAGCCGTTTTCCGAATTGCGGCTACCAAGGCGAATAAGTCGACGGCCGTTTGCCGTCCACAGTCCCGAACGGCGACGGCGGCTGGCAGCGCGATACAACCATCCGTAGGACCAATTTGGGTTTTGCCAGGAATGACAATGCCGCGGCCCGGCGTGAGTACAGTGTGAGGGATCCCGAGGGAATCGGTTAATTTCACGAAGCTCCCAGCACCATAGCCGTGTCCGGTGATTTCGATCGCGAGTGTTGCAAATCCTTTTTTGGCCAGAGTAGAAGCTATAAAGGTCGGCGCTCCGAACTGGTTATCCCCGAGGCCATGACCGTAGATAACGACCGGAAATCCACCCGCTGGCGCGGGGCCGCGAGGAAGAAAGACGTGAAACGAGACCGGCACAATACCTGTTGGAATACCCGGCAACGGTAGCGCGCCCGAGATCGGAGCATTCGTTGGAGTTACGGCGATTGTTCCGTCGGAAGGATTTATGAAGTTTGGAGACAAATAGAGGCCGAAGGCAATCGTATCGACACCCGACAAGGCAGTGAGTGGGATGTTCTGTGGGGGCAATCCGCTCCGTGCGGGAACCCAGGTGATGGCCCGGAGGTTCGACAGCTTGAAACTAGATGGGATTCCGGCGGGCAACACAATGGGCGGCTCGGTCAAATCCACGAAGCTCCGCGTCTTTTCCAGCCAAGCTGTGGCACTCATAGTTGTAAATAGAGAGGCGGCTATTACTCTGTTTGCGGAACCGGGCTGCACAACTTTATTCAGTGCGTCGCTGAGGGCTTGGCAATACGCATCGCTGCTCTTCAGGCAGTTGTCGAACCCACCGTCCTCCTGCACCTTGTTTCCTGCGGCGTCGTGAACCGAGTCAGTGACCGTGAGGAGGTATGCACTCTGCTGATTAAGAACCTGATCGGGCTTGGCGAAGGCACAATTGCTGGTCGGATCAAAAACGATTTGATTAACTCCTACCAGAGAACCGTTCCCGACTGAGATGATGCTGATGCCATCGTGCAGAGTGGCTGGATCCGCTGCCGCGGAAAAGCAAACCATCAAGCGCGGATTGACACTGAATCCATCGAGTTGGTTCAGCAAAGCCGAGTTGCTACAGACGCTCGGACTGGAGGAAGGATCGCAGACGTTGCTCGAGGACGGCAGATTCACCCGCAGGCCCGTACTCTGAGCCGGGTCTGTAACTGTCGTCACGTTACTTGGGAAGGGACCCACAGCGAGCGAAGTGGGCTCATATAGGGCGGTCGTCTGCCCAGCGCAGACACTCAGACCGAAGGCGGGCAGGAGAAAAAATAGGTAAAGCCTAATAGAGTTCATTTATTACGTTCTAAATTTTGCCGTTCCAGCGCACCGGCCGGTACACTGCGTGGGCTGGTCTCGGAGACTACTAGCGTATCTCGGGGACGCGGCTTGAGCCACAAAAGTTAAGCCCTCGCGCGGTGGCACCGCACGAGGGCCCTTTGAAACTAGTGACTATTGCGGATGTTTAGTTGTGAACCTTTCGCCGAGCAATGATGCCAATTCCCAAAAGGCCAAAGCCCATTAGTAGCAGGGAAAAGGGCTCCGGGATAACGGCAGCGTTTGATGCGGTGAATGAACCAGAATAGCTTTCGGTGACGCCAGCTGACGTACCAGAAGCAGTCAGGATGGAAGTGATTGTCCCAAGCATAGTGTCTTGAGTTGTGAACGTACCCACGGTTGGCGAAGTCCCACTAGCTGCCGTTCCCAGATACGAGACTCCGTTCAACGTCAGGGCGATAGAAACGGCATTAGGAGCAATCTGAGTCAACGTGAAGGGCGACATGATCGATCCAATGTTCGGAGTACACACGTTGCCGACGGTGTTACTGGTGCACGCCGCTGCGGTTCCGACCCCTGGCATGATAGTAGTCAGGTTGAAAGTCACAAGGCCTGCCGCCGTATTAAAGGTTGCAAACCCGGGAATATTCGTCGGACCGACGATAGGCGGCGACACATTTTCAATCGTCCCACCTGTCAGTCCAGCAAATGAACCTGTGTTCGTCCCGCCTACAGCAAAAGGATTCGTTACGTTCGCACCGGTTAGATTAAAAAAAAGACCGGAATTGTTTACCGTTACTCCGCCTGCAGCTACGTTCGCGATACTAGCAGTGCTCCCATTAGTGAGGGGAGTAGCCAAAGCCGGGGTTATCGAAATTAATGCACTAACCACGGATATAATTAGAAAAGAAAGTCCTTGTCGCATCTTGAATGATTGTACCTCCTCCGGAATAGGAGTCAAGGTAAACAGACCACCCCATGGGGATATGTCCCTTGCTCCGATCTATATGACCTCAACTGCGAACCGGTCGTTTCGTTTCAAAGAAATTAAAATTAAGCGGGCGCGATGCGAGGTAGCGTACGTTAGCACCGAGAATCCCTGCGCCGGGGCGAATTGGCCAAGTAGTAATACTAGTTACCCGAAAGATTTAGGCTAGCAAAAGCGACAATCCGGCCGAGATTTCCGTCCCGCGATCAAATAGAATTAACAATGCCTGATAGTACCGTAGTAGTACTAGAGGACCACTTTCTCAATCAAGTTTGCCGCCCCTTGGACACCGCCGGACTGCTCGATGGAGGTTTTGATTGCGCGGGCCTTCGACGTATAAGAAGGATTATTCGCGACTTGCTGTATGCTCTCACGCAGCCGCTGGGCATTCAGCCTCGCGAGGGGGAGAACCTCGCCAACGCCGGTCCAGCGTATACGGCTGGCAATCGCGGGCTGCTCATACGTAATGGGTACGGCAACCAACGGAACTCCGCAGGCGAGCGAATCGAGAACCGTGTTTAGACCGGCATGGGTCAGGGTAATCCGTGCCCGCCTCAAAACTTCCAACTGGGGAGCATAGCTAACAACAAGCGGGTTGCCAGGAAAGGAAGACGCAACATCTTCTCCTAGTCCTCCCCCGTGCGTGATCACAAGTTGAAAATCCAGTTCCAGACAAGCCTCCGCGAAGCACCTGAAAATCCGTTCTTTTGCGTTCTGCAGGGTTCCCAAAGACGCATAGATCAAAGGGCGTCCATCGAGCTTTTCCCAAGGGAAAGGAATGACTCCAGGGGCTGGATTCCGCAGGGGACCGACATAGTGAAAATGTTGAGGCAGTTCGCGGCGCGGGAAATCGAAGGCCGCCGGTGTTTGGCTAATTTGCGCGAGAGCAGAAAAGGAACTTTCGGGAGTTTGAAGGGACGGAAGGTCCCATTTCTTTCTGTACCTGCCCAGGATCTGGGTGACAGGGCGCATGATCCTGTCGGAGATAGCATAACCGAGCCGGTTTCGTGTGCGAACCCATGGGTTACGCCGATAAGACCAGCCGGTGAATGGCGGAGGCACCTCGCTCTCTCGATTCAGGGCAAGTGCATTACAAATCGTCACGAACGGAATTGCGAGGTGCTCTGCCACGGTGCCCCCGGCCGGCTCGGTTTGATCGACCAGCAGCGCGTCGATACCGTGCTCCCGAATCGCATCGGGAGCATCGCGGCACATCATTTCGGTTGTGCGGCGGATTGCCTGGATGGTAAAGCGCAAGGCCGCTAAACCGTCCAGCTGTCCCAGGCGTGCGAGGGATTGAGGGAGGGTTCCGGCAGGATGATCGCTCTGCCCGATAGATATGAATTCCAGGCCTTGGGCTTCCACCAGCGGAGCCAAATCGGGCATATGCAAGAGACTGACCCGGTGGCCTCGTGCGATAAGTTCGCGCCCGAGCGCTCCGAAGGGGTGAATGTGCCCCGAGACGGGCGGGCTAATGATGCCGAAATGCATCCTTCCGGCTCCCACTCCGCGCCAGCACTTCTTCGACAATGTCTACCGCACGCTCGACTCCACCCGCGGTCTGGATGGATGCAGATATCTCTTTCGCGCGCATCCGATACGTTGGAACGCTCATCACAAGGTCCAACGCTGCTCGAAGTCGCTGGGGCGTAAGATCTCTGATCGCTATCATCTCGCCAGCGCCCGAGCGCTGTACTCTTGCCGCTATTGCGGGCTGATCGTGCGTAATGGGCATCGCGACCAGGGGCACACCAAACATCAGAGATTGCATTACCGTGTTCAGGCCCGCGTGAGTGATGGTAACGCTTGCGCGTGCCAGGATTTCAAGTTGTGGTGCGTATTTCACCACTAATGGCGAGCCGGCAAGCTCCATCTCCGGGTTCGCATCTCTGCCGCCAAGTGAGATGACGAGTTGGGCTTCCATTTCCGCACAGGCCTCCGCAATGATAGCGAAGTAGCCGCTGTCTCGCCCTTGCAGCGTCCCTAAAGAAGCATAGATCAAAGGCTTTCCATTGAGCTGTTCGAAAGGAAAAGGAATCGTCTTGTCCGGGCGGCTGCAAAACGGACCCAAGTAGTGAAAACAGGAAGGCAACTGTTTGCGCGGGAAATCTACATCGGCAGTCATCTGGCAAAGCTGCGCCAGATCGGAAAAGGAATCGTCAGGGCTGCGAAGTGGCCACAATCCCCATGCGGCTCTGTAACGATTGATGGTACGGTTGATTGGCGAAATTAGCCAGTCGGCCACTGTGTGTTCAATACGATTGCGCAGCCTGGCTGCCCGGCTTGGCGCAAACCGCCAGGAAAAAAAAGGCGCCGGAATATCCGGTTCCCTGTTGAGCGGCAGGCTTGGACAGACATTGATAAAGGGCAACCCGAGATGTTGGGCGACGGTTCCTCCGGCGGGTTCGTTTTGGTCCACCATCACCAGATCGATGTCCGCGTTCGTCAAGGCCGCCGGTAATTGCTCGCAGAGAAGCTCTGAAACTCGCCGCGAGCACTCGACGGCAAACCGGAGCGACGTAAGTCCCGCCTGTTGTGCCATTAGCGCTACGCCTCTCGCCAGTAAGTCGGCACCGTGCCCGCCGAGGGGATGAAACGCGAGTCCCTCGCTCCTGACAGTTTGCTCTAAAGCCGGGATGTTGAAGACTTTGACCGAATGTCCTCGTTCTCGTAGGCCCCGCCCCAAGCTGGCCATGGGGTTTAGATGGCCCGGTAAGGGCGGACAGATGACCGCGATGTTTGCCATCGAAATCGTATCGGCATCTGATCGTCCGATTTCTATTTCGACGGGTGAAAGCCCTTGCGATATAGGCTGCGCAACGAATGCGGCAAACTGGGGCTGCTCATTCGTGTATAGGTGGCTGAAATGGGCAGCGTGCTAGAAAGGCGCCGGTAAGCCTCCGGCAAATGGTGGTAAGGAATACCGGGAAAATAGTGATGCAAAGCATGGTAGCGCAGGCCGACGGGCGCCCAGAGCTCGGTCCAGAATTTCCCAGGCGTATCAATTGAGTCAAGCAGTTGGCCGGTGCGATCGAGAGGCTCTCCAGAACTCTCATAAGCGTGCGCACCAAGAGTTCGCAACGTGTTCACAAAACTCGCGACCGCGCAGACGGCAAACCAGATGGCCAGCACTCTCCACGGAAGAAGCCCGTCGAGAATAAGCGCCATGACAATCATCCACAGGAGCAGAATGCCCGCGTTGTGGCGCCGCACCCTACTCAACAAGTTGGCTGATACTACGCGCTGGTAATGGATATTCATGGTGAGAGAGGAGGCGTGAACTGCAAGCCATTTCTCAAAACGCCGCGAAAAGAATCCGATGGGGGCCAAGATCAGAAAGCGGATCAGCAACATTGCCGGAATCAGGACGCTCTCGAGAGCAAAAACAGTCGTCATCCTGCTCGAACGGGCAAATGGAAGATACTCCGGGTCTTCAGATGTTCCATATGTACTGGTCTTGTGGTGATCGTTATGAACCCCGACGTAGACAAAGGACGGCATTAGGAGCGGGTAACCGACCAACAAATTCCAGATGCTCTCGAATTTTGGAAGCGTGCGACGATGCTGATGGCTCAACTCGTGCATGAAGCAAAGGCCACGATACAGCGATAAGCTTGCAACTGTTGCCGCGATCACCATTGGCCACGAGAATGGATGGAGAATCACAGCCGCACCGAAGGAGACCCATCCCAGCGTTGCGCTTGCGACCAGATCGATCCAATAAATCGTGGGATTTGCGCGGTGCAAGTCCCGCACCAGTTCTCTCATCCGGTCCTCAGCGAGGCCTATGGGGTTCTCGGCTGTGAACAAATTCCGGAATTCAACCTCACTCACCGGGGCATTACCTTTTCTCTTTCTCTCCACCGATCCCCGGGCCGAGACCAGTTCGCGCTAGCATACTGCAAAACTCCCCAATTTCATTCATTTAAACATATCGCCGATACAGCGTCTTGAGGGCAACGAAATTCTATCTTGTGTGCGATCCGCAACATTTCAGCGGCTGGGTGGCCGAGAGCCTCTAATATGGTTATGTCATGCGTGCCGTTGCTGCCGCTCTCGTTGCCGCACTAGTCGTGTTGGGGATCATCCTGCTGGTGTGGCGGCTTAAATCCGCCAAACCTAAGACTGCGCCTCCAGACTCCTCGCCAAAGGCAATAGTGTCACGCAGAGACGCTTCGGAGTCCTTGCCCACACGCGTTTACGCGCACAACCTGATGCTCCACAGAGGTCCGAACTTCCGCATCTACGTCCGTTGGCTACGTGGAGAAATGACGCGCACCCAACAGAATACGAATCCTTCATTCGATGATCCAGAATCTTTTTTCCTCAATGTAAAGGCGGGCGTGATTCGTGCCAATATTGGCGATATCGGCGGCTTTCTTAACGCCGGTGGCATGGCGCAGTCTCCGTTGAAAAATATCAAGCTCTCCGCCGACGGAGAGGAAATCAAGCTTAATGGAACCTTGCACAACGGCGTGCCGTTGCCCATCGAAATGACGGGAAGCGTCGCGGTGGCCTCCAAAAACCGGATTCGCATGCGTGTCACCAAACTCAGCGTCTTGAAAATTCCGGTTAAGGGGTTGCTGGGCGCCTTTCATGTGGAGATCTCGGATTTATTTCAACCGCAGGGCATCCCGGGAATCGAAGTCTCAGGCAATGAGATTTTGTTCGATACCCAGGTTCTGCTGCCGCCGCCCCACATTCGCGGTGAGCTGACCAAGGTACGCGTGGTAAGCCCGGACATCGAAGAAGTTTATGGAAACGCGGAAAAAGACGTGTCGCGCGTGGAGCAGTGGCGCAATTTTCTGCGTTTGCGCGACGGCACGCTCGATTTCGGCAAGCTCACCATGCATCGTGTCGACCTGATCATGATCGACGTATCGAACGACGCATGGTTCGATCTCGATCTCGTCCACTACCAGCAGCAACTTGTGAACGGCTATACGCGCATGACACCTCAGGCCGGATTGCAAATCTTCATGCCCGACCTGGACAATATCCCGCATACATCTGAAACCCAGAACATCGGCATCGAGTGGCTCAAGAATCGCAACGCTCCGGTCCCGCCGGATGTTGCTGGGCGCTAGTTATTATAGGCTGCGCCTTTAAGTTCGGGAGTGGGCACACGGGGGATTCTACGCGCCTATATTGTGGATATACTGAGCGGAACGTGACCCGGCGAATTTTCATCGGCTCTTTGGCGTGTGCCGCACTGAGGGCCAGAGTGGCCGCGAACTCGGCGGATTGTCACCTGCACATTTACGAGTCGCGCTTTCCGGCTGACCCAAGATCGAAATTGCGTCCGCCAGATGCGACCGTCGCCGATTACAGGCTAGAGCAAGAGCGGCTCGGCACCAGCCATTGTGTCATTGTGCAGCCCTCCACCTATGGTGTGGATAACCGCTGTATGCTCCAGGCGGTGGCACAGTTGGGTCGCGCTGCGCGAGGGATTGCAGTGGTCAATCCGGACATTTCGGACGCCGACCTGAAACGCATGGATGCGGCCGGCGTGCGCGGCATTCGCTTCAATCTGGAGCAGGCGGGCTCTACCACGCTTGACATGGTAGAGCCGCTTGCAAAGCGCATTGCACCGTTGGGTTGGCACATTCAAGTGAACGCCGGGCCGGAAAAGATACGGTCGGCAGAAGAGATCTGGAAAGGCTTGCCCGTCGACGTCGTATTCGACCATTTGGCCCACGTCCCCGCGCCCGGTGGCCTGGATTCGGCCTATGGCGTCGTGATCGATCTGCTCGAAAGAAGAAAAGGTTGGGTGAAGCTCTCCGGAGTCTATATCGATAGCAAAGCCGGCCCGCCTACTTATTCGGATCGCGAGGCGATAACCAAGGCATACGTGAAGAATGCACCCGAGAGGTTGGTGTGGGGCACAGATTGGCCCCATCCAACTGTAACCGGCACGAAGCCGGACAACGTCGCGCTACTCAACTTGCTGCTCGACTGGGTGCCAGACGAGAATGCCCGCGCGCGCATCCTCGTGAGCAATCCAGAAAAGTTATATCGATTTTCCTGAGGGGATCCGCTATTCGGTCACGAAAGCGTACTCTCTCACAACGTCTTTCCGATCGCCGTCCTGCGCATACACCCGCAGGAAATACAAATTGTCCTTCGATGCCGCCTCGCCGCACCCTTGATTCTCGCGCCAGATGTGAATGCCGCATTCGTTTATCGTTTGCCCTGCGCGCGAACGAGCAGTGAAGTGGAAAGCAGTTAGAGCGGAAGGCCGAGTCTCCTTGGCCTTTAGCTCGATGTCGATCCCGGCCAGTCCGCTGAGTTGGAGGGAGCCGGGCAGGCAAGCAAGCAGCAGGAGTGCGCTAAGCATCCGTCTTCCTTGCGAGGTCGGCGGAATCGCTACACCAGCCTGCTGTATTTGCCGTAACGCACGATTGACCGTATCGTGGAGCTTGGTACGCCGGCCGCAGAGCAATTCGAGAAGCCGAGTCATCTCTTCGCGATCGCCGGGCTCGAGCCATTCGGCCGGAATATCTTTTTCAATGGAAAAGAGGCTGCCCTCCGATAACGCATTGATGCGGTCCACTGCGTTGTGGCATTCCGAGAACGCCGTCGGATCCTGGTAAATCGACCGATCGTGATATAACCCGGTCAGCCCGCCATCGCGCAGCTCCCAGCGCGTGCCCCCAAAGCTGCGGCCATGATCTATGACATATACACGAAAGGTCCCCCCAGTCGTTGCGGAACGCTCACGAATATAGATTGCCTGTCGCGCGTCTACCTGGTTTACCCATCGATCAAAGACAAAGGCAAGCAGCAGATCGGGTAAATTCCCCACTTTGTTCATCAGGCGGCGTGGTAGAAAGTCAAGAATTGCCTTCCGCTCTGGATCGACCGGACACCGTGACCCCAAATGCACTCCCGGTTTGATCGGCACCTTACGATTTCCCATTTCGAACTCCAGTAGTTCGCCGCCGGGAATACCCTGGTCGATCTGGAGAGCGTGAACTTCCGGCGTGGACACACGAAGGTGTTTCAACAGCCTGCTAACCACCCATTCGTTGATCAGCGTTCGGGTTCCCTGTGGATTTCCAACGCACTTCGCTATGTACGGATTGCCGGCCGCATCGCGAACCAATAAAGACTGCGAGCCACCACGCATTCGGCGTTCGATGGTACGTATAGGGACTACACTCGTTGCCATTGTCTTTTTGGTGAAGTGTCATACGGCGGCGTAAAGTGTCACACGCCGAGAAAATTAAAGTTCTCAGAGTGTTCTGACCCCCCTGGCTCCGAACGCGGGGATAGCCTTTAAAGGCCATTAACCGAAGCACCAATCGCACGCCTTGGATGTTCACGACTTAAGAAAATTTTTTCGAAAATCCCATCCCGCATCAATTCAATAACTTGCGGCTGTAAGGTTCGGTTTCGACCATCGGTCGCGGACGGCTGGCCTATACCGTGAGTTCGCGGATCTGCCGCCCAGGGATTAAAGTATGCATTCACTTGTTCAACCTCTCACATCGTTTTGGGGCCTTCTTCTCGATTGCCCTCCTCCTCACCGCGGCTTCTAAAGCGTTTAGAGAAGCCGTTCCTCCACGAGAGAATCTTCAGCTGAACCTCACTGAAAATCTGTGGGGCTGTCGCAATTGGACGGGATTCTCTGGGTCGTGTCGTCCGTTCTGGCCGGGTTAGTCATCTGGCGAATTATTCAGCAGCGTTTGTTCGCCTCTCCGTTCAGGGCTCTCGGTGTCATGTTAGGCGTCGTGCTTGTGCGTGATGGAGTGGTCTCCATACCCTCGTACAACACGCACGCCTACGCCGTGGCCTGGGCGTGGACCCTGCCGGTCCTGCTCATCGCTCAAGTGTGGGCCGGTTTGGATACCCTGCGAGCTGTGGCGCGCCTGTATCCCAAAATTGGCCGCTTTGCGGTGCGTCTGTTTCTCACTTGTTTGGCAATTACGGTTGTGGTTTGCGGTTTGGGCTTACCGTTCGAACTGCATCGTTTGAGGGGTGAAGAGGCCGCCCTCAGGGCTCTCTTTTTGCTTCATCGCTCCGTGGATAGCTGGATTGCCGGCACGCTAGTTTTAGTGGCCGTTTTTTTTGCGCGCTTCCCAGCGCCCTTAAAGCAGCCTCCGCGAAACCTGGTGGTGCATACAATTCTATTGAGCCTCTACTTCAGTGGTTATGCCACATTGTTTTTCGTCGAGAATCTAGCGTCTCTCGGATCGGTGGTGCTCGCAGAGCGTTTGGAATACGTCCTGATCGTTGGTCTCTATTCGGCATGGGCGATGTGCCTGTCCAAAAAGGGAGAAACAAGTGAACCCTGGCCGGAAATAGACGTGATGGTGCTCAAAAGTCTGCCGCAAGGGCGCTAAGAGAGTCGCTCGGGCAGCACCGTTCTGAGCATGACCGCGACCGATGTCTCAAAAAGCCGGCACGCACCCGGAAACCTCAAGAGGGATAGCAGTCCTGCCGTCCCGAGCGCGATCGAATACTGCCGGATGAGCAGACTGTCTTCTACGTACCTGCCCAATCCTGACCAGTCGCGTGAAAGAGCCATGCGCATGCGCTCCTGTTGGCGGACACGCGCGAGCTCCGCCTCAAATAGCCGTTTCCAATAAGCAAATGTTCGAGGGGAGCGCGCTGATCCCGCTTCCTGGCATATAAACAGGCGCATTTGCCGGACATATTCGAGTACATCTTTGATATGTCTTCCGGCTTCTGGCCATTGGCCTGTCGACTCGGCAAAATGGGCTGGTTTCGTATTCACGAAATTCCGGTACCGCAGCCTCCAGTCGGGGCGCGGCTACTGCGCACATGAAGCTGAAAGGTGTGTTGGTTGGCGGAGCGATTATTCTCCGTTTTTGCTTCCTGATTACTCCGTGCGCAGGGCTTTCATCGGATCGATAGCTGCAGCGCGCGCGGCCGGAATCATTGCCGCGAAGAACGCGCACGCCGCCAGTGCAATCATGGCGCCCGAGAGAGCGAACGGGTCCCAACTAGCAACGCCGTAGAGCTGTGCGGCGATCAGTCGGCCCGCGCCGATTGCCAGCGGAATCCCGAGCAGCAGCCCAAGCGCGACCTTCTGAAACGCGCCTCGCAGCACAAGTTGAACAACATTCCCTTTACGCGCTCCCAGCGCCATTCGAACACCGATCTCACTCGTGCGCTGGGCCACCGTGTAGGCGGTCACGCCGTAGAGTCCGATCGCGGCAAGAATGAGGGCCACTAAGCCGAACAACCCCGCGAGACTCGCGACTGCGCGCTCCTGATCGAAGTTCATGGCGACCTGCTCCTGCATGGTCCGAACGCTGACGATAGTAAGGTTCGGATCCACTTCGGCGAACGTCTTGCGCAACACGGGCTCCAGAGCGCCTGGATCGCTCCGAGTTACGAGCATCGCGCTTGCGATGAAGTGGGAGTTCAGTTCAAGCTTCTGCAGTTCCACTTCTTTGTAGACAGTCACATATTGTGCCAATGGTACGAAGACCATGGGGTTCGCCGGCTTTCGCGGCTGGTTGTATTTGGCGTCTCGCACCACTCCTACAATTCGGAAAACGTTCGCGTAGGGTGCCAGATCGAAACCGAAGCGTTTGTCGATCGGATCTTCATTGGGCAAGAATCTTTTGGCAAATGCCTGATTGACCACGGCGATGGGAGCGGTGGTCGTATTATCGGCTTCGGTAAAGGCTCTTCCGCGAACGATGGGCTGTCCCACCGCCTGGAAATAACCGGTGCTGACCCGATCCCAGGATGCGCCCGAGTTCTCATTGAAGCGAGGCGCCGGATGGCCGGCAACGAAAATCAATTCGCCCCAATTGTCCGTGAACGGATTGTAGAGCGATAGGCTGGCTCGCTCGACGCCAGGCAACTGGTTGAGCCGATCGTTCAAATTGCGGTAGAGCGCATCCAGACGGTCCCGTGAGTAATCCCTCGGAGGCGGTTGCAGCGCTACCGTGATGCGATGATCGGTGCGGAATCCGAGGTCTTGATGCTCAAGATTACTCAGGCTGCGTGCCAGCATGCCGGCTCCCGCCACCAGGACGACAGACAAGGTTGCCTGCAGCACCAGCAAAGCCTTGCGGGAGAGGGAGGAGCTGTCACGAGTGCTTCGGTTGGCGCCGCGCAGGGCTTCGACAGGATCGGTGCTCGTTGCGAACCACGCCGGCGCGGTCCCAAACACTACTCCAGTCACTAACGATAATCCGAATGCGAAAGCTAACACGGATGGGGAAGGTGCGGTATCGATCGGGAGAAAATGTGCGCTCCGAAACGCCAGGGCCAGTATCAACCGTCCGGCCGCGTCTGCAACCACCAATCCTGCCAAGCCGCCTGCCAATGAAAGCAGAATACTTTCGATCAAGGACTGAGAAATGATGCGTCCGCGAGAAGCCCCAACCGCCAGGCGCAAAGCGGTCTGCGCGCGGCGGATCACCCCGCGTGCCAGCAAGAGGTTGGCTACGTTGGCGCAGGCGATCAGCAGCACCACTGCGCACACTGACAGCAGGATTTGCAGGCTGCGCTGGTAATATTCCTTCATCTCCGCCACACCGCCGCCCGCAGGTACAACTGTGATGCTCTGTTTAGGAAGAAGACTCTTGATTTCCGGTATCCAGGCGGCCGGATAGCCGCTATCGTTCACCAGCCATTGACGCAGAATGCCAGTAAGCCGCGGTGACATTCCGGCAATCGTTGCACCGTTTCTGAGCCGGCCGATCGCCCGCAACCAAGCTGAACCCCTCAGCCGTAGGAGCGAGCCCTGGCCACTAATCAGAGCCTCTTGCTGCAGCGGCATCCAAAGATCCGGTGGATCGCCGCGCAGCGTCTCGCCAAAAAAGCCCGGCGGCGCTATGCCGACGATCGTGAACGGATAACCTTGGACTATAAAACTCGAGCCGAGTACTGACGGATCTCCTCCATACGTTCCCTTCCAGGCGCGGTAGCTCAACACCGCAACCGGTGCGGCAGCCGCTCGATCGTCCGCCTCAGAAAACAACCGTCCGGCAAACGAACGGATGCCCAGAGTGGAAAAGTAATTTCCAGTCACATATTCGCCGCGAAGCGCTCTGGGAACTTTGTCCACGGTGGCGCGTCGCACTCCGAATCGCCATCCGCCGGCTTGAAACGCGGCGACCTGGTCAAATTCGGGCGCGTTGGCCTTGAGCCGTTCGTATAAGGCGAACGAGTACATGCCCCATTTGCCCTGCGGCCCTCCTTCCACGCAGCAGTCGTAGCCTTCGCCGATGCGGTACAAACTGCCCGGTTCCGACACTGGTAGAGATCGCAGCATCACAGCGTGAATCAGCGAAAAAATGGCGGTGGTGCCGCCAATTCCGAGCGCCAAAGTCAGCACTGCCGTTATCGTAAAAATCGGAGACAGCCTGAACTGCCGCAAGGCGTAGCGAATGTCGCCCAAGAGGTTCTGCATCCTTCCGTCCTGCCCGCAAGTGGCAGACCAAGTCCCCGCTGCCCGCAAGTGAGTGAATGCGAAGGCGGCGGAGCAAACGTCGTCTGATACGCAAGGCGGCCGTTCTGCGATTACGGACAGTCACTGTCCGCGTGCGGGATGCTCTCACGTTGGGCTCCTGCCAAGCCGGACTACGAGCACTGCGCGGAGTCAAGAATCCGTTGAATCAGCGACTCGTAACTCATTCCGGCGGCAGCGGCCGATTGTGCGAAGTCGTCCTCTTGAGCCAGCGACGGATTCGGGTTGGCCTCGATGAATACGAGTTCCCCCACTGGCGTGAGCCGCAAATCGATGCGGCCGAGGCTTTGAATTTTCAAAAGGTTATATATGCGCCGCGCCAGGTTCGCAACCTTCTTCTCAACGCCATCGGAGAACGGCGCGGCCGGACCGTTATGAATACCCCAATTGGCGCGGTACGCGTCATTCCATTTCGCCTTGAACGTTGCAAAGCGAGGCTCGCTCTCCGGCATTCTGCCGAAAAACAATTCACGGGGCGGGAAAACGGTCAATCGTCGATCACCGAGCACGCTGACGTATAACTCCCGGCCGTCGATGTACTCCTCG
>Ga0157369_10005064_pt1 | contig 15427 bp, 13 predicted proteins | sample C25metaG_FD_113461 | JGI IMG/M metagenome (GOLD analysis project Ga0157369, IMG submission 113461) | Corn rhizosphere microbial communities from Kellogg Biological Station, Michigan, USA - C2-5 metaG | ecosystem: Host-associated > Plants > Roots > Rhizosphere > Soil | place: USA: Michigan... | reverse complement strand
TACGCCAGCCGAGTTTTATATATGCGCGACGGTTCAATCGTTATCGATGAACCTACTGCCATTGGACGAGTAGCTGAAGGTGCCCAGAAACGCTTCTACAAAAAGCAGCGAAAGACTGTCGAGGATGTAGTAGCTGGAGTTTCGGCCATATTGCACGAAATACCCGGCGAAGACACTAAAGCTACCAAACCCAACCGACAAAAGCGTAAATCATCCAAGAAACGGGCCAAGCGCCAAGCCAAAAGGACTCGGAGAGCTAGGCGATGATTCAAATTGGCGAAAAACAGTACTTCACTTCCCCAAACTGGAAACTTGGTTTCTTTTGGAGCGGCAACTTTAAGGCATCCATTAGCAGTTTACGGCGCAATCGCTGGCGCAGTTTCTTTACGATGCTCGGTATTGTTATTGGTATCGCCTCAGTCGTAACCATTGTCAGCCTTGGCCAGGGTTTGAAAAATCAAATTACTGGTCAAATTCGAAATCTGGGAAGCAACGTAGTTACGGTTCGGCCGGGCAAGCTGGTTAATCGTTCTAGTGGTGGCAAAATTAGTGGCGTCAATCTTTCAGCCTTCTTCAGTGCCAGCACTCTTACCGATGCCGATATCGTATCTCTCTCCAATCTTAAGGACATCCAAACAGTAGTGCCAGTAGATTTTGTGACAAGTTCTGCCCATGGTGATGCTGGCCAATCCGATAATTTAGCGGTGATTGGCACTAGCCCCGATCTCGCCAACGTCCTAAACCTCAAGCTGGCTTATGGTTCGTTCTTTGGCGCTAGCGACGATCCCAGTGCTGCTGTTTTAGGCCCCGCCACCGCCCAAAAATTATTCAAATCACCAAATCCTTTTGCCCATACACTGACGATCGATGGGAGCGATTTTTTAGTCCACGGCGTCACCGAACCGACGGCTGGCAGTTTGCTAGCTTTCGGTCAAGGCGATTTCAACTCAGCAATATTCATCCGTTACGACGCCGCCAAACAGCTAACAAAAAATGCTACAAACTTACTGGAGATATTAGTTCAAGCCAAGCCAGGCGCAAATCTAGATAGTGCCGTTAACGAGATTCAGCAAACGCTATACAAAAATCACAAGACCGAAGACTTCACCGTGCTAAAACAACCCGAGCTGTTGGACGTTTCAAATCACGTGGTGGACAGCGTGGCGGGTTTTATCACTGGAATCGCGGCTGTGTCGCTGCTGGTTGGCGGTATCGGCATCATGGATATCATGCTGGTAGCGGTTTCCGAACGGACTCGCGAAATTGGCATCCGCAAAGCCATCGGCGCCACTAACCGGCAAATTCTAAACCAGTTTTTGACCGAAGGTTTGGTCTTATCGCTGGTTGGCGGCATTATTGGCATAGCTCTAGCTTTTCTCATAAATATTGGGCTTAGGCTTTACACCGGCCTTCATCCTGAAATCGGTTGGCTGGTTGTCGTCTTAGCCGTCGTTGTTGCCTTGGCGGTAGGTATTGTCTTTTCGGGTGCGCCAGCGCTTAAGGCGGCTCGAAAACAGCCAATCGACGCCCTCCGAGGAGAGTAAAGCTTCAGGTATCTAGTTCTTGTTTGAAGCGTTCGACGAGATCAACTGGCGTTGGGTTTACATTGTTGATCAATGCTAAGTAAAGGCTGACAAAATCACCAAAAGCTACCAGCCAGAGTAATTGCTGAAGCAAGTTGTTACCTTTAGCCTCGACAGTGTTAGCCATCGGTCGCCGGCCACTAAGTAACTTCTCAGCTACTTTAAAGCGTTTTAGGATTTTTGGATCCTCGAGGTTTGAAAGCAAATTAACTATGCCGTAGGGCTTATCGTGCGGCTGGCCACTCCAGCCGATTAATTCGTTATGGTCAAACTCTGGCAATTCATTCCACCAAGCTACATTTTTGGCGTTTTCGTTAAAACTAATCTTCCACTTATATGCCGCTGGCGCCATTTGCGGACCCGCGTAGACAGCAATCGACTTCCCCGCTAACTCCATCGCCAGTTGTTTGGCCGGATTTTTAGACTGCGGCACAGTCGGCAGCCAGTCAGAGATTGATTTCTGCAAAAAGTCAGCTGCCTGTCCTAACTCCTGGTCGGCTTTTTCTTTATTAACAATCCCGAGAGCTGCCAGAATAGTTATAAGAGCTTTTAGATTGGCTAGCACTGCAAAACGGGGCTGGTGAACATTCGGCAAAACCAGCAGTGGATACTTCTTCTGCTTGGCAATCTCCGAAACCTGGCCACCGGAACTAATTACTACGATTTTCGCGCCAGCTTTTTCAGCAGCAGCCAGCATTGAGAGTTCTTCTTCGGTGTTGCCAGAGTAACTACTCCCAATAAATAGCGTTTTTGGACCAACGTATTTGGGTAAATGGTACTGCCTTACAACTTCAAATGGCCAATCATAACCCGGCCAGCTTTTTGATAACAGACCAGCTAATGCCGAGCCGCCCATGCCGCCATAAACGATGTTTTCAATATCGTTTGGCTTTAGATTATGTTCGCCCAACTCGAAGTCCAAACCCAATTGTTGCCACTGTTTTTCAGCAATTCCTAACGCATCTTGGGCGTCTCGCTGGTGGATAAACTTCAGGTCATCAAGCATAACTTCATTCTACCTCCCTTTGCATTTAAACGCTTATGTCTTAAACTTTAAGTAAATAACACTAAAGCAAATAGAGGTGGGATGTTCGGATCTGACGACAACAATTCGAAAACAGCCAAGCCAAGCGAACCCGCGGTCATGCCAACCCCGCTTGCTGACCCAGTCAACCCAATAACTGGTGGTCAAACTACGTCCCAGCCGGAAGTCAGCGCTGGAATGCCGAAAATCGTTCCAGGTATTGGTGATAGCACCGAAGACTCCGCTACCACGGCGCCAAAGAAGACTCTATTAACTTCCCTGCCTCAAATGAACCAACCAGCCCCAGCGCCAACGATGGCCGCCGAACCGGTCAGTGCGCCTTCCACTACCAGCTCTTCTTCAGATGACCAAGAACTAGCCAGTGTTAAACGCAAGGCCTTACAAGACCTCACACCTTTAGTTGATAAATTAGATTTGCCAGCTGAGGATAAATTCAAAACCATGATGATGGTTATCCAGGCTAGCGATAATCCACAACTCATCGAAAAAGCTTACGAATCAGCCAGTAAAATCAGTGATGAAACTGCTCGCGCTCAAGCTTTATTAGACGTCGTTAACGAAGTTAACTACTTTACGCAACCAAAATAGAATAGGGTTATAGGACTGTAGGGTTGCAGGGTTGTAGCCTAGAACCCTATAGCCCTAAACCCCTATGCCCCTACTTTGTGGCTCGTCGCAGGCTGATTACGTAGTGGAGGCCTGCAGCAGCAATGCTGACTGCCGCAAAAAGTCCGATGGTGTTGCCTGGACCAGTATTTGGTACTGCCGATGCTGAAGACGATTTGCTTGAGCTTGTTGATTTCTTATGAGAACTTGAAGCGGCTTTTGGAATATTGGGAACACCAGAACCTGGTGTTGGAGTTGGTGGATTGTTGTGGTGAGCCGCATGGTAAATTGCTCTGGCACCAAAGACAATAATTACCGCAACAGCCAGAGCCGCTAGCAAATAACCAGCGATAATCGGCCATCGTTTGCCGTCGTGTTCCTGCACTTCATGGGTCAGCGGTGGTGGAATAACGGGCGGCGTGATTTCGGATGACGACTCTTCGGTTTCTTCTGGAGTTTCATCTGCAGATTCAGTTTTATCAATATCAATATCAGCTTCAGCGCCCGATGGCTCCGCTTGATTTAACTCTTCGTCGAGCTCTGATTTATCTTCTGCCATAACAACCTCTTACTAAGTTGTTATTATACAATATATTTTTGCTTTTGGGCAAAGTCTGTTAGAGAAATTACATTCCCATGCTTGCCCAGCTCAAAAACCTGAGCGGAACAGTTGGCAATCGGATTGTGGAGCTTCAAGTTTTTGGTTTGGGCCGCTACATCATGCCAGACATGTCTGGTGCTGCGGTAGCAGGTGGAGTCTTCTCTGGGACGTCATTTACTAAAGCGCCCATGGTCATGGCCGTACCAGCAACCGAAACAGCGTTTTGAATGGCCTCTTTGGTAACGCGAGTTGGGTCAACCACACCGGCCACTTTCATGTCGACCAGCTTGGAAGCATCATTGACATCGACGCCGTGACCAGGCTTAGCCTTGCGAACTTGTGGCAGCCATTCGTCGGGGTTTAAGCCGGAATTCTCTAGCAGAATACGGAAAGGTTGCTCCAGCGCTCTGAATAGTAAGCTTTGGCCAGCTAAAACCGACCCTTCGCCTTTAGGCGTGATAGCAAAAATTAGGTTTATTAGAGTTACCCCACCACCGGCTACGACGCCGTCGGTCAGAGCCGCTTTTACGGCGTTAACAGCATCATCGACTCGGAATTTCTTCTCTTCGATTTCAGTTTCGGTTGCGCCACCAACTTTGATGACAGCTACTTTACCACTTAGAGCCGCTCGACGACTTTCTAGTTTTTCTTTGTCGTATTCAGAAGAGGCTTGATCGGCCTGCTTACTGATTTGCTCAATGCGGTTTTTAATCGCGCTAGCCGCGCCACTGCCCTCGATAATGGTGGTGTCGTCCTTGGTGACGATTACTTTGCGAGCCGAGCCAACTACGCTCATATCGATATTTTCAAAAGTCATGCCGCGTTCTTCGGAAACTACTTCGCCACCAGTCAAAATGGCGATGTCTTCTAGGACTGCTTTGCGTTCATCTCCAAAACTTGGAGCCTTAACAGCTACGGTGTTGAAAACACCTTTTAGGCGATTTAGGACCAACGTGCCAAGGGCTTCACCGTCAACATCTTCAGCGATCAAAACTAAGTCTTTTTTACCGGCCGTAGCCAGCTTTTCAAGGATTGGCAGGAAGTCTTGGATCGAGCTAATTCTCATGTCAGTCACTAACACGGCGGGCTTGTCGTAAACCGCTTCCATACGGCTTGTGTCCGTCACCATGTAAGGGCTAACGTAGCCGCGGTCCATAGTGAAGCCTTCAACGACTTCGGATTCCAGAGCCAGGCCCTGCCCTTCTTCGACGGTTACGACTCCGTCTTTGCCAACAGCGCTCATAACCTCAGCGATTAGGTTTCCAATTTCGGAGTCACCGGCGCTAATGGTTGCTACTTCGGCCACACGATTTTTGTTAGAACCGATGTTCTCACTCATGCTGCCCAGTTTGGCTAACACTTGCTCAGCGGCCTCTTCCAGACCCTTGCGCAGTTGCATTGGATTATGTCCAGCGGCAATCAGCTTGTTGGCTTCGTTTAAGATGTGATAAGTCAAAATAGTGACGGTGGTTGTGCCGTCACCAGCTACATCATTCATTTTGTTAGCGGCTTCTTTGATCAGCTCGGCGCCAACTTTGTAGCCCAGAGTTTCGTCATCAACATCATCCAGCTCCACGCCTTTGGCAACCGTCACACCGTCATGCGTAACCGTAGGATGGCCGTAAGCTTTAGAAATGATTACGTTTCGACCTTTAGGTCCCATGGTGGTTTTAACAGCGTTATATAAAATTTCGGCGCCCTTTAGTACTCGCTGTCGGGCATCATCATCGTAAAAAACTTTCTTTGCCATCTATATTCTCCTAATTTACGGTCGCTAAAATATCTTCGTCTTTGACCAGAATGTAGTCTTTGCCATCGAGTTTCAGCTCAGTTGTGCTGTAGTTCTTGTAAACAATTCGGTCGCCGGCTTTGATTTCTTTAACTTTAGAGCCTACTTTTAGAACTTTGGCTACTTGTGGTTTTTCGGCCGCTTTGTCTGGCAAATATAGACCACTAGCCGTCTTGGTTACAGCTTCTTCCGGTTCGGCTACAACCCACTCAGCCATAGGACTCAACTTGTTAGTCACCTCAAAAACTCCTCCGTTATCTGGCACTCAATATACCTGAGTGCTAACGGTCTTGCAAGTGCTTATGCTAATAAAAATTGATCACCCGCCTTATTCTGATTATGAATCGGTCGCTTCATAAGCGGGAAAGTTTGAATCTGTTAAACAAACGCTGGCGGAAATAAAAAAATCCGCTCAGTGCGCGGATTTAAAGACTCCGGTAATAGATTGTGAGTCTGGGGGCCGGCCGCAGTCGGCCCCCAGACTTTCCCTATGCCGCGTACGAGACGCGGTCGAGAGTGGCGCGGCGATTTCCCGCGACCTCTTCGCGCTCCTGCTTGGCGCGCTGGCGCTTATAGCGCGTAGCGCAGCTCTTGTAGCCGACGACAATTCGTTCGTCGTCGTACTCCACGTCAGGCTCGAAGAACTCGAGCAGACCGTCGCGCAGATCGCACACCGTGTGCTGTGCGATGACCGCCATACGGCGTCCTTCGCGCTTCGGCTTACCGTTTCTCTTGATGAGAGACGAGTGCCGGTAACACGTACGGCGATGGCCGTCGCTTACGAGACGGCTGAATCCGCGAGAAGTCAGTGGCTTCTCCTTGAAGATCTGGAGAATCCGCCAGTTGGCATCGACCGCGTCGACACTAACTGCTGCCATTGAGCTCATTTTCCCTCCTTCTGAGGGTCTGGGGGTGGACAAACTATTACCGAAGTGTACGAAGCTCTCTCAAAAAATAGAAAGGGCTCCTGGCTAATCGCAAAACGAGCAGCCAGCAATCCTCTTTTTTTAGCCGGTCGGACAAATACACATTTTCAGAGTGTCTATTTTAGATTGATTCGAATTTTACCATAACTGCTTTGCTTGTCAAACTCTGCGACCAGCTCTCTACCTGGAAATTAGTCTGCGGTAATTTTCAACCATTTCGGCACCTGACCTTGAGGCTCTACGCAACACAACATAGTCTTCAAAGCTAATACCGTCGATTCTCTCAATGCGATCGGCTACCTTTTCGATAGAAGTAGAATCCCAATTCAGTGAAGGCATGTATAGCATTTTGTGCGTCGCTAACTCCTTAGCGAGTTGCTTAACCTCCTCTTTTAGCTGGAGACCCTTAACGTCACGATCTCCCTTGAATGGCGTGCTTAACCAGTATTGGCCAGCTCGTTGACGTGAGCTATTTGAACTAAGCGACTTCCACGTATCGCGGTTACCAACTAACCTGCCAGTGACTTCACGATCGGAATACCAAACGGGTCCGCCCTTGCCGACCATTCCGCCGGACTTAGGATCTCTTTCAATTTTTCCAGGCATCCAATAAGCACCATTAATTTCAGCCGCGTCAGGAAAAACTTTATTTAAAATGGCTTTTGACATAGTCAGCGTGTCGCCAGACTGTCTGATTTCATCGACAATCATGATGCGTTTATCGGTCAGTAGCGACGAATCCTTTTCTTCGCTGATGCCTGCTATCGGAGCATAAACCTGCTTCAGCCCTTCAGCAGCATCGGCCGGTAGGTTATTAACATTAATCATTCCGCCTTCTGAGCGTCCCAGTACTGGCCCCCATTGCTCTCGATCGATATTCAAAAATTTTATAGCTGGTAGCTCAAATTGAGCATTGGTATCAGGGTTAATCGGGGCAAGTATTGGCCAGAGTTCTTTTACCAACCAAGCGACCGGCCTAGCTGACTTGTCCAAAAAGATGGCGACGTCTGTCTTGTCTTGTATTAGTCGGGCAATTAGTTCGTCCGTTAATCGAACATATTCCGCTCGTGTTTCGGGTTGGTCAAGAAGCTCAAATTCAAAGACTGACTCTGTTTCTCGAACAGGTTGAGCTACTTCAGAATAATCATAGTGGTTGTGTCGAGATTCCACGGTGTTATATTACCATAAATCGACTAATATAGCAAGCTAAGCGTTTTGGATAAGTTCTCGGGCGATTTGGCGTTCGTCCCAAGGCACTTTTTGGCCACCCATATTGCGATAATTTTGGTGTCCGATGCCGGTTAGTAATACCGTATCGCCAGCTTTTGCGGCTTTGAGTGCGGCTTCAATCGCAGCTTTTCTATCAGCAATTTCCGTAGTTTTCGTTTCACCGCCAGCTTGGACAATCCCCTGCTTAACAGCCGCTCGAATAGCTTCAGGATTTTCGGTATAGGTTTCGTCATCCGTTAGAAAGATTTTGTCAGCGTTTTTAGCAGCCACTTCGCCCATAACTGGTCGCTTGGATTTATCACGGTCACCAGTCGCGCCAAACACCAGCATTAACCGACCTTTAGTTGTGACTCGTAGAGCCCTAAGAGCTTGCTCAAGAGCCGCCGGCGTCACCGCGTAATCAACCATTACCTTAAAGTTTTGTCCGGCTTCAACCGCTTCCATACGGCCCGGCACGCTGGTTAAAGCTTTGAGCCCATTTTTAATTTGACTAGAGCTCAATCCCAAGACGGATCCAACACAAGCCGCGGCTGCCGCGTTATAAACATTGAATTCACCCGGTAAATTAATCGACAAGTTGTTCCCATTGAGCTTGAAGTTCATACCATCGGATGTCGCTTTTACCTCTGTTAATTGCTGATTAGCTGAGTTATTTTTCCCAAAACTCACAACTGGGCCGGAAGACCGCTTAGCAAAGAAATCGAACCATTCATCATCGCGATTCAAAACCACGTGCTTGGGATGGAAATCGCTAACCAACCGCGCTTTGGCCGCAGCGTAATTTTTCATTGTGCCGTGATAATCGAGATGTTCCTGTGAAAGATTAGTAACTACTGCAACCTCGATTGGCGTGCCGTCGAGCTTGAATTGGTCCAACCCGTGGCTGGTGACTTCCATAATCACAAAGTCGACTTTGGCAGCTTTAGCTTGTTTGAAAAACTTCAGAATCTCAGCCGTCAGCGGCATAGTCGTGTGCCGTAGATTGGCCTGAGCTTGCCCTGCTACCTCTGTTAAAGCCGTCGTAAACAAGGCCGTTTTGTAACCGGCTGACTTCAACATTTCGTTTATAAAAACACAGGTAGTGGTCTTACCATTAGTTCCCGTGACTGCGATGACCCGCAGCTTCCGCCCTGGATTACCATAAGCCGCGCGCAACAAATTAACTCGCGAACGCCGATATGTTTTCTCCAGCGGCTCGGTTGCTTGCTGTGGTAGGGCTCCGCGAACCAACTTGACCAGCTTACTTTTCATCCTAGTAACAATGATAATCTATTTGACGTGAAATCAGAGTTCGTCGTTTTCTATCTGCGATTGACGGTATGCTCTGAAATCCTCAAGATAGCCCTCTACCAATTCTCTGAGGTGTGGAGGCATTGTTTCGAACATTCTCTTGATTTCATGCGGAGTAGCATTACTGTTTTCCCTGGCAATCTCAAAAGCACGTTCGCGATTTGCTCGCCATTCATCGATATTGTCGATAACATCCCGAATTGGTGTCCGACGTCCAGTGGATGCCCGCTGACGTAATTTCCGGGAGTAGTCCCTAAACATGTAAGAAGCAATTTCATCAGATAAACCTTTCAGATCGTTCCAGGCCTTCATGTCGTTTTTGTCAAAAACCAACGAAATCCCATGAATCTCAAGTGTTTGTGTTATTAAAATCTTCTTCCAAGCTTCAAGCTCTATTTCATCAATCTCCCGTCTTAGCTTGGGGAATTCCAGAACGGAAACCTCAGCTTTGGTAGGGTCTAAGTAGGTAATCAGTTCCCTGAGTTCGTCTTCATAATGCTGCTGGCTCAACCGAGTTTCGACGATTATATCTTTGTCGAGCGAGCCAAGATCGTTGAACCTCAGTGGAGGATCAATGCTAACTTCCTCGTATAAAAAAGCTTTGACTTCAGTTGGATCGGCGGGCACATATGGACCCTTGTTCGTCTCACGAGTCTGAGCAATGGCTGCCGCTGCTCGCTGAACTCCCATATCAGCAATTAAATTAAGAAAGCCATCAACCTGCTCCTCGTCCTCCACCTCCTGTGCGATAGGAGGTTCATAACCTAGTTGTTTAACAATTGCGTTGAATTCCTGGTCAAATGCAAGCTTGGAGCGAAACCGTGGCTTTCCAGTATCGTCTGAGTTTGCCGGTCGACTCTCAGGAGACATGTCTAAATTATAAAATATTTTGGACATAAACACAATGTCTGTAAAATAAGTCTGGTGAGAATCCTTGGTATTGAAACTTCGTGCGATGAAACGGCCGCGGCTGTCGTGCAAGATGGTCACAAAATGTTATCTAACGTGATTGCCAGCTCTGTTGATCTACATAAAGCTTACGGTGGCGTTGTGCCAGAGATTGCTGCTCGCTCCCATTTAGAGGCGATAATTCCAGTTATCGACGAAGCTTTAGAAGAGGCTAAGACAGATTGGAATGAGATTGACGCCATTGCTGTAACTTACGGTCCTGGTCTGGCTGGGAGCTTGCTAATAGGAGTGATGGCAGCCAAAAGCCTGGCAATCGCCAAGGCCAAGTCATTAATAGCTGTTAACCACGTGCAAGCTCACCCTTACGCTGCTTTCATTACCGAGAAAGCTAAGAGCTATAGGCTGGGCGCTATAGGCTTAAACGGAAAGCCCCCGAGTTTTCCGATGCTGTCACTAATTGTCAGCGGTGGTCACACTCAATTAGTGCTTTTTAGAAGTCACGCTTCATATGAAGTGCTCGGCCAAACTGGCGATGATGCTGTCGGTGAAGCTTTCGATAAAGTCGCAAAAATTCTGGGCCTACCCTACCCTGGCGGTCCATCGATTGCCGAAGCGGCAGGTCACGGTGACCCCCTGAAATACACACTGCCGATTGCCAAAACGGATAACAAATACGATTTCTCTTTTAGTGGCTTAAAAACAGCCGTTTTAAGGTTAGCTCAGGAGCAAACCGGTCATGATTACACCTTTCCGTCATCAAAGCTGCCAGAGGCGCTCTCAGAGGCCCAGAAAGCCGATATTGCAGCTAGTTTCCAGCGTGTAGCCATCAAATCGCTAGTCGATAAGCTGAAACTGGCTGTTGAAGAATTTATGCCCAAGTCAGTGGTGATTGCTGGAGGCGTAGCTGCTAATCAGGAACTTCGGCGCCAGACGGCAGAGGCCAAGATTAACGCGATTTATCCGGATATAAAACTCTGCACCGATAACGCCGCCATGATCGCCAGTCTCGCCTACTTCCAAAAGTCACTGTCCGACCCTCATAAATTGACTATCGAGCCATCCCTATCAATGTGAATTCAGCTAACGTAACCTGTAACCTGTAACCTGATTCTAGTACCAGAGTTCTTTGCGAACTGCTGAACTGTATTTCAGCACCGACCGCTCTAAAAAGCTCTTCCACAACTTATACTGCCAGCCCGACAGAGGTAATTCATAGCCCCACTGCAGTTGAATTGGTTCGGCGAAGCCAGTTTTAAAAAGTGTTACACCAGCCAAGGAACTTTTGGGGTTTGATGAAATTCCACAGAGGTCATATGTCTCGATCCCCTTCTCTTTCAGGTCCTGCATTATCTGCCATTGCATGACGCGGCTAGCGAAAACATCCGGCTTGATCCTAACAGAGGCCCCATCTTTGTAATAAGCTCTTTTGCCAATGTGAATGACAAAAGCTGAGGATAACGGTTTGCCGTCGAGGCTGGCGACATACATTGACCCCTGCCCTGATTTGTCGAAGGCCCGCCAATACGTTTCGGTAAAGTGTTGGCTGCGTGTAAAGAAGTTAGCGCGCTTATATGTTTCCGTTAACATTCGGTAGACCAGATTGATGTTTTCAGGGGTAACCGGAACTTTTTCGACCTTAATTCCCCGCCGCAGACCAGCGTTGATCTCCCAACGAGCTCGCTTTTTGAACGACTGTAGCAGTTCATCAGTGCTCTTTCGCAGATCGACTAAAACGGTCTCCTGGTACTGAATCGACGGTGAGCGCTTCCACCCCTGTTTTTCCAATGCTTTATGGGTCTTTTCGTCGTACGGTTGGTCGATGTCGATCTTAATAGCCACTCCGCTTGCCAGATTCTTGAGTCCACTGGTAAATTCCTTGACCTGATCCGCCGCCAGCGTCGCCAATTTTGAGCTTAGATAAATCTTGCCAACGCCGGCGGCTGGACGTTCATAAAGTGCCAACGGGTAGGTTTTTGAGTCGGTTTTCAGATCTGTTAAATTAGATTTCCAGGCTGTCGTCTGCATGGCCTCGGCCCACTCGGCTGACTGCAAAAAATGACACCAACCCGTCCCCCTCTCCACCGATAAGTCCCAGCTATTTGAATCTTGCATTTAATAACCTAATAAGATTGTACTACCTGTTCTTCCCGTCCTCTAACCCTACAACCCTACACCCCTGTTCTAATTGGTGCTATGATTGGGAGGAAAACAAACACTTGCCCACCTAAACTTTGCTACGCAATGTTTGTGCGGGTGAAATGGGCATCCCAAACCAAATACTTGATGCTCCGTAATCTGGTTACAGACTACTCCGCTCAGGTTTTGGTACGGGACAAAGGAAACAAAGTTCAATCAGTAATATGTTGTATTATTTACCTTTTTCCTATGAAAAAGCTTGTTAATTATTGTTTCAAGTTTCATGCGAAATTTAACAGGGGTCTACCCCTGACGCTGTATACTGTTGACTGCTTACTGTTAGCTGGAGCAACCGGAGGTTACGACTGATGCCTCTGCCTAAAGCTTATGAGCCAAACCAGCACGAAGCCGACATCTATACTCTCTGGGAACAGAGTGGGGCATTTCAAGCCAAACCCACCTCTGTTAAGCCTCGTTTTTCGATAGCTATGCCACCGCCCAATGAAACCGGCACATTACACGTTGGGCAGGCACTTGGTGTAACTCTTCAAGATCTGATGGGTCGAAGAGCCCGCCAAGAGGGAAAAGACGTTTTACTGCTGCACGGTACTGATCACGCTGCCTTAGCCACCAACGCTCTTATGGAAAAGAAGTTAGCCGAAGAGGGAACTGACAAACAGACTCTCGGCCGGGAGCAGTTTATCGAAAGAGTTAAGCAGTACGTCGGGGAAAGTCGGGAAAACATCAACGCTCAGGTTAAAGCCATGGGTGCCAGTGTCGATTGGAGCCGGCTTCGCTACACCTTAGATGACACTTTGAACTTCGCCGTTAATGAAGTGTTTGTAAAAATGTATCATGACGATCTAATTTACAGGGGTAGTCGAATCGTGAATTGGGATCCAGGGCTAGGCACAACGCTCTCTGATGATGAGCTGGAATACAAAGAAGAAAAAACACCACTTTACACCTTGCAATTTGGACCTTTTCAGATTGCCACATCCCGTCCGGAAACGAAATTTGGTGACAAATATGTGGTTATGCACCCTGATGATGAGCGCTACAAGGCTTACAAACAGGGGCAGGAAATTGAAGTTGATTGGCTGAACGGCAAGATCAAGGCCACAGTTATCAAAGATGAAGCTATCGTACCGGAGTTTGGCACCGGCATTATGACCATCACACCCTGGCACGACCGAACTGACTTCGAGATTGCCGAACGGCATGGACTAGAAAAAACCCAAGTCATCGATCTTGAGGGCAAATTGCTACCGATAGCCGGAAAGTTCGCCGGTATGGATATTACAGAGGCCAGACCGCAAATTATCAAGTTGCTGGAAGAGAAGGGGCTAGTTGTTAGCATCGATGAGGACTACATTCACTCCATAGCCATAAATAGCCGTGGTCAAGGGGTTATTGAGCCACAAATCATGCTTCAATGGTTCGTAGATGTCAATCGACCGGCCGTTGATTGGAAGGGCCAGAAACGTTCCCTCAAAGAGGTCATGAGAGCCGTAGTTGAAGATGGTGACATTAAACTTCACCCCGAAAGGTTTGACCGCTTGTACTTTCACTGGATCGACAACCTGAGGGATTGGTGCATTTCACGCCAAATCTGGTGGGGACATCAGATCCCGGCCTGGCGCAAGAAGGGTAGTTCCGACGAATACATTGCCTTTAGAAACTCGGCTGAAGCTAAGAAACAACTAGCTACCGAAGAAGTTGAGAGAGACCCTGACACCCTCGATACCTGGTTTAGCTCGGCTCTTTGGACTTGGAGCACGCTACTTGATCAAGACTACGTTAAAGCTAACAGCGGCAAAGGCTTGGATGATTGGCTAAAGCATAGTCAGGATTTCCAGACTTATCATCCAACTAGCGTCATGGAAACCGGCTGGGATATCCTATTTTTCTGGGTGGCTCGTATGATTCTGGCGACCACCTACGCCACCGGCCAAGTGCCTTTCAAAGACGTCTATTTGCATGGCTTGGTGCGCACGCCGAGCGGCAAAAAAATGAGTAAGTCTGAGCCGGAAAGTAATATCGATCCCCTGACCGTTATTGATGAATTTGGAACTGATGCTTTGCGAATGGCGCTAGTGGCTGGAGCCACGGCCGGCAACGACCAAAAGCTGGGCAGGGAAGACATAATCGCTGGTCGGAACTTCGCCAATAAGCTCTGGAATATTGCTCGATTTGCTGAAAATATGGGTACTGTAACAGATAAGAAAGTTGAACCTAAAGCCGCTGCTGATCACTGGATACTTAACAAGTTAAGCATTCTGGAGTCGGGTCTTCAAAAGAACTTTACAGAGTTTAGATTCGCGGCAGCATACGACCAAATTTATCACTTTGTTTGGGACGATTTAGCTGACTGGTATGTTGAGGCCAGCAAGTCCGAACCCAGTCCTGAGGTTCTACATAAAGTCCTGAAAGACACCCTGATCCTGGTTCATCCGTTCGCGCCATTTGTCAGCGAGGCTCTTTGGCAGCAACTTAGGTTCGCTGATTTATGCGCCACTCAAGAACTACCGACTCCAATCAAAACCGACCTGGCACAGGCAAAACAGTTTGAGGCGACGGTTGAGCTGGTTTCGGAGATCCGACGCATCAAGGCGGCCCTCACGCTCAACAAGCCCCGCTTATTCTACTCAGGCAAAGATAAAGAGCTTGTGTCCAAGTTGGCTGGTTTGGGTGCTGTGGAAGTCTCTGAGAAGCCCACAGGCCTTAAACTGGCCAGCGCTGAAGCATGGCTGGATATCGATACCGAAACCGCCAAAACCTATCTGGTTAAGCTAAGACAACAGAAAGATGCGGCCCAACAAACCGTCGGTCGACTTGAAGCTCGCCTAAAAGATAAGAATTATCTGGCGAAAGCACCTAAAGAACTGATTGACGAGACTAAATCACAGCTTGAAAGTGCCAAAAATGAAGCTCAAGCTATGGCTGCCGAGCTGGCTAAATACGATAAAGCTCTAAACTTGTAGTGTCATTCTGGCGGAGGCCGGAATCTATTTCTAAACTGGATCCCGTGTCGAGCACGGGATGACGGGGAAGCTAGAATTCGAGGGCTGATCGGACACGAGCTGCGGATTCAGCTGGTTGAAAGCCGTTAAAACGCAAAGTGTGCCAGCCAACTTGGTCGGCGCCGCTTAAGTACAGGTGATTATCGTCTATAAAAAGTATTTCGTCGGCTGAGACACCGGCCATTTCCTGGGCAATTTCATAAATTTTGGGATCTGGCTTGGAATGTTTAACTTTAGCAGACTCGACAATCGCCGCGAATTCAACTTTAGGGATTAGCTTCTTGCGGAT
>Ga0157369_10005060_pt1 | contig 15437 bp, 14 predicted proteins | sample C25metaG_FD_113461 | JGI IMG/M metagenome (GOLD analysis project Ga0157369, IMG submission 113461) | Corn rhizosphere microbial communities from Kellogg Biological Station, Michigan, USA - C2-5 metaG | ecosystem: Host-associated > Plants > Roots > Rhizosphere > Soil | place: USA: Michigan... | reverse complement strand
GTTGGCCGCACCGAGCTTTTCGTACAGCTTCGAGATGTGCGTCTTGGTCGTCGACTCGCTGATGAACAGCTGCCGGGCGATGGCTGCCACCCCAAGCCCGTCGGAGAGCAACTGGAGCACCTCGCGCTCACGCGGGCTCAGTTGCGGGCCGGATGGCGTGAGCCGGCGCCGCATCGCATCGGCGAGGTCGCTCGCCGAGAACGAGCGTGGCGAGACCACGGCGTGCCGGGCGGCGGAGACCACGTCTTCGGCGGGTGCGTCCTTGGCCACGAAGGCCGATGCGCCGGCCTCCAGCGCGCCGAACAGCTGCTCATCGCCCGCATACATCGTCAGCACCACGATGCCGATGTCGTCGTTCTGCTCGCGCAGCATGCGCGCGACGTCCAAGCCGTTGCCGTCGGGGAGCCGGACGTCGACGACCACGACGTCGGGCTCGTGTGCCTTGGCGGCGGCCACTGCCTCGGCGACCGAGGCGGCCTCCGCGACGACGGTGAAGTCGTCGGTGCGCTCGAAGGCGCGGCGCAGCCCCTGACGGATCAGTTCGTGGTCGTCAACGAGCAGCACGTTCGCGGCCATCGCGGTTCCCCTCCTCGTGATGTCGGCGTTCGGCACTGTTGTCCGCCACGGACGTTACCGCGCCCGCCCCGACGTTCGCCTCCCCGACATTAGCGGGACGCGGTCGCGATCGCCGCTCGCCAAGCCGGACGTCGACGAACGTGCCGCGCGGCTCCCGCTGCCCGATTTCGAGGATCCCACCCAGTCGCTCGGCCCTTTCGCGCATGACCTCCAGCCCAAAGCTGTCATGCCGCTTGTCGCCCAAGCCGCGGCCGTCGTCCTCGATTCGCAGATGCGCGAACGGCGGGTCGACCCGGCAGGTGACCCACAGATGCTCGGCCCCGGCATGCTTTCGCGCGTTCGTGATGGCCTCTTGCGCGATTCGCAGCAGCTCGGCCTCGGAACTGATGGGCAGCCGGTCGGGCGCCTCGTCGAGGATGACGTGCACCGAGAAGGCGGCGCCTACGCTGACCTGCCGCACGTAGTCGGACAGCGCGTTGCCGAGGCTCACCTGCGCCTGCACCTCGCTGCGCAGGTCGAAGATGGACAGCCGGAGTTCCCCGACCATGCGGGTCACTTCTCGGCGCAGGCTGCGCAGCAAGTCGGCCATGCCCTCGTCGCCGGCGTCGGCGACCAGGTCGTCGATGGCGTACCCGAGCGATGCCAGCTCCTGGGCGATGCCGTCGTGGATTTCGCGGGCGAGGCGGCGCCGTTCTTCCGACGTCGCGATCGAGCGCACCTCGCCGAACAGCAGGGCGGTCTCGAGGCGCAGTGCGGTGTCGTCGACGAGGTCGGTCGCCGCCGTCAGCCGCGCCGGCTCGAGCGACAACACGGGCAGCCCGCGGGCCGCGGACAACGCCGGGTCTGACTCGAGCGCCACCAGCCCGAACGTGCGGTCACCCATGCGCAGCGGCAGCACCGCATGGCGGGCGCGTTGCTCAGGATGCGCGCTGGCGTCGATGAGCCCCTCGCCGACGGTAGCGGTCGGGTTGGCCCACGCCCGGCCCAGCAAAGTCTGCTCGTCGAGCGAGGTATCCCAGTCGACCACGGTCGCGCCTTCGAGAGCGAGCGGCACCAGCCGGCCGCCGTCCGCCCTGATGAAGACGGCACCGCGGTCGAACCCGAGCTCTTTTTGCAGCGTCTGCAGCAAGCCCTGCGCCAGGCTGACGGAGTCGAGGCCTCCGGACAGCTGCCGGCTCACCGTTCGCAGCTGGCTCAACAGTTCGTACGCCGCCTCGTAGGAGCGATTCACATCGGACGCCGCGGACGCAGCGGCGAGCCGGCGGATCCACGCAGCCAGCAGGCCAACGGCGAGCGCGAGGAGAACCCATTGCGCGGAATCGGCGCCGAAGCTGTGTAGCGATTGCGGATTGTGGGCGAGCATGTGACCGATGAGCAAGACGAATGCCGCCATACCGGCCGCGTTGATGGCCGGCATCAACCCGTACAGCAGGCCGGCCGCGAACGCCGGCGCCAGCAGGTAGGGCAGCAGGCCCGAGCGGTCGGCCGGGGGAGCGATGATGCCGGCGGCCGCGATGCAGGCCTCGACCGTGGGCAGCAACCGGCGCAGCAGCGAATCGCGCACCGGCAGGTAGGCGACCAATGCGGCAGCCGCGAGCACGAGCGCGCCCGCCACGGCGCGTCGTGGGTGCGCGTCCAGCGCAGCGACCACGAAGCAGAACCCGAGCAGTACCAGCCGAACGGCGAACACGAGTGTTCGCGGTTCGGCGAGCCGCGCCCATCGGCGTCCGGGCTTCACGTGTTCACCTCCAGTGGATCAGGTCAGTGCAGCAAGTTGTGGTAGGCCGAGATTGCGGCGGGGCCCATGACGACGATGAACAGCGCGGGCAAGATGCAGAAAATCAGCGGGAACAGGATTTTCACTGGCACCTTCTGAGCCTGCTCCTCGGCTCGCTGGGTGCGCTTCACCCGCATGTCGCGCGACTGCACGCGGAGCACGCTCGCGATGGGGATGCCGAATTGGTCGGCCTGCACCATCGCGGTCACGAACCCGCGTAGCTCGACGACGTTCGTGCGCTCGGCGAGAGCCCGCAATGCTTCGATGCGGCCGAGGCCGATCTGCATTTCCTGCAGCACCCGGAACAGCTCGTCGGCCAATGGCCCACGGGTGTTGCGCGCTACCTGCGAGAGTGCCGAGTCGAACGGCAAACCGGCCTCGACGGAGATGGTGAGCAGGTCCATGGAGTCGGGCAGGTCGCGGCGGATGCGTTCGTTGCGGTTGTACGCGACCTGGTAGAGCGTGATGTCGGGGATGAAGTAGCCCAATGGCGTGAGCACGATGGCGATGCCCATCGTCACCGGCAATCCGGCGCCGAGCAGCAACGGCATCGCGATGCCGATGATTGCGCCTCCGATGAGCCCGAGCACTTTGAACGCGAGCACGCGCTCGACGTCCCACTTGACGGGGCTGCCGGCGAGTTCGAGTTTGTGGCGCAGCCGCGCTGACTCGTCGCGCGGGCTGAAGCGGTTGCCGATGCGGCCGAGCCGGGCGACGAGTGGGCCGACGACGCGTTCGTTGAACGGGCGGTCGAGTTCGCGGCGCACGGCCTGAGGTTTCGGCCCAAGTGCGTCGAGTGCTGCGAGCGAACGGCTCACCTGCTGCCGCTGCGACGCCGCCATGCCGAGGCTCACGATCGCGACCGCGATACCGACGAAGACGCCGACGACGCCGAGGACAAGGAGCATGTGCTGAGACATCGTCAGACCTCCACCTTGACGATGCGCGACAACCACACGACACCGACCGTCATGGTGATGAGCAGCACGAGAAGCATGACGATGCCGAGTGGGTCGGTGAACAGCGGCTTGATGTACGTCGGCCGCACGAGCACCAGGTAGGTGCCGAACACCGGTGGCAGCGCGCCGAGGATCCAGGCCGACAGCCGTCCCTCGGCCGAGAGCCCGCGCACCTGACGGCGCAGCCGCTCTCGTTCGCGCAGCGTCGCCGCAACCGTGGTGAGCACCTCGGCGAGGTTGCCGCCGACCTCGCGCTGGATGCGGATCGCCATGACGACCCACGCGAAGTCCTGACTGTCCATGCGGGTCGCGATGCCTTCCAGCGCGTCTTCGGCCGGCACACCGAGCCGGGTCTCGACGAGCGCGCGGTTGAACTCCACCGATACCGGCTGCAGTTCTTCGCGGACGACGGCGTCCATGGCCTGCGGCAACGAGTGACCGACCGACAGGCTGCCGGCGATGAGCTGCAACGTGTCGGGCAGTTGCTCGAGGAAGGCGCTCGACCGGCGCGACTCCTTGAGCACGAGATACGCGATCGGGCCGCCGATGCCGATCGCTACACCGAGGATCGCGGCCACGGGCGACGCGCCGCTGAGCAGCAGGAACAGCAAGCCCAGACCAAGTGCGGAGCCGGCCTGGATGACGATCCATTCGGCCGGTTTCAGCGGAACGCCGGCGCCTTCGAGTCGGCGTCCGAGCTTGGCGTCGAAGTCGCGCGAAACGACCAGGCGGCCAGCGAGTTGCACCGCAGAACGCGCGACCGAGCTGTCGCCGAGCGCAGTGGTCTGCGGCTCCTTTCGCGAGCCCCGGCCGGTCAGTGTGTAGAACGAGAGGCGGCGTCGCACCCGAGTGTCGCGCGAGTCGACGGCCGAAGCGTTCCAGGCGAGAACGCCCAGTACGCCGACGAGTCCGACGAACATGGCCAGGATGCCGATGCGCACGTTGTTGTTCGTGCTGAGCGAGCTGGGGTGGACGGCGACGGGCCGGGGCCCGACTGCCGCCGCGGACGGAGACGCGACCGGGAGCGCCGCGAGCGGCAGGAACGCGGTGTCGCTGATGCTGCTACCGCCTGCCGATGCGGTTACTCTCACCGTCACCGACTTGCCCGATAGGCTCGCCGGTACCTTCGCCGTGACGAGCACTTCCGCCGCGATGTCTTGTGCGGCCTGCTTGAACGCGGGCGCGAAGTCGCCCGCCTGATTCGTGGCGAGAATGCGGCCACCGGCAGCTGCTGTTAGCTGCTTCAACGGGTCGACCTGTGCCGACGCGGTGCCGAACGAGACGGCGTCGAGCACGGCGCCGTCAGACGCCTTGGCCGCCGCAATCACCTGCGCCAGCGTCGCTTTGCTGCCTTCGTCGTGGCCGTCGGTCAGCAATACAACGGTGCGAGAGCCGCTTTTTCCCAGTGTTTGCAGGGCAAGCAACGTGCCGTCGTACAGGGCGGTGTTGCCGGTCGCCTGCAACGCGGCGACCTGATTACGGACGAGCGTGCGGTTGGTAGTCGGTGCGACCGCCAGCACGGCGGTCGTCGACACGGTGACCAGACCGACCCGCACGTCGGCCGGCACGGCGGCAAGAAAGGCGTTGGCGGCCGCCTTGGCGCCGTCGATGCCGGCGCCCTTCATGCTGCCGCTGATGTCGACGACGAGCATCGCCGAGCGCATCACCTGGGGCGGGGGCTTGGAGCCGACTGCTGTTGCGGTGACCGGCAGCGATTCGCCGTCCGCACTCAACTGCACCGACTTCGGGTCGATCGACTGGCCCTCGCCCAAACCCACGGCGCTGAACAAGACCTGCACGGAGCCGGGGTTGGTCGTGAGCTGCACGATGCGACCGGTCGGCGCGCCCGGCGCGGCCGACGAGGATGCGGACGACGGCGGTGCGGATGGGTCAGCCGCGCTTGCGGCGGTCGCTAGTGCCGTCAGGGCACCGAGGCCGAGGACGGCTGCGGCAATCGTGGCGGCGATCCGGCGAAGTCTCATCGCCGTGGCGGTCTCATCCGGCATCAGCTCGCACCAGTGTCGGCTGGAGATGAATGCCGCTCGCGGCAAGCTTGTCGAGGAAGGCACCGAGCGCCTCGCTCGGCTGCAGCTGGCCGAGCGGCCGGCCGGTCTCGCTGTAGCCCATGGACAGGTCGAAGGTGAAGAGCTCGCGAAGCTCGACCGTATCGGCGGAGTCCTTCTCTATGCCGACGACTTCGGTCACCTGGGTGATGAGCCGGCTACCGTCTTTGAACCGGGCCTGGTGCACGACGATGTCGAAGGCACTGGCCATCTGCTCACGAATCGCGCGGACCGGCAGTTCCATTCCGGCCATCAGCACCATCGTCTCGATGCGGGCCAGCACATCGCGAGGCGAGTTGGCGTGCACGGTACAGATCGACCCGTCGTGGCCGGTGTTCATCGCCTGCAACATGTCGAGCGCGGCGGCGTCGCGCACCTCGCCGACGACGATCCGGTCGGGCCGCATGCGCAGCGCGTTGCGCACCAGATCGCGGATCCGGATCTCGCCGCGACCCTCGATGTTCGGTGGGCGAGATTCCAGGCGTAACACGTGCTCCTGATGCAGCTGGAGTTCGGCGGCGTCCTCGACGGTGATGATGCGTTCGTCGGAAGGAATGAACGACGACAGCACATTGAGCGTGGTCGTCTTGCCGGCCCCGGTGCCGCCAGAGACGAGAATGTTGAGCCGCGCCTGCACGCAACCGCGCAGGAAGTCGGCGACCTCGGGGGTCATCGTGCCGAAGCCGACGAGGTCGTCGGCCTCGTAGGGGTCGGTGGCGAACTTGCGGATCGTGAGCAGCGAACCGTCGACGGCCACCGGTGGCACGACCGCATTGATGCGGCTGCCGTCGGGCAGCCGGGCGTCGACCATCGGGCTCGACTCGTCGACGCGACGACCCACCTGGGCCACGATTTTGTCGATCGTGCGCCGCAAATGAGCCTCATCGACGAAGGACGCTGCCACCGGGTGCAGCTTGCCGGCGCGTTCGACGTACAGCTGGTCGTGGCCGTTCACCATGATTTCGGTGATTTCCGGGTCACGCAGGAAGGGCTCGAGCGGCCCGTATCCCAAGATGTCGTCGGCGATCTCCTGGGCAATGCGGGTGCGGTCGGCCACCGAGAGCGGCGTTTCCTCCTGCGCCAGCACTTCGTGCAGCGTGTGCCGCACCTTCTGCTCGAGGTCGGCTTGGGTGAACTTCGAGTCGTAAAGCTGCGGGCCGAGGCTCTCGAGCAGCGACGCGTGCACCGTGCGCTTCAGGTCGACGAACGGGTCGGCCGCTCGTCGTCCGGTGTTGATGTGGGCTTCGAGGGACGGCGTGGTGGGTTCGGCCTCGGCGTCGCGCGAACGGCGAGCCTGCGCCAACCGGTCAGCCAAGCTCATGACATCACCGCACTTGGTTCCTCGCGAGCTTCGCCATCGACTCCGCTTCGCTCCGTCGCCGGCTCCACTCGCTCTTCACCTGCGTTGCTCATGCCTTCGACCTCCTCCGCAGCAGGCCCCTACGGTCGGCGCGCAGGTTCGACGGGATCGGCTCCGCGCCGGCCCTTGCAAGCGGGAGTACATGCTCCTCGCCGAATTGCCGTATCGCCAGGCTCACCGGGTGGTTCGGGTCGTCGAGCAGGATCGGCACGCCGCGGTTGATCGACGCCGGCACCGCACGTGACGACGGGATGTGCAACGCGATCGGCACCTTCAGCGTCTTCTCGACCTCCGAGAGCGCGAGCCCGACCTTGGAGTCGGCGCGGTTCAGCACTACCCGCAGCCGTTCGCGCGGGTAATTCAGCAAGTCGAGGGTTTCGAGCGTGAGCTTGAGGTTCTTCAGCGCCGGGATGTCGAGCGTCGCGAGCAGCGCGATCAAGTCGGACTGGTCGAACGCGGCCAGCACATGGTCGGTGAAGGCTGGCGGAGTGTCGATGATCACGTAGGCGAACTGGTCGCGCAGCAGCTGGATGATCGTCGTGATCAATGACGCCGGCACGGTCTCGGCCGATCCCGGCTCGACCGGGGCCACCAACGCTGACAAGCCCGGGGAGTGCGGCGTCAACAAGGCGGTCACCGCGGGCAGGTCGAGCGTCTCGATGAGGGGCACCGCATCAGCCAGCGTGTGCGCGGGGAACAACTGCAACACGATCGCGACGTCGCCGAAGTTGAGGTCGAGGTCGACCAGGCACACGTCGCGTCGTCCGCCATCGGCAAGCGACGCCGCGAGGTTGCTGGCGAGCGTCGTCTTGCCGCAACCGCCCTTGGCCGAAAACACCGTCACCACGACGCCGCGGCCGGCGTCGTCACCGCCCTCGCCGTGGTTGGTGCGTTGCCGCATCGCGGCGGCGACGTCGCGCACCCGCTTGACCGCGTCGTTGACCCCGGCGAGGTTGCGCTCTTCGACCACTTCGCGGACGCCGGCTCGCAAGGCGTCGACGAGCAGCGGCGTGTCGATACGGCGCCGCACCAAAACGATGCCGAGACTCGGCCGCGCGATGCGCATTCCGTCGGAAAGCACGAACGCCGTTTCCTGGTCGACCGACGGGCCGAGCACGACGGCGTCTTCGGCGGGATGGGCGTCGAGGTGGCGGCGAAGGTCGTCGATCGTTGCGAGCACGGCCACGCCCGGCCCCAGCGCCGAGCGCAACGTCTCGGCCCGAGTCGGGTCGGATTCGACGATGACGCTCACTGGTCTGCCTTCACGAACTGAACAGGTTGGCGGTCGAGGTCGCCGGAAGGTTGGACACGGTGGAGTCTTTGGTGAGCAGACCCAGGTAGAGCTTTCCGATGCTCTCGGCGTAGATCAGCTTCTGCGCGTCGGAGGCGGTCACGCCGAACGTGACGACGCTCGACTGGTTCTGGCTCCCGTTTTGACCGGACGACGGGACCAGCGTGCGGGTGCCGATCGCGATCACGGTGGCACGGGGGAGCAGCAGCCTGGTGCTGTTGTTCGCGGTCAGGAACACTGAGACTTCGGAGCCTGGCACGACGTAGCCGTCGACGCGGTTGGGATCGTCGAGCGCGACGCTGACCGCCATCGTGCCGGCCGTCGGGATGGTGAGGACGTTGGAGTCGCCAGGCTTGCCGAACTTGGCCTTGAGAATCTGCTCACCAGGGAAGATCGGCGCGTTCGTCACCAGGTTGGCCACGGGCTGGATGTCATCGAGGACGTCGCTCGAGGCCACTGCATCGCGCGGAATCGTGCGCTTTTCGAGAGCGCCACTGGCGGCCGCCGCTGCACCGGTGGTACCCGCCGGGATGATCTTCTTCGCCACCAGAACCTCGACCGGCTGCTGCTTGGCGAGCGCGTTGTTGTTGACGTTGTGCACGTAGATCGCGACCAGAGCGGCGCCGAGCGCAGCGACCAAGATCGCCGCGACCAGCAAGGCAGTTCGTCGGGCCATGCGGCGTCCCCCACTCCTCTCTGGCCGGGCCTTTCAGCGGCGTTGTTCCGCGGCGCCTGCGGTGGCGCCGTTTGACGTGCTCCCGCGCGCATACTCGCACCTTCGCGCGCGGCACAGCCGCGAACGCGTTCGAGACACGACGAGTCTGCAAGACTCTTGCACGGAAATGGTACGGATGTGGCCGAGTCGGGGCATGTCGGCGAACGATCAGCCGGCCGCTGGCCGCCCTGACGGCTGGGCCTCGTAGAGGGCGTCGATCTCGGCGGCGTACTGACTCATTACCACGTCGCGCCGAAGCTTCAGGGTCGGCGTGAGCTGACCGCCGTGTTCGGTGAAGTCGACGTCGAGGATGCGGAACCGGCGAATGGACTCCGCCCGCGACACCACCCGGTTCGCTTCGTCGACGGCCGCCTGAATGTCCGCCACGAGCTGCGGGTCGTCGCGCAGCGCCGCCAGGCCGAGGGAGGGGTCCTTGCCGACCTTCTTCTTCCACGCCTCCAACGCCTCGGCGTCGATCGTGATCAGGGCGCCGATGTAGGGCCGTCGATCGCCCACCACCATGCACTGCGCTATCAGCGGATTTCCGCGGAGCCGGTCTTCGAGCGTCGCCGGCGAGACGTTCTTCCCGCCTGCGGTGACGATGATTTCCTTCTTGCGGCCGGTGACCGCGACGAAGCCGTCGTCGTCGATCGAGCCGAGGTCGCCGCTATGCAGCCACCCGTCGGCGTCGATGCTCGCGGTGGTGCCTTCGGGATCGCCCCAGTACCGCTGGAAGACGTGCTGGCCGCGGATCAGCAGCTCCCCGTCGTCCGCAACCGCAACCGTCGTCCCGGCGAGCGGCGGACCGACCGTGCCGATGCGCACCTTGTCCGGCCGGTTGACCGCGGCGGCCGCGGTGCTCTCGGTCATGCCCCAGCCCTCGAGCACCGGAATCCCTGCGCCCCTGAAGAAATGCCCGAGCCGGGTGCCGAGCGGAGCGCCGCCCGAGATGACCCAGCGCACGTTGCCGCCGAGCGCGGCACGCAGCTTGCGGAACACCAGCACGTCGAACATCGATCGCTTCAACCGAAGCGCCAGCGGCACGCCGCCTGCGTCGCGCGCCTTGCTCGCCTCTATCGCGGTCTTGGTGGCCGCGGCGAAGACCTTGGCCTTGCCCTTCTCCGCGGCCGTTTGCTGCGCGATGGCGTAGAGCTTTTCGAACACATACGGGACGGCGAGCAGCAGCGTTGGCTTGAACGTGGCCAGGTCATCGCTCAGCGAATAAGTGTTCGGGCAATGCCCGACCGGCACGGCTGCCTGCAGGGTGGCGACTTGGATTTCGCGGGCGAGCACGTGCGCGAGCGGCAGGAAGAGCAACGCGCTCGTGTCGCTCTCGAAGAGCGCCGGCAGGCTCTCGACCGCGCTGATCGAGCCGAACAGCAGGTTGCGGTGGGTGAGTGCGCAGCCCTTTGGCCGGCCGGTCGTGCCCGAGGTGTAGATGATCGACGCGAGCGACGCCGCGTTGACTCCGGCGTGTGCGCGCTGGAGGGCCTGCGCATCGGCATCGGCCGCGGCTGCGGCCAGCTCATCGAGCCCACCGTGCTCGATGACCCACACGTGTCGCAGGTCGGGAATCTGGTCGCGCACCAGACCGACCGTGGAAGCGTGCTCGCCGCTTTCGACGACAACACCGCTGCACCCGGAGTCGCCGAGGATCCAGGCCACCTGCTCGGCCGCCGACGTCTCGTAGATCGGCACTGTCACCAGGCCGGCATGCCAGAGCGCGTAGTCGGTGAGGGTCCACTCGTAACGGGTGCGTGACAGAAGGCCGACGCGCTGGCCGGGCCGCAGTCCGGCGGCCAGGAAGCCCGCAGCGAGCGCCTCCACCTGCGCGTAGAACTCGGCCGCGGTCACCGGCGTCCACACGGTTGGAGGGCTGGTCGGTGCTGGGTGGGGGTCGGTGGGTGGATGGCTCGCCGTAGCCGTTGCGACCGGCCTGCGCCGGAACAGCACCGCGTCAGGGGTTTCGCGCGCGTGCCGGACGACGGCGTCGGTCAACGTCGCGTCGTCACGGATGCTCACCACTGCGGGTGAGGTGATCTGCCGCACCGAGCCTTCGAACCCCTCTCCAGGCAGGCGGTTTGCAACTTCGGTCCAGCGGACGGTATCCGGCTCGACGCGGTCGCGACCATGCCCTATCCGTGGTTGGTCCATTGTGCCGAGCGGCTGCTGAGCCGTTCGGAGCAGTGGCTCGTGCGCCGATTGGCGTCATTTCGTCAAGGCAGGCGGCCGGTATGCCGAGTTCTAGCAACGTGACCGTCGACTCCACAGGACAGCCATCCGGCGACAGCGCGCGTTGCCCGCAATGCGCGGCGCTGGTACGCCCAGGTTCGCAGTGGTGCACGCTTTGCTACGCCGACCTGAGGCCCCGACCCATCGAGCCCGTTGTGCCGGTTGCGCCCGTTGCGCCCGTTACGCCTTCGGCTGGTGCTCCCACGTCGTCCGCCCTCGGGGTTGAACCGTTCGACCCGTTGACCGCGCCGCTTGCCTTGCTCGAGCGGGGTGGTGTCGCTCCTGAGACGGGCGAGGTCGCAGCCGAGACGCCGGCCGCGGTGAAGGCGGGCTGGCCATGCGCACGCTGCGGCGCCACGGTCGCGCTGGACGAGACGAGTTGTACGTCGTGTGGTGCGGGCTTCCTCGAAGGCACCTTGACCGACGACCCGGTGTTGAACAGGCTCGGTCACGGGCCGGTTTCCAACCAGATCAAGCTGCTCATCATGATCGGCGGGTCGGCGGGTTTGCTGGTGCTCGGCTTGGGGCTCATGTACTTGTTCGGCTCGATCTTCTGATCCGTGGGGACCCCGAACCCGGCTCATCGCTACGCTCCGGCGATGGGTGACCGGCAGCACGGGACGCGGGCAAGCATCATCGTGAACGCCGATCGGGCTGCTGTGATGGCGGTCATCGCCGACGTGACCGCGTACCCGCGTTGGAGCAGCTACATCAAGGACGTCGAGGTGCTTGCGACGCGTCCGGACGGATTGCCCGGTGAGGTTCGGTTCGTTATCGATGCGGGCGCGGTGTCCGACGACTACGCTCTCGCCTACGACTGGGCGGACGACGAGGTGACCTGGCATCTGGTCCGCGGCACATCGATCAAGGCTATGGACGGCTCCTATCGCCTCCACCAGGTTCCCGCGGGTACCGAGGTCGAGTACGAGCTGTCCATGACCCTCGACATGCCGCTGATTGGGGCGTTCAAGCGGAAGGCCGAACAGGTTGTGATCGGCACCACATTGAATGCGTTGAAAGCCCGCGTGGAAGCATGACCCCCGCCGCCCTGAAGGAAGACGCCGTGACGCCGATGATGCTGCGCGCTCGTTTGGCCTGCCTGGGGGCACGTCCAGCGGTCCTCGGTTTGATCGGAGAAGTGGCATGGGGCTGACCATCGGCGTCGACGTCGGGGGCACGAAAGTGCTCGCCGGTGTGGTCGATGAGGGGGGCAACGTCCTCGAGCGAGCACGGGAGAACACTCCGAAGACCGATCCAGCAGCGATCGCCGACGTAATCGGATCGTTGGTCGCAGGGCTGCGCGAGAAGTACGACGTCGAGGCGGTCGGCATCGGTGCGGCCGGCTTCATCGACCTGGACCGCGCCAACGTGCTGTTCGCTCCGAACCTGATCTGGCGCGACGAGCCGCTGACCGATCGGGTGTCGAAGATCATCGACCTGCCGATCGTGGTCGAGAACGACGCCAACTGCCACGCGTGGGCCGAGTACCGCTTCGGTGCGGCTCGGGGTAAGCGCAACGTAGTGGCGGCGATCGTCGGTACCGGCATCGGTGGCGGGCTGGTGCTGCACGGCGAACTGTTCCGCGGCGGCTTCGGCATCGCCGCCGAGTTCGGGCACTTCCGGGTCGTACCCGACGGCCGCATCTGCGGCTGCGGGAACCACGGCTGCTGGGAGCAGTACTCGAGCGGCATGGCGCTGGTGCGGTGCGCGCGCGAGCTGGCGACCGCCGCACCGATCCGCATGCCGCGGCTGCTCGAGTCGGTGGGCAGCGACGTGTCGGCCATCACCGGGCCGTTGGTGACGGCGGCCGCGTTGGCCGGTGACCCCGGGGCGCTCGAGTGCTTCGCGACAGTCGGGCGGTGGCTGGGCGAGGGCCTGGCCTCGCTCGCGGCGATCCTCGATCCCGATTGCTTCGTGATCGGCGGCGGCGTTGCCGACTCCGGGCAGCTGTTGCTCGAGCCCGCTCAAGCGGCGTTCGCCGCGACGTTGACCGGCGGCGCCTACCGGCCGCACGCACCCGTCGTGCTGGCCGAGCTCGGCAGCTCGGCAGGTCTGGTCGGTGCGGCTGACCTCGCCCGCATCCGGTAGGGGTTTGACCAGTCGGCGGCGCGCCCCGACCGCTTGCGCGTTGAGCCCGCCGAAAAGGCTGCCGATAGCTACCCTGACCTGGGCGGACCCGAGCATTTCGGGTGCATTCGAGCCTGCGCGCGGCCGAGCGGGCCGCCGCCCGACCCGAGGACTGGAGCGATGGCTGCGCCGAGCCTGCGCCGACACCTGCTCTTTGCGCGTGCCGCACGCATGTTGAAGCGCGAAAGGGCGGACGACGGCGCTGCGGCCGTGGAGTTCGCCTTGGTGCTCCCGATCCTCGTGCTGATTCTCTTCGGGATCATCGACTACGGGCTTTGGTTCAGCAACTCGTTGGATTCGCGGTCCGGCCTTGAAGCGGCGACCCGCCGGGCAGTTGTCGCGAACTTTGCTAATTGCACGAAGCCGACCGACGTCGTCGGCAGCCCGAGCGACCACGTCTTGCAGATCATGTGCATGGTCAAGGACGCCACCGGCGCCGTGACGGGCGAGACTTACGTCAAGGTCGTGCTGCCCACCGATCCCGCGAACCCCAGCAACCCGCCGGGCTGGATCGTCGACCAGCCGCTAACCGTTTGCCAGATGATCGTGGTCAAGGGGGTCACGGGATACGTGCCGCTACCGCGGGGCGGCGTCATCCGGGCACAAAGCGTGATGCAGATCGAGCAGGACACCGGTCAGCCCGAAACCGGCGGTGAGGAAGTGTTGCCGTCGGGCCTCAACTGGAGCTGGTGCGGCTCGTGATGCGCCGCGATGAATCCGGAGCGATCGCGATCATCGTCGCGCTCTTTTCGGTTGTGCTTTTCGGTTTCGGTGCGCTCGTTGTCGACATCGGTCACCTTGCCGACGTCCGCTCGCAAAATCAGCGGGCCGCCGATGCGTCGGCGATCGCGGGCGTGACATCGCTTGCGAAGAGCAACGGTGCGATGACACCAACCGACCTGACGGCTCTCGTTCAGCAGTACGTGAAGAGCAATGCCGGCATCGATGCTGCAGCGTGGGCCGGGTGCGTCGACTCCACGCCGCTCGCGCACCTGGCTGACACCGGCGACCCGAGTGACAGCTGCATCTCGTACGCGCTGCCGAGCGACCCGGGCGGCTCTGCGTGGAAGGTGCGGGTGAAGCTCCCGGACCGCAACGTTCCCGCGAGTTTCGCCGGCCTGTTCGGTGTTGGTTCGGTGACCGTTGCACCAGCCGCAGTTGCGGACGCCGGCCAACCCCCGCAGTCGCCGTGCCTCCCGTGCGACCCAAGGATCGACGACTCGACACAGCAGCCGGTCTCCAGCCCGACGATTCCGAGCGACGTCACGCTGCCTGACCCGTCGAGCGTCCCGGCTGCGCCAGCGCTCGACCCAATTACAGGTTGCCCGACCGGCCCGGGTCGCTATGACGCGGACCTCACTGTCGACACGTGCGTGCTCCAGCCTGGCCTCTACCTGTTCGACAGCAGCACCTTCAAGATCGACGGAGCGGTCTCGACAGCGACCGGACCCAATGGCGAGGGCGTCACGGTCGTTTTCTACGGAAGTGCGACACCGACATTGGACGTCGAGGGCTCACTCAACCTCATTGCTACGCCGGAAAACCAAGCACCGATCGCAAACGAGATTCCAGGCGTGGCAGTCATCATCGCGCAGCCGGATTCGAGCGACGTCCCGCGAAGATTCGAACTCGGCGGCAGCTTTTCGATTTCAGGCAGCCTCTACGCCGTCGGTGACACCACCTGGCGAACCGATTCAACGGACTGCGCGCCCGGCCAGTGTCGCCTCGACAACGGCGTGCTCGCCGTTGCGAAAACCGACTTCGCTGCAGGCGTTCCGTCGGTCGACAGCAACACGCCGGCGCCACCGCCACCAGCCGAGCCGCCCCATCTGGCCGAGTGACCGATGCCTGATGTGCGTGTACTGAGCTACAACGTGCGCTCGTTGCGCGACGACGCGCAGGCGGTGGCGACCGTTATTCGGGCGTGCCAACCCGACATCGCTTGCATCCAAGAGGCTCCACGTTTCCTGCGGTGGCGCAGCAAATGTGCAGCATTAGCAAGAGAATCCGGCCTCGTCGTCGTTACGGGCGGCCGCCCGGCGGGCGCGATGCTGTTGCTCGCGTCATTACGCGTGAAGGTGATTTCGGCGCGTGATGTGCTGCTATCGAAGAAGCGCGGCCTGCATCAGCGGGGCATCGCGCTGGCCGAACTGGAGATTGACGGCGCGCGCATCGTTGTCGGCAGCATTCATCTCGACCTCGATGCCGCAGAGCGCAGGCGGCACGTCGACGAGATTCTGTTGCGTGCCAGCGCTTTCGGCGCGCCGTCAGTACTGGCCGGTGACATCAACGAGGAACCTTCGGAGCCCGCTTGGCAAGCACTCACGAAGCAATATC
>Ga0157369_10005057_pt1 | contig 15443 bp, 16 predicted proteins | sample C25metaG_FD_113461 | JGI IMG/M metagenome (GOLD analysis project Ga0157369, IMG submission 113461) | Corn rhizosphere microbial communities from Kellogg Biological Station, Michigan, USA - C2-5 metaG | ecosystem: Host-associated > Plants > Roots > Rhizosphere > Soil | place: USA: Michigan... | reverse complement strand
GCGCCACTTTCAACACCATCGGAGAACGCTCTGCCAACGTGCCGGTCTGGTGGTTTCTGGTTCATGCCTTGAGCAAAGGAGTGACCGCGGCGGCCACCGCCTCCATCCCCTGCGCACCGGATATCCGGCAGATGCGTATGGAGATCGACAGTTCGCGCATCGACAGTCAGGTCCTGCTGCAGGAAATTGCCGACTTCACACGTGACTGCTACAGCTATTCCCGCTCTCGGCTGTTCACCAATCGTCCGCAACTGGACAAGGCGCAAAGTCATGATGCGTCCTGGATCGGCTCAAGCTATTTCCTCGACACTCCGGGCTACTACAACACCGATCGCTCACGTACACCGCGAGTCAGCTGGCCGTATGACGAAAGCCGCGATGTTTCCTTACCGCGGCTGGAGAATGGCGCGGGCTACCCCACCTGCAAGCAGTGGTGGAGTGATAGCGGAGTCGGGCTGCGAGAGCGTTTGATCGAGCAAGTCGATCCTTCGCTACTGACTCAGTTGAAAGGTTGGTTGACTGGCCGCTCAAGCACCGAGATCGAAGATGCCACCCTTCGCGAACTGGTCAGCCCTCGCCAACAATCGATGTCCATGTCGCCCGGACAGGTGTACCAAGACTATGGCTCCAGTGCTCGCGGTGGGTCGATCAATCAGGGACTCAATAACTTGGCGACCAACACTGGGCTGGCCTCGGCTCCTTCAGCAACTTTCCGGCAATGAATGCGCTACGCGCCGCCCTGCCCATGGTGCAGGCTTTCCTGATCATGGGCGTCATCATCAGCTTGCCGCTGATCCTGCTGGTCAGTACCTACCAGCTAAAGACTGTTATGACGGTGACGTTCGCACTGTTTACGTTGCACATGCTGACCTTCTGGTGGGAGTCGGCCCGCTGGGTCGACTCCAGCATGCTCGATACTTTGTACAACCAAGTGTCGGCCTCCAGTCAGATGCTTTTGTCGCTGCCGACATCCGGATTTATGGATGGGACCGTCACAGCGCAGGTGATTGAGTATGTGATGGGGGCGATGTTCTTGGTCCTGCCAGGTCTATTTCTAGTTGCTATGAGCTGGGCAGGCTATTCAATTGGCAGCAGCCTTGAAGGGATGCTAGGAAGTGCGAGCAAGGCCGCGCATGGTGCGGCAGGCAAAGGCACAGATCAGTTGATGGGAGCTACGAAAAGGATCATCTGACGTCACTCCTCGATGATTTGGAATGCCCGATGTAATGGCCGTTGTCGTCGTAATTGCCTAGATAGGAGTTGGCCCCTAAAAAGTCTGGACCTGGATCATTGCCTTCAAGCTTCGCATCAATGACAGCCTTGGACACCAGAAGCCCAACTACAGCAATCATCGTCACCACAGAAGCGACCAACCAGAAACCGATAAAGAGCAACCCGAGGATGAGTGCCGGCTTCGTAACCAAAAAGCTCCCACGAACCAATAGCCCGCCAGCAGGCATACCTGTCGCCACTGCACGTTTAACCACACGAGATTCAAATCCTTTAAACCTGCGATAAACACGTTTTACCGACATACCGCAGGCATATGCCCAGCGATGCGCGCGGGAGATTTGAACTGGCTGCTGAGCCGGCATGATTGCGCCCTCTTCTGAGCGTATTCCTGTGGAAATCGTGATTACAGCCTACTACTGAAAACCGCCCATGCTTAACCGTTTATCAGCTTATTCGGTCGAAAACTCTTCACTGGAAGACAGAAGACACTCCTCGTACAACAGCGCCTCTAAGGCCGTTGACCCATCCAAATCATCCAGCTACATAGAGGACACGGATCGCTGTTTTCGACAGCACCTTCCCAGGTAGCCAGAGCCTTTAAGGCTACGTCACTCCGGTGATGGTTCCCCCAAGTGCGATTAGCGTTCGGTGGCTCGCACGGTCACGTTTCACAGTGATGAACGCCTACTTTTCTCCCGAGCGCCTTTCAGGTTCTGCTCGTCCCAACCCTCTTGTTTTTCTTCAACCCACTGCGGGGAGTTCTTTTCCCTATGGGACAGGTTTCTTCGCTCTCAACGGAGGTACACCATGTCCGACTCACTCACATCCGAAACACTGAATAGCCTGCGCTTGCCCGTTGTGTTTACTCCAGACGCGTGGCAACGCGCAGTACTGCTCGACGGTTCAAATCATCCTGAAAAACTGCAACTCGATAGGCTGAGCAACGTGGTCCGCGCAGCCTTAAAAGCTCACCTGGCCGATCCAAATGCACCCTACGTGGTGTTCGAGGTAACCAAAATTGCCTCAGCGGGTGACACGAGTCATGAACCGTTGCTGCAACTGAGCCTCAGCCTGCTTCAGGCGCCGGACCAGCCTGATGCCTTATTGATAGCGCTTGCGGAAGAGCATCAACGCTGAACGCATACACACTCAGACTGCACGTAATCCTGCATCAATCCAACCCATCGCCCACCGGGGAACCCTTCCCCGACGGGCAAGGCGTTCCTCCGATTTCTCTCGAGGAAAATGCCATGCGTAATATCTACCAAGACGTGACTGACAAAATTGTTGCAGCGTTAGACCAAGGCGTAGCCCCCTGGATCAAACCGTGGTCCTCAAGTGACTCAGCTGCCGTCGATCATCACCAACCCTATCCCATTAACGCCATCACACAGCGCCCCTATTCGGGCATTAATTACCGTTGCTCTGGGCCGAGGCCAGGCTGCAGGGGTTCGTTCAAGATCGCTGGTTGACCTTCAACCAAGCCAAAAAAGCCGGAGGGCACATCCGTAAGGGTGAGCACAGCACCCTGGCAGTGCTCTACAAGCCGATGGAGCGCGAGGAACAGACCGAGTCGGGTCAACCCGTACTCGATGAAAACGGCCAGCCCAAGGTCGTCCACTTTGGCATTCTCAGAACGCACTTCCTGTTCAACATCGAGCAAACAGAGGGGCTCGAAACGCTCAACGAAAACGTTCTTGAGATTGAACCTAGCGATCCCTTCTTCCCAAACAGCGCGGCGGAGGAACTGTTGTTAAGTTCAGGCGCAAACATCATTCATCGAGCTGCTGACGAAGCTTTTTATCACCCGATCAGGGACCTCATCCAACTGCCGACAAAAGCGCAATTTCACGATCAAGGTGGGTACTACGCCACCGCATTGCACGAGCTGACGCACTGGACCGGACATCACTCTCGATTAAAGCGCGAGGGCGTGACCTCTCCTTGCCCATTCGGCTCGCCAGGCTACGCATCTGAGGAATTGATCGCCGAAATGGGTGCCGCTTTTTTATGTGCCTACGCGGGTATACAGGGAGAGTTGCGCCACGAGGGCTACATCGACTCTTGGCTCGGCCTGCTCAAGGCTGATAATCGCGCGGTCTTCCGAGCCAGTGGTCAAGCCCGATATGCTTCGGAGTATGTGCTCGACCGGGGGCTGCAACGGAAACAGATGGTCATGGATCGCCCGCAACGCACGAACGACAGAGCTTGATCGTTACCTCACTGCAGCAAACTCTTCAAAGGGTCCAACATAAGTTGGGCCCTTTTTTTGTCCAGAAAAAGCCTCATGCCGTAGGGCTCTGATGCAGAGAGCAGGCAAGTAAATACGCCCGCTGCATGTCATTCCGCATCTAGATTCTGTGCCAGATAATTAACCAGATCCAGCGGACTACGGCTGTCGATCACCTTGTAGATAAGATCGCGTTTGCTACGCGGAAGCTTCTTGACCATGCTCTTCGCCGAGGCCCTGACGGCTTCGTCTGTTCCATGGATACGCGCCGCGAGTAGCAGCACGGGCGTGGCGTCAGTGAGGTTCATAGCAAGACCCGATAAAATTCGCACCGCAGTGTAACGACACTTTCCTTTTTTGCACCAGCACACGCATCCAACAAAACGGTACCAGGACAAATCGATATTCCGATTGCCGCACAAAGGGACACACGGCAAAAGGACGGGCAAGGGTTAGAAGGGGAACGGGGATTCAAGGGTAAGAGCCCTATCCAAAAAGGCTAAAAGGCCATTGACCCTACCAATTTTTGGGAGGCCACGATGCTCAGTCTGTTTCGCCGCAAAAGGCAGAAGCCCCCTCCGCAATCAACCATAAACGTCGCTGAAGGTTACCTGCCCGTCGAGCCGTCCCGTAACTTGTTAGCCGCGGAGCACCGCCGCCAGTTGCTCGATCGCATCTGGCGGTACACCGCCCTCTCCTATTCGCAGTTCAGCCAGCTCTATTTAAATCCGATCCATCGCTACGCCGAGCTGGTCCAGCAGTTTCCAGCCAGCGAGACTCACCATCATGCTTATCTTGGCGGCATGCTCGACCATGGACTGGAATTGGTCGCCTGTAGCCTGAAACTGCGTCAGTCATATCTGCTTCCCACGGGCGCCGCGCCCGAAGACCAAGCCGCACAGACCGATGCCTGGTCGGCTGGCATCGCCTATGGCGCCCTGCTGCTTGACATCGGCAAGATCGCCGTGGACCTGCTGGTAGAGCGCCAAGATGGCCATGTTTGGCATCCTTGGCAGGGTTCCTTGGATCAGCCGTATCGTTTTCGCTACCTCAAGGGTCGCGACTATCACCTGCACGGCGCGGCTGCAGGCTTGCTCTACGCGCAGATTCTTGACCAACCTATCCTGGACTGGCTCAGTGATTTTCCGCCGCTGTGGACGAGTCTGCTGTATGTCCTTGCGGGTCAGTACGAACGCGCCGGCGTGCTCGGTGAGTTGGTGATGCAGGCCGACCGTGTTTCCGTCGCACAGCACATCGGCGGTAACCCGAGCAAGGCGCTGCAAGCTCCGGTTCATTCGCTGCAACATCACTTGATCAGCGGACTGCGTCATCTGGTTCAACACGAGCTGAAACTCAACCAGCCGGGTGCCGCGGGATGGCTGACCCAGGACGCACTCTGGCTGGTCAGCAAGACGGTTACGGACAAGCTGCGAGCCTATCTGCTGTCGCAATCGATTGAAGGCATTCCCTCGTCTAACCTCGCGGTGTTCGACGAGCTGCAATCGCATGGATTGGTTGAGTCCACCCCGGAAGGCAAAGCCATCTGGACCGCGCTCGTCGCCCAGGAGAACTGGGAGCAAATCTTTACCTTTCTGCGCCTTCAACCAGCGTTGATTTGGGGGAGCGAAGAGCGCCCCGAGGCTTTCAACGGAACGGTAAGCGTTGCACGCGATGACAATCAGCCCAACACTCCGGCATCACCTGCAGCGCCCGAGACTGTCAGTACAGAATCTCGTCAAAGCCCATCGCAGCCCGAGCCACCGCAGACGGAGGATGCCGACTATCTCGGCACGCTGCTGGATATGTTCGAGTTGGAAGAGCCTGAGGCCAGTTATGCGCCATTAGAAAGCGCTCTCGAAACGTCAACCCCTCCTTCGGATAACGCTGGCCAGGCATTCTTGGATTGGGTCAAGGAAGGCATTCTCAGCCACAAGCTGATCATCAACGACAGCAAGGCTAAAATCCACACGGTGGGTGGGAGTGTGTTTCTCGTCACGCCTGGTCTCTTCCAACGCTACGCGCAGGAGTTTCCCGGTATCTCTCAGGGCGCCTGCCAAGAGATCGAAGAATGGCGTTGGGTGCAGAAGCAGTTTGAGAAACTGAAGATTCACAGAAAACGTGACGATGGCTTGAACATATGGATCTGTCAGATCGAGGGTCCTCGGAAGAAAGCAAATCTCAAAGGCTATTTGCTCGATACTCCAGCGTTGTTGTTCAACACTGTGCCTTCCGACAATCCCTTTCTTAAAATCGAAAAAAAATAATTTCAATGACATCCCGTGTTGGGAATCAGATCGCAGAGTTGGCTTTGGAGTTCACACACGCTGCGTTATCGTTCTATTAGCTATCCCGAGGCACTCCCCCTCTTTTCGTCAACAGCAACCTCGGATCGACCGCAGCCTTCGCAACAGGTAACAATCAGCCAAGAGCGACGTCTGGTTTGCCTCCTAATTGCAACTAGCCCACCAAGTTATGATGAATCTGATCATAAAAAATGCGGCGCAGTGTGCAGCTTTGCTTCTAAGTCGTAAGCGTCTGGGGAAGTCACCTTCCGAACTCCAGCATTAAGGGCGATGGTGTCCGCGTATTTTTAAGCGGACGCGATAGCCCTTAACGTCAGGATTTCCATGCGCCAACGAAGCTCTTACCCGAAACCCTTCAAGGCCCAGGTTGTTCAGGAATGCCTGCAACCGGGCGCAACCCTATCCAGCGTTGCCATCAGCCACGGCATCAATGCCAACGTGATCCGCAAGTGGCTGCCGCTGTACCGAGACCAGCCGCCAGCAGCGTTTCCGGCTTTCGTTCCGTTGAAAGCTACGCCTAAAAGGCAGTCGGAAGCGTTGGCGACCATTGAGCTGCCGCTTGGCGAGCAATCGATCACGGTGAAATGGCCGATGTCCGATCCTGACGGCTGCGCCCGCTTTGTCCGTGGACTCACGCAATGATTCGCATCGACGCCATCTGGCTTGCCACCGATCCCATGGACATGCGTGCCGGCACCGAGACCGCGTTAGCCAGAGTGATCGCGGTGTTCGGTGCGGCGAAGCCGCACTGTGCTTATCTGTTTGCAAACCGCCGCGCCACTCGTATGAAAGTGCTGGTGCATGACGGGATTGGCGTCTGGCTGGCTGCTCGTCGATTGAACCAAGGAAAGTTTCACTGGCCAGGCATTCGACTAGGCTGCGAGATGGAGCTGGATGCCGAGCAACTTCAGGCTTTGGTGCTCGGTCTGCCTTGGCAACGCGTTGGGGCTGGCGGTGCAATCACATTGCTCTAGAAGCTGTAATTAGCGCCTCGGCCTGCTGCCGCAGGCGATCCGCTTTGGTAAAATCCAGGGCATGACTTCCACGCCCAATCTCGATCAGATGACCCCCGACCAACTGCGCGCTTTCGCTGCGCAGTTGCTGTCCCAGGTTGATTCGCTCGGACAGCAAGTCGACAGGATGGGTAAGAAGAACGACCGCGACCAAACCATCATCGAGCAACTCACCCACGAAATCGCCTGGTTCAAACGTAACAAGTTTGCCAAGCGCAGTGAGCAATTGAGTCCCGACCAAGGCAGCTTGCTCGACGACTTGCTCGACACCGACATCGCGGCCATTGAAGCCGAGCTGAAGGCGTTGAGTCCGCCGGCTGCGCAAGCTGAACCACGCAAGCAGCCCAAGCGTGCTCCCTTGCCTGCGCAGTTTCCGCGTACCGTGATTTATCACGAACCCGACAACACCCAATGTGCCTGCGGCTGCCAGCTCCAGCGGATCGGCGAGGACGTCAGCGAGAAGCTGGATTACATCCCGGGCGTGTTCACCGTCGAGCAGCATGTGCGCGGGAAATGGGTCTGCCGCAAATGCGAAACGCTGACTCAGGCTCCGGTTCCGGCCCAGGTAATCGACAAGGGCATCCCGACCGCAGGGCTGCTGGCTCACGTGATGGTGGCCAAATTCGCCGACCATTTGCCGCTGTATCGGCAAGAGAAAATCTTTGGCCGCGCCGGCTTGGCCATCGCCCGCTCGACACTGGCGCAATGGGTCGGCCAAACCGGTGTGCAGCTCCAGCCCTTGGTCGACGCGCTGCGCGAAGCGGTACTTGCCCAAGGCGTGATCCACGCTGACGAAACGCCGGTGCAGATGCTCGCGCCGGGCGAGAAGAAAACCCATCGCGCTTATGTCTGGGCCTATTGCACTACTCCTTTTTCGGCGCTCAAGACGGTGGTTTACGACTTCAGCCCGAGCCGTGCGGGCGAACATGCGCGCAACTTTCTTGGTCAGTGGAATGGCAAGCTGGTTTGCGACGACTTTGCCGGCTACAAGGCAAGCTTCCAGCAAGGCATCACTGAAATCGGCTGCATGGCCCACGCCCGCCGCAAGTTTTTCGATTTGCACGCAACGAACAAAAGCCAACTGGCTGAGCAGGCGCTGCACTCAATTGGCGGGTTGTACGAAGTCGAACGGCAAACGCGTGAGATGACCGACGAAGATCGCTGGCGAATACGCCAGGAAAAAGCGGCGCCCCTTATCGATGCTCTACATACCTGGATGTTCGCCCAGCGCGACCTTGTGCCCGAAGGGTCGGCTATCGCCAAAGCTCTGGATTACAGCCTCAAGCGCTGGACGGCACTGACTCGATACATCGAGGACGGGGCTGTGCCCATAGACAATAACGCGGTCGAAAATCAGATAAGGCCGTGGGCACTTGGGCGCTCCAACTGGTTGTTCGCCGGGTCACTGCGCAGCGGCAAACGGGCGGCAGCAATCATGAGTTTGATCCAGTCGGCGCGCATGAACGGGCATGATCCGTATGCTTACTTGAAGGATGTTCTGACTCGCCTGCCGACGCAGCGGGCGAGTGAGATTACGGAGTTGCTGCCGCATCGATGGGCGCCCATTCAATCACGCAAGGCGTGTTGGCCGGACATCTAGAAACAAAGGAATTGCCAAACGCCAACGGACTTCCTCTTCATTCCTTTTAGTCGAGATTGCGCGAAATATTGATGCTGTAACCGGTGGTATCCGTAGGCAGCTTCTTCTTGGCGAATCCGTTGATAACGAGGTAAAGCAATGGGCCAATCGATACGAAGACTGCCGTTATCAGAAAGTAAGGCACAAGAGAGACCGCAGATCGGCCTTTGGAGCGAGCGTCCCGATACATCCAGATGCAAGCGAGGACGCCGAGCAGGTAAAGGTCAATAACTACTTGGGCAGTGTCCGGGCTGGATATTACCTCCAGGCCGAAGTCGATGAGCGATTGATCGGCAACGAACATGGTACCCGCCGTATACAAGGAAAAAATCACCAATGTGGCAAGTGAGAGGTAGGGTCTTTTCATTTGTCCTCCTTGAGCAAGAAGCGATGATCAACGCTGACAAGGTAGTGATATTGTCACGACGAGATCAATGACCTCACAGGTCATGGACTCAGCCAATTCGCGCCGTCAGAGTCGAACAATGAGCACCCGACCTTTTCCTCGAACGACACCCTCCATCACTGCAAGTGAGCAGTTGCGTCAACTGCGACGTCAGGCAAAATTGAGCCAACTCGACCTAGCCTTGATGTCAGGTATTTCTCAGCGCCACCTCAGCTGCATCGAGACAGGGCGCGCCAAGCCAAGCCCAGGAACTCTGCATAACCTACTCATGGCACTCGATGCGCCTCTAGAGCACTGCAACAGTGTCTTTCTCGCCAGTGGTTATGCACCGCGCTACGAAGCAACACCTCTTACCTCGCCAAGCATGGAGGCTGTTCGTGACGCTATAACTCACCTGCTTCATGCCAACAACCCCGCACCAGCGATTGTCTTGGGGAGTCAGTGGGAGATATTGGCAGCCAACGCCAGCACTGGAGTGCTGTTCGATCTGGTCGGCCTGAGTGCCGATGCGGCAGAAGGCCTAAATCTGTTGGTAACGCTGCTGGAGCCTGGAGGGTTGGGCGATCATCTGAACAACGTCGAGGAAATCAGATTGATTGCTTGGCAAAGGGCAGCTAGAGAGGCCCTGAGCAACCCGGGGCTCGCTACGCTTCTGAAAAGCCTCCCCACGCCTCAAGAGGCTTCCACGTTGACAAACGAACTGCCTCCGTTGGTACTGACGCGGCTCGACTCAAGGCACGGGGAACTGAAATTCATGTCAACTTTTACAACATTTGGCATGCCTCTCGACATTACGATGGAGTCGCTGCGTATTGAGCATCTGATACCTGCCGACGCGAGAACCTGGGAAGTCATGGCCCGAGCCTATGGACAATTGAAATGCTGATGCCGTTATCTTCGGTTCAACACATTCATAGGTGTGTTCGCCAGACGCTTACCCTTTAGTGGCTTTCGAACTGGCTAGGGTTTGCACGCGTACACGTCCTTCTGGCAATCCGGTGTACTCGAACCGGGCAGATCCAAACAAAAAAGGCTTGCCATACAACACTGTGCAGATAGGCCACCTGCCGCAGGGCGCGGCCACAAGCCCCCACCTGTCCAACCTGGCAGCCCGTGACCTAGATGAGAGTCTTAAAAACTTCGCGCTTCTCAACCAGCTCATATACACCAGGTATGCTGATGACCTTACGTTCTCTTCAACTGAAGAGTTTGTCAGAGAGGATGTTGTAAAAAAAATCCATGAGATCTATGGATTCATGCGGGCTAATGGCTTGTGGCCGAACAAAAGCAAAACGCAGATCGTGCCGCCAGGTGCACGGAAGATCGTTTTAGGACTCTTGGTCGACGGCGCCCAACCCAGGCTAACCAAGGAGTTCAAACAAGAAATTCGTACCCACCTCCATTTCCTACAAAGATCCGATATAGGTGTCCGAAAACATCTGAAAGCCCGAGGCTTCGATTCCTTTTGGGGATTGCGCAACTTCTTGGTCGGCAAACTCTCGTATGCAAAATCGGTTGAGCCGGAATGGGAATCTAAAATGAATAGGCTGTTCGTTAAAATCAACTGGGACACTTGAAGCATTCAGCGACCGCCTTTAGCGACCGATAAAAATGTTATGGCACAGCCACTCATGGCGGGCTGCAACGGGTCCTTTACCGACCTTAAGCATAGGCAGCAGGCGGCCAACAACTGCCGCGTATGGAGGTGACGCCCTTGTTGAAGGGCGTCGGTCAGTCATTTGATACCTCCCGAAGTCTTCCGGCTTACACACCACCTTCAACAATGCGACAAGGTTAGGGAGGCCCAAAGAAAATCCAGGTTCTGACCAGTTTCCTGCGAGAAGTTGACAAACCTAAAAACTCGGTCCATCTGATAACGAGTCATCGCGAGTTAGAAATCTCAATGCTCCTCGGATTTGGTTTGACCATGGATCGGGGATGAGTAATAGATCGCGTTTAATCTCTAAAATTCGCTGCCCTCCCCCAGCTTGTTCAGCGATGCGATGAAGTATCTTGTCGAGATCTCCTGCACGTGCGGCAGCCAGCGCTATGTCCGTAGCGCGCCAATTTGAATGCATAAACGCATCTACCAAATGATGGCGCGCAGTTTTGCACTTGTCCCAATCAACGAAAAGAAAAAACTTCAGGATGTCAGGTGCGTTATTTTCTTTCATCAACAACTTGTAAACTGGTGGAAATGCAGCCGCTATCAGTGGCGAAACAGGATCGTGTCTCGCTTGCAATAGGAATGGCATTAACGCCGCAGATGCGTCGAGAAATCCGCGCTGGTGGCGGGCACCAGAATCCCAAAGCAAGTTGGCCGCATCCAAGACCGCCGACTCCGGATAATCAATTCGTCCTCTCGCGATAATAGCTGTAGCAAGTTCGGGGATTGCAGACATTATTTGCTGGCGAACTTCACTAGATGAATGATTAAAGGCTGATAAATGCCCTGCAAATACATTAGCTGATGTCTTCTTGTTCAATCCAATGAAGATAGCCCTGCGCCCGTCCAGGCAATCACCGGCGGTCTGAAGTAACAATGCTAATGCAGTACTGTCAACCTCACCCGCTTCGCGCCCCAGAGTGACCTCCACCGCGCGCGAGGCCAGCCTTGCGATATCATCACCAGCTGCATATGGCAGCAGATGCAGCGTCATATTGATCGTTGAAGACGCAGACAGAACATTGGCGTTCAGGATCCGTTTAACAATATCGACGTTTTCACTAAGATCCTTCATCAATAGTTCTAACACGTCAGCTTCGTTCACACCTCCGAGCATAGATTTTAGTTGACCTAAACTGGCTGACTGCAACAATCGGGATACATGTTGAAGCCGTCGCTGATCCGTGATCAGACTAAGAGTCATTATCCATTCGAGGTCTTCCCTGACTGGCGCTATAAGATGAGTAAGGAGCGCATCTGCTCCCGCACTCTCTGGAAAACTAGCGGTCAGGGTGCGTAAAGGAGATAATGCGCCTATTTCCTTTGCCCTTTCGGCCAAAGGTCGGTGCAGGCTCTCAGCAGCGAGACGGTTTGCCTCAAAGAGTAAGCTGGTTTCCGCCAACAGTTCTTCTTTATCAAGTTCAGCGATCAAGGACCGCGCGGCCGGAGCATATAGTTCTTCGACTAAGTATTTCAGAATACGCCGCGTCGCTAAATCACGAGTTGATTTCGATGCGTTAGCAATGGCCGTCGCAAGCGGTTCTGAGAGGTTCGGAAATTTTTTTAGGGCCACTTTAGAGAGCGGGGAGCTTAGCAATAAGAGTTGAAGTACATTCGCCGGCTGAAGCGCGGCTATCCCTTCAGCAACATCAGTGTCAAACCGCTGGGACAATCCGTCTCCAATCGCACCAATGAGCAGCTTACGACCTCGACTAGAAGCAAGCATTTCGACACTGCGAATAGCATCGTTTGGGGACTTCGCGGCTAAGTTCATCGCCGCATTGCGGATAGCCTTGGCCGATGAAAGCTTTAGCCGTACGCCATTCAGCTTTTCCGTAAGTGCTAATAAAAAGCGCCAAGCGTCGGTGGACGGGAGCGATTCAGCGGCACGTGTTGCCGCAATACCGAGTTCCGGCTCAAGTCGCTTAATTGCCCTGATATTACGAGGAGATCGGCTATTTGCAATGTCCAACAGTCCCAATGCTGCGTTGGGTGAAACTTCCAGCTTTTCGTACAGCTCGTTCCAAAGAAGAGATATCCTCAAATCCGCCTCGGTTCCACCTTGAGCTGTCGATAGCTCACCCAACACGTCGTCGCTCAGCAGAACAGGCGGCTGATCCTGAAATACGCTCTGCACAATTTTTCGAGACCATCGGTGACGGCCTTCAGCAAAATTGCGCCCATCAATGCGACGACCCGGCCAATCACTGAAGCGAGACCTGGCATTCTTGGGCGCGCACACTAGGTCAAAGCTGATGCTGCCGATGGATCGAGGTGATAGAGCAAAAGTGGAGACAGCAAATCTTGTTCGCAAAGACGGCCATAGCGCTGTCAGAAGCCGAAGCGTAATTCCTTCCGGCTTAGAGGCGTCGAAAACGACAATCGGTTTACGATCCTCAAGGAACAACGCTTCGACCAATTCTATGCATTCAGCGGCGTCAACTGACGCAAACGTACCAGTTTCTCGAGCAAGATGAATCCGCTTAGCGGGCGCGGTGGGTCCTTCGAGAGTAAGCGATTTAACCAATGCCAGAATGTCAACATTAGTGGTCCAATCCGGCACCGGAATGAAATAACTTCGGGTTCGAACACAACCCGCTCTCGGCGCATCCAAGTCCTGCCACGTTCGTGCAATGACGTAGTACGATCCCGATGGAAGTGGGTAGCAGGTGAGGTAGGAATCAAAATGCTCGCCAGGTCGAAGCGGTCCGGCCACGTCAGATAGGCGGTCAACCAAATCCTGATCGGCCTTGGACAGCTTGGCCGAAGAAGAGAGGAGCTGATGCCCATTACGGTAGCCATGTAGCTGCTGATCTAAAATTGTCATGATTTCATTCGGCGCCAATCGCCCAAGCTACAGGTATTGTGACATCAGTATCTTGATACCATGCGCCATCACGCTCGAGAGTAACGGAACCACTCTCAGCCATGATCATACTCTGATATTTTTCCTGAAAGTCAGGGTCGTACTGCAGATCTCCGCCCACGATGCTGACCCCGTAGACTCGCGCCTCGACTCGCCGAGCATCCTCCAGCGCCCCAGCAAATAATGGAAATTGCTTACGTAAATAGGCCTGCGGACCAGCTTCTTGGCTAGCAGCGTCTAACTTATCCCAAGCAGTCACAACAATGGCCACTCGTGGTTTTTTACCATCTGGTCTCACAGAGAGACGCTGCTGCAAGAGACGTAAGAGCTCACAAAGAATCACTTGAGTAGGCAGCTCCACCTCCTCGTTCCCCTCTCCGATGAAGCTAAGGGCACTTCGTGTGGCCACCCAGTCGAGCGGTTGCACGTTCAGGGGTGAAAGTACTCGCACAAAGAGCAGCGCACCCTCAGCGCTCTCCAACGTGTCCAACCATTCACGTGGGATGTCTGAGTTTTTCACCGCGTCTCGCCAAAGCTCACCAGTGAAATCCGGGACGATTAATTCAGTCGGATTATTACTCTGCTCAAGTTTGAGCGGTACACAAAAATCCTGCCGCTCAGTATTGGTATCCGTTCGACCAGCGAATTCGCCTTGCAGCAAGTTTTCGCAGATGCTCTCGACATACTCAATATTTTGCGGCATACCTGCGCGTTGCAGTTGCCCTTTTCCAGCTTTCAGCGCGGCCCAAAGCCTCCCTACGTAATTGCTCTTACCGGAGTCAGGCCCGCCTACAAGAATTATAGACTTCCGATTCATAAATTCTTTCCGAAGTTGAGAAACGCCCGATGCGAATTCGACGCTTGATCCATAGGCCATGGATCTGGAGCTTTCTCTGAGAGCTTAAGCGACAGACTAATTAGCTCAGCAAAACCAGAACCCGGTGCTACTTCGTGACTCTCAGAAAAAGATGCGATCGAAGCAAGCTCAATCTTGAAACCAAATTCTCCGCCCGAGTCCTGCACGCGCTTTAATACCTGCTCAGGGATGCTTCCGCTGTCTCGCCAACTGGCGACGAGAATAATTTTTGGCCGTGAGACTGGAAGCAGCAAAGAAAGACGCTCGAGGAGATTCGTCGTCCTATGGATTGCCAGTTCGCGAGTTTTAACGTCAAGAAAGTCTCGGCCGTTCACCATAATCCAAATAACCTCGGCGGCCTGGAGAAAGGTGAATCTCTCTGAATCGCCAGTATGAATCAGGCTCCGAGACCATTCGCCTGGGAGGTCAGGCATCAAAACATCGAATTTGTGAGCGTCTGAATGGCGTCGCAACCTCAGATGTAAAAAGCCCGCCTGCCTGTCATCGGGCAGTTCTGTATGGACCGTCATCTGTCTAGGAGGACGGCCATCATTCCAGCGTCGTGAACCGCGGGAAATCTCCTCCAACGCCATGAGCGCCATGCTATCTGCATAGCTGAAGCCCTCGAGGGAGTCATGAGCCAGTTGTAGATAAAGGCTTGCAATACAGGCTGTCTTACCGGCATCGGGTAGACCAACAATGCCGATCAGGTTGACGTATCTCTCGCTCATCAGTAGATCAGCCTCTGCTAATCCAAGTGTGCCACTGCGTGGCAACTGAGCCTTGTGCATGGGCGCATTTAGGACGGCCTCACCTAGACCAAGGTCTGCCTTAATTTCAGAGACCGTCTTCCCCTCATAATCGGTGCTCGTCTCATCCCTCAAGAGGCCTAAATCGTCAGTCACGGACAACAATGCGTGATGAGCAGGGCACTCCTCAAGCGTGGCATAGCTCTGCATGCATACCCCAGTCTGTGAGTATGTGCATTCCGGGACTGTACACACTGGCTCGGTCATAGTCCGTTGGCCGTCCCTTTACGCAAATGCTGAATTGCCCCCTCCAGTAACGCGCGGGCCCCCCATTCCCAAGTGGTCCTCTTTTCCTCCGATGCGCAAGCATCAGTACTCCCGGTTTTAATCGCCGCCATAAGCGGAAATACCGCGGATTCATCAGCCTTAATCGAATCAAAATTCGTGGCTAATTTAGTACGGCGTTCACCTAAAAGCTCGAT
>Ga0157369_10005056_pt1 | contig 15444 bp, 13 predicted proteins | sample C25metaG_FD_113461 | JGI IMG/M metagenome (GOLD analysis project Ga0157369, IMG submission 113461) | Corn rhizosphere microbial communities from Kellogg Biological Station, Michigan, USA - C2-5 metaG | ecosystem: Host-associated > Plants > Roots > Rhizosphere > Soil | place: USA: Michigan... | reverse complement strand
TCCCCTTGAAGCGCAACGTCGACGAGGCGCTCGCGAGCCGCGACGTGCCCACGGTGATCGTCGTCACCCGAACCGGCGCGGACGTGCCGATGAAGGAGGGCCGAGACCTCCGCTACTCGGACCTCCGTGACGGGCTCGCGATCGAGTGCAACCCGGAGATCATGAACGCCGAGGAGCCTTTGTTCATCCTCTACACCTCGGGCTCGACCGGAAAGCCCAAGGGGGTGGTGCACACGACGGGCGGCTATGCCACCTGGGCGGCCACCACGTTCGACTGGATCTTCGACTACCGGCCCGACGACATCTTCTGGTGCACCGCCGACGTCGGCTGGATCACGGGCCACACCTACGTGGTCTACGGCCCGCTCGCGAATTGCGCGACGACCGTCATGTTCGACGGCGTTCCGAATTACCCGGACTTCGGGCGCTTCTGGGAGACGGTCGACCGGCTCGGAGTCACCATCTTCTACACCGCGCCGACCGCCATCCGGGCGCTGATGCGTGAAGGCGACGAACCGGTGAAGCGCTACAGCCGCTCGACCATTCGCTTGCTCGGCACCGTCGGCGAGCCGATCAACCCGGAAGCGTGGGAATGGTATTGGCGCGTGGTCGGCGACGGCCGCTGCCCCGTGGTCGACACCTGGTGGCAAACCGAGACCGGCGGGATCCTGATCTCGCCCTTCCCCGGCGCGACCGACACGAAGCCAGGTTCAGCGACCAGGCCGCTTCCCGGGATCAAGCCGCTGCTGGTCGATGCCAACCATGAGGTGCTCGAAGGACCGGCAAGCGGGAACCTCTGCCTCGCTTCCTCCTGGCCCGGCCAAATGCGTACGGTGTGGAACGATCACGGCCGCTTCTTCGAGACCTACTTCAAGGCCTACCCCGGCCTCTATTTCACCGGCGATGGCTGCCGCCGCGACGAGGACGGCTATTATTGGATCACCGGCCGGGTCGACGACGTGATCAACGTATCCGGCCATCGCATCGGGACCGCCGAGGTCGAGAGCTCGCTCGTCTCTCATGCCAAGGTCGCCGAGGCCGCGGTGGTCGGTTTCCCCCACGACATCAAGGGTCAAGCGATCTACGCGTTCGTGACCCTGAACGCGGGCGAGGAAGAGAGCGACGACCTGCGCGAGGAACTGGTGCGGGAGGTCCGCCACGACATTGGCGCCCTGGCGGCCCCGGAGAAGATCCATTTCACGCCCGCCCTCCCCAAGACCCGCTCGGGCAAAATCATGCGCCGGATCCTGCGCAAGATCGCGGAAGGCACGGCCGACGGCTTCGGCGACACATCGACGCTGGCCGATCCGACCATCGTCGATACGCTCGTCGCGGGCCGGCAGTGATCTTCGCCGCGCTCGCGCTCACCGCGGTGGCGCCGCAGCTCGATCTTCCGGCCTTCTTCACCGGCCGCACACGCGCCGACAACGATCTCAAGATCGTCTTCCACTCGGCGCACAAGCTGATCGTCGACACCGTCGGACGCCGCGAAGGCGCCCTGTTCATCCAGGTCGATACCCTCCACGAAGAAGGCAAGCCGGTACGCACCCGGACCTGGCGCACGCGCGAGGTGGGCCCGAACCATTATTCGGGGACATTGTCGGACGCGACGGGACCGGTGGACATTGTGGTGAACGGCCGCACGGCGACGATCCGCTACGTGATGAACGGCGGCCTCAACATCCTTGAGACGATGCAGCTCCAGAGCGACGGGCGAACGCTTTCGAACCATGCCGAGGCGCGCAAGCTCGGCCTCAAGTTCGCGCGCATCGACGGCGCCATTCGGAAAGTCGACTAGCTCGAGCGCTGGATGAACAGCGCTCTGAACTGATCCAGCTCCCGCGCCGGGATGTCCGAGATGGCGGCATAGCGCAGGCCATTGCGGCTCCATTCCTTGACCGCGAAGCCGTCCTTCATGAACGCGCGCTCGGCGGCATTCTCGGCTGGCCAGACGAACAGGTTCACCGTGTGGAGCCGCCGATGATAGACGATGGCGGCGACAGTCTTGCCGTCGATTGAATCGAGCCGTCCGCCGGCAAGCGGAAAGCCCTGACCGGCGAGTTCCGGAACGGGTGGCGAGAAATCGATCCGTCCATTGAACCACGGCTTCACGATATGCTGGTTGGTCGTCTGCACGTCGGTGAGATGGCCCGGTTGCAGCGAGCGGACGTGGCTGGACACCAATTCCTCATCGACCGCCGAAGTGCTCGCCGGCGGAACGAAAGCCACCATCGCCAGCGACGCGACCAGCGCTCCGCCGAAAGCTGGACCAAGCCAGCGTGGTATGCGATTCTCGTTCGCGGCTTTGGCGGCAAGCTCCGGCAGTGCCGCAATGCGCCGCGACAAAGATTCCGGCGCAATGTCGCGCATGCCGTCGGCGCGAAGCAGGTTGCGCAAGGCCTGCAACCGCTCGAGCTCCTCGCGGCAATCGTCGCAGCGGGCGACATGCGCCTCCACCTTGGCGATGTTCGCCGCATCCAGTTCGCCATCGACGAGCGCGCCGAGCAGCAGCTCCTGATCAACGCACGCAGGCATTATTTGACGCTCCTCGATGGCTCGCCGTCTGCTCTGGCGGTCGGCAGCAGTTCCTTGGCCAGCACGGCGCGACCGCGCGACAGGCGCGACATCACCGTACCCACCGGAACGCCGGTCACTTCGGCGATTTCGGCATAGGACAGATCCTCGAGGTCGCGCAGCACGACAGCTTCTCGGAAGGGTTCGGGGATGGCTTCGATCGCCGCGCGCACGCGCGCAACGTCGTCGGTGCGCTGCGCTTCCTCCTCGGGCGTCGGAGCTGAATCCGGATGCTCAGCGACTTTGGCCGCCACCTCTTCGGACAGGCTGGCCTCGTTGACCACCAACGACATGCGTCCGGCGCTCCCCGCCTGCGCCGTCCGGCAGCAGTTACGAACGATCATGAGCAGCCACGCCCGGGACGAGCCGCCCCTGAACTGGCCGAAGGCGCGAAAGGCGCGAACCATCGCATCCTGCACCACGTCATCGCTCAAAACGGCGTCGCGGGTGAGATAGCGGGCAAGGTTATAGGCGCCATCGAGGTGCGGCAGGATCATTCGGTTGAATTCGGAGACTTGGCCGGCGCCAGGCGAGTTGAGACCCGGCGCCGGACCGTCGCCGGCCGCCAGGCGCATCGTGAAGAAGTGGGGGGCGGACGTCTTCACCAGCGAGCGACCAGTCTATCCCTCACGCCTTGACGATGACCATGCCGGTCATGTGCGGGTGGATCGAACAGAAATAGCCGAATTGTCCCGGCTTGGCGAAAGTGAATGAAAATCGGTCGCCGCTGTCGAGCACCTTCGACCGGAACAGCCCGTCCTTTGACACGATCGTGTGCGGGATGTCGTCGGCGTTGGTCCAGGTGACAGACGTACCCGGCTTCACCGTGACGACCGGATTCTTGAACGTGAAGTTGGCGATCTGAACGGCGGCGGCGGGCGGCGGCGCGGCCTTCGCCGTACCGGCAACCGTCGCCATCATCAGCGCGCCGGCCACCAGGCTGGACAGCTGAAGTGTCAGGATCTTCAATGCGCGAGTCATGGAATTGTCCTTGGAACTAGGCGGTTAGAGTAGAGTCGATCAGCGCGATCCGATCGTGGCCGCGGACGAACATCGCGTCCGTGATCCCGAGCATCGAATGGAGCTGCTCGGCCGGAACCTTGAGCGGTCCGGGCGAGGGCGCCGCGCCCGGCGCCGGTTGCGGAAAGGCGGTCGAACGCGCGGTGTGAAAGGCGATCCGGCCTTCGACCTTTTGCGTGATCTGGTGGATGTGGCCGTTAAGCACCGTGACCGAGCCGAATCTCGCGAGCAGCTTCAGCGCTTCGGCGGCATCATCGGTGCCCCAGCCCCACTCGGCATAGACCGTCCACAGCGGAATATGGGCGAAAACGACGATTGGCTGCGACGACGGTCGCCCGGCCAGATCGGCCGCGAGCCATTTGAGCTGCTCGGTCCCGAGATTGCCCATGCCGCCGGGCTTCAAATCGGCGACATTGACCAGCGCGACGAAATGAACGCCGCGATGGTCGAAACTGTACCAGCCCGAGCCCATGCTGCCCTTGCCGAAACGGCTGAGGAACGCCTTGCCGCCGTCCGGATCGAGCATGTCGTGCTCGCCGGGCACGAAGAACACCGGCGCGCCCAGTTCCTTGAGCATCTGGTCGGCGTCGTCGAACTCATCGTCGCGCGACAGCTGCGACACGTCGCCCGTGTGGATAACGAAGTCCGGCCGCGCGGGTAGCGCCTTCACCTTGGCGATCGCTTCACGGAAGGTCGCGCGCGCGTCAGCGTTGGGGGGCTTGTTGAAGCCGATATGGCTGTCGCTGACCTGGACGAAGGTGAACGGCTGAGCGGCGGCGGCATGCTTGAGCGGCGCGGCGAGCGCACTGTCGAGCCCGATCGAGCTGCCGATCCCGCCGTCGAACGCGAACAGAGCACCGGTGCCGGCCCAGGCCATGCATTTGAGGAAGCCGCGGCGGTCGTTGTCCATCTCGTCGATCATCGGGTTGGTCCTTTCGAGACCAATGACCGTCGCCACGGCGGCTTTATTCCCGGCCCGCGCGAAAATATTTTGACGGTTGTTCCGGCCCGGCTACCCTGTGGCGCGGAGGGGACCCATGGCGACTCTGGCCGAACTGCCGCACCGCAAACCCTGGTCGATGGCGCGCGTGATCATCGCGTCGTCAGCCGGAACGACCTTCGAATGGTACGACTTCTTCATCTTCGGCAGCCTGGCGCCGGTCATCTCGAGGGTGTTCTTCGCGGGGCTCGAGCCGACGCCGGCGCTGATCGCCGCGCTGGCCTTGTTCGCCGCGGGCTTCGCCTTCCGGCCGCTCGGCGCATTGATCTTCGGCGTGGTCGGCGACCGGCTCGGTCGCAAGGGCGCGTTCCTCGTCACCGTCACCCTGATGGGCGGAGCGACCTTCCTCATCGGCTTCCTGCCCACCTATGCCCAATCGGGTACCACCGGCCCCACGCTGCTGATCCTGCTGCGCATTCTTCAGGGTATTGCGCTCGGCGGCGAATATGGTGGGGCCGCGATCTATGTCGCCGAGCATTCACCGGCAGCGAAGCGCGGGGCCTCGACCGGCTGGATTCAGTCCTCGGCCTCTTTCGGCCTGCTCGCCGCGCTGCTGGTCATCGTCGTCACCCGGCAATCGATCGGCGAAGACGCGTTCGCCGAGTGGGGTTGGCGGGTACCGTTCCTGGCCTCGGCCGTGCTCCTCGGCATTTCGGTCTGGATGCGCGCCAAGCTCGCCGAGAGCCCGGAGTTCGCCCGTATCCGCGAAGAAGGCGGCATCGCCAAGGCCCCGCTAACCGAAGCGTTCGGCAAGTGGCGCAACCTCAAGCGGGTGCTGATCGCCTTTTTCGGAATCATGTGCGCGCAGGGCGCGGTCTGGTATTTCACCTTCTTCTATCTCCAGGTCTTTCTCGAGAAATCGGTCGGCTTGCCGAGCCAAACCAAGGACCTGCTGCTGATCGTGATGACGGTCGTCAGCGCTCCGCTCTATGTCTATTTCGGCTGGCTCAGCGACCGGCTCGGCCGCAAGCCTGTGATGATCGGGGGGATGCTGCTTGCGCTGCTGCTCTATTTCCCCGGATCGCACTGGATCGCCGGCTCGGCGAACCCGCGGTTGATCAAGGCGGAACAGTCCACGCCCATTTTCGTCGACACCGATCCGGCCACCTGCTCGGTTCAGTTCGATCCGGTCGGAACCGCGAAGTTCGTTAGTGCCTGCGACATCGCCAAGAGCACATTGGTCACCAAGGGCATCAGCTTCCAGACGCGACGGTCGTCCGACCGGCGGACCTATGTCATCGTCGGCACCGAGCGCGTGCCCATTGCCGGGGGCGAGACACTAAGCGGCACGGGCCTCAAGGCGTTCAAGGTGAAGACCGGTGACGCCATCGGCGCGGAACTGCAGGAAGCGGGTTATCCGAAACAGGCGGACCCGCGCGAGGCGCACATGACGCTGCTGATCATCGTCCTGCTCGCCTTCGTCGTCGCCGCGACGGCGCTCTACGGGCCTCAGGCCGCGGCGCTGGTAGAGATGTTCCCGACCCGCATCCGCTACACCGCCATGTCGTTCCCCTATCATGTCGGCACTGGCTGGGTTGGCGGGTTCCTGCCCGTCACCAGCTTCGCGATCGTGGCGATTACGGGGAATATCTATGCGGGGCTGTGGTACTCGGTGCTGTTCACCGGCATCTCCGTGATCGTGTCGCTGCTGTTCCTCAAGGAAACCGCCGGGCGACATCTGCGGGAGGTCTAGCTCACGGGCACCAGTGGATGTCGATCGGCTGCTCGGCTTCAGCCAACACCCGGCCAATCGGCGCCTTCGAGCTTTGGCCGGCGGTGATCGCCTGCTCGAGCACGGCGCGCTTTTCCTCGCCGGTGATGGTGATGATCACGGTGCGCGCCGACAGGATTGAAGCGCGGGTCAGGGTCACGCGAGCGACCGGTGCTTCAGGCGGCAACGGGTCGGGCATGATGCCGACTGCACGGCGCGCCTTGGGCGCATCGAGCGCATCCTGGAGGTCCGGCCCGGGAAAGATCGAAGCCGTGTGTCCGTCCTTGCCCATGCCGAGCCACACGAGGTCCGGCGGCCACGACAGGTCCTGCAGCCGCGCATCCGCCGAATTGCCGGCGAGCCGGTAATCCGCAATCTCGGTCGCGATCGGTACCACGCGCGCCCCGACCGGAAGGAACAGTTTGGCGATCGCTCTGACGTTGCTGCGTTCGTCATCCATCGGCACGAGCCGGTCGTCGGTCGGGATGATCGTGACCCGCTTCCACGGCAGTTTTTGCGCGACCAGCTTGGGAAAGATCGCGGGCCCGGTGGTCCCGGCCGGTACGGCGATCAACGACGCGCCCCGCGCGTCGACCGCGCTCTCGATGATGAATCCGACGTCGCCGGCAACCGCATCGGCGAGTTCGCCGACCGAATCATATTCCCACCATTCCGCCTCGATCATGCGAGTCCCCTGCTTGGCTAACGCGGCGCTGGTTGCGCGTATCCGAACCATCCTGCAACCGCCTGCCCGCTCCGGTTGAGCGCGGGTCTGAAGCGAAGCCGCTCATGGGCGAGGTTGCACACTTCGCTATCGATCGACGGGTTGCCGGTCCCGCGGTCGACCATGCACTCGGAAACCAGGCCCCGCGCGTCGACACGGAGGCGCAGGAACACGGTCAACCGGGGCGGCCACTGATCGAGCAGGTCGCTCGAAAAATCGCGGCCGGTCAGAACCGGAGTGGCAAGGTGCGGCGGCTCGACCGCTCCGCCATCACCGCCTCCGGCGCCATTGCCACTGCCCTGCCCTCCCGCGCCGGTACCCGGTCCGGGAACGAAGGCAGCGCCCTTGGTCGACGCATTGCCGCTCCTCGGCGTCGGACTGGCCGCAATCTGCGGCCGAGGAGGCGTTTCGATCCTGGGCTTCGGCGCAACGACCGGAGTCGCTTCGCTCTTCAAATTCTCAGGTGCGGAGCTCGCCTCGGATTTTTTTGGCCGGGTTTGCTGGCGCTCCCGCTGCGGAGGCGGAGGGACAGCATTCAAGCTGAACACACTGAGCGCCTGTTGCGCGTCGGGGAGGTCGAGCTTCCCGGACAAATGCAGCAAGGCGAGCAACAGCAATGCATGGATCGCGACCACCGCCGCAATCGCCACGCCGCGGTCGCGCGTGCTGATGTCCGAGCGATAAGCCACGCCCGTTCAACGCGATCATTCGCGCCGCGTTGCGGAGGCGTCACAACGAGAATGTGCCGGACCCACGGAGGGCGCCCGGCGCTCACCTGCTATAAGGTCGGGTCTTACTGGCTGCCGCTCGGCTTGCGACCACCGCCGTGGCTGGCCTTTCCGCCCTTGCTCGCGATCTCGCGCTGCTTCGCCGGATCCATCGCCGCGAATCCGCGCTTCGAACCGCCGCTCTTCGTTGCCGCCATGTGCTTGCTCCTTTGCTGATGGCAATCAAAACAACGGCAAAAAAATGGGGCGGTTCATCATTCTAATCGAGGTTAATGAACTGCTGTTTGATGAAATCTCTTTTCTTTACTTAAGTTAAGTATCTTGCGGGCGGTCAGGCGGGCGCCGCGAAGGCGACCGTTGCGGCGAGCAGGCCGACCCGAAGCGTCCCCCCCCCCCGCTCAAGCGGCCTGGTCGGCGCTGCCCGGATGAGTTCCTGGCCGTTGCGGAAGGGCGAGGGTCAACACGATGATCGCGACCGCCATCACCAGCGAGGCGAGCGGACGGCTGAGCTCGAGCCCGCCCTTGGCGAGCGGCTTGTCGAGGAAATCGCCGACCGTCGCGCCGAGCGGCCGCGTCAGGATGAACGCGGCCCAAAACAGCAGCACCCGATTTGTCTTGGTCGTGAAATAGAGGATGGCGAGCAGCGCCAGCGCACCACCGAACACGAGAGCCGCGCCCGAATAGCCGAGGCCCCACCCCCCTCCGCTGATATCGTCCGCGGCCCAGTCGCCGAGCGCGGTGCCCAGCGTCTGCGAGAAAGTGATCGTCACCCAATAGAACGCCTCGGCCTTGGCGGTGATAATCCTGTTCACGTCGACCGTGCCGAGCGTCCGGTGCCAGGCGAGCAACGACAGGAGCACGCAGGCGAGGAGCAGCAGCGACCCGCCGGGATAGCCGATGCCCAACGACCGGTCGGCGAAATCGGCGAGCGTCGTCCCGCAGGTGGTCGAAGCGACGATCGTCGCCCAGTAGAGCCACGGATTGAACCGTCTTGCCCGGATCTGCAGCCAGACGAGCAGCACCAGTGCAACGCCGAAAATCGCCGTCCCGATCAGGTAACCGTAGGGCACCGAATGATTGGTCGTCTCGCCGAGCCAGCTCATCGTCACCGTGTCGCCGCCCGTCTCGCCGAGCGTGGTGGCAAGGATTTTGACGATCCAGAAGCCCAGGGTAATCGCCGGCACTTTGCTCAAAAGTTGATCGCGGTCGTTCATTCCGCTCATAATCAGCGAAGTCTCAATCCGATCCACAACGTGCGCGGCGTCGCCCGCTCGATCGATCCATCGCCGTTGAACGCCGCCATCACCTCCGCGTCGGTCAAGTTCTCGACCCTGGCGGTGACCTGGAGCCGGCGCGATAACGGCCACGCCGCCGATGCATCCAGCGTGGTCGCGGCGTCGAGCAGGCGCGAATTGAGGTCGTCCTCGAACTGGGCGCCGACGCGGCGAAGCACCAGCTCGGCGGACTTGCCGTCGCGCTCCCAGCTCCCCGACAGCGTGCCCGCGATTTGCGGCGTCTGCGCGGGCCGCAGACCGTCGAGCGCAGCCGCTGCGCCGTTCGCCTCCATCCGCGCATGGCTGAGGCTTGCACCAGCGCGCACCGCCCAGGGGCCGTTGGTCCACTCGACCGAAGCTTCGAGCCCGCGCACCTTGACGGCGTCGACGTTCTGCCGCTGGCGGAACACGCCGCCGGCAGCGACGAACCCGACCTCCGGGAACGTGCCCGGCCCTTCGCCGAGCGTCACGTTGGCGATGGCATGGCTGAGGCGGTTGATAAAGCTGGTCAGCGACAACCGGACATGGCCGGCACGATAGTCGATGCCCGCCTCGGCGCCGGCCAGCCGCTCCGGGTCGAGGTCAGGGTTCGCCGCCGTCGCATCGAGTCCGGCGCGGAACGGCCGGAACAGCTCGTTGAGCGTGGGCATTCGCCAGCCGAGATAGGCGGCGCCCCGCAGGCTGATCCCTCCGCCGAGCGGCGCCACAACGCCGCCGCGCGCCGTCGGCAGCCAGCCTTCGCGGCGCCGGTCCTGCTCGTCGCGGGTGACGGCGCCGGTGGCGATGGTCTGCTCGATGAGATGGCCGTCGGTCACCTGCCAATGGTCGATCCGGGCGCCGCCGCTGAGCGTCGCTCCGCCGACCTCGGTCGAGGCTTCGGCGAATGCGCCGGCGGTCCAGGTATCACCGCCCGCATGCCGCCGTCGCGTCGGCTGCCCCGCGACGTAATTGGCGAACTCGCGGGTTTCGCCGCTGGTGCGCCGAGTGTCGGCGCCGAGCCTGAGCTCGATCCCGTTGGGCATCGGCGGCCGAACCTCGAAGCTTGCGCCAAGGCCGTAGGACGGCACTTTGTCCTGAAGCAGGACCTGGGTGGCGACGCTGCGCGCGGGGTCGAGGCTGGCGGTGCTGCTCCGAAGATCACGCCACTGCCAATAACCGAGCGCGCTCCACTGCCAGGCACCGTGGCCGACCAGACGCAGCGAGGCGTCCGCGCCGTTGGTGTGATCCTCGCTGAAGTCGGTCCCGCGCGTGCGCCGATCGTGAAAGGCCGAGACGCTCGCCTGCAGTTCGGTCGAACGGGCGAGCGGCGCGACCCAGGCGCCGCGGCCGCTCCACTCGCTGTACGGAGCGCGATGATCGGCGGCCCCGCGAGTTTCATGCGTAATCGGCACGAAGCCGTCGCTGCGGCCATAGCGGCCCGACAGATCGAGGACGCCGCCGCCCACGGCGATCCCGCTCCACGCGCGCGCCTCGGCCGAATTGCGACTCCCCCAGTCGATCTCGCCCGCCGTTCCGGTGCCCGTCCGGCTGGTCATCTCGATCGTTCCGGCAAGCGCTCCGGGACCGTTGGCGACGCTGCCGACGCCGCGCACCACCCTGATGTCCGCCAGGCTCGCCGGATCATAGGCGGGCCAGTTGACCCAGCCGCCGAACGGGTCCGATTGGGGCACTCCGTCGAGCACCAGCAGCGCGCGGCTGGAGGCGTTGCCGCCGAGCGCGCGAAGGGTCACGCCCTGGCTGGTCGGATGCCCGCTGCGCGCGTCCGAGCGGCGGAACAGCTGGACTCCGGGGACATCCTTAAGCAGCTGGTCGAGTTCGTGGGTCGGCGCCTGGTCGATCTGCCGCTCGCTGATCAGCTCTACCGTATAGACGCGCTCGGCCTTGGCTTCGGGGAGCGACTTGCCAGTGACGACGATAGCCGCCGGCGGCGGAGGCAGCGCGTCCGCCAACCGCGCCTACAGGATGTCGTAGAGCGTCGCGGCGATGGTCAGGAGCGAGGTTGCCGCGACGCCTGGCAGCGCCCACGGCGCCCACCACGGCCAGGACAGCGACTTGGCTTCGTCGGGTTTCGCCATAGCGCGGTGAGGCTTGCCGCATCCGGCCCCGCCCGTCGAGTAAAAAGGCATGGTTGTATAACTATCGTTAAATTCGGTTGAAGGTGGACGGGTAAATTGCTCTAAATCCGTCGAATCTCGAGACGCGACTCGATGATGAGCGGGGGGAGGGGCGCCCCGAAGGATGGCTAAAGGAGACCCAAGGTCGACAGCGGGCGGCTCGGCACGCGCTCACTGCGCGCGCCTGCTCGTCGCGGCCTGGTTCGGGTTTTTTGCCACCGCCTCGTCCGCACAGACGTCCCCGCCGCCACCGGCCCAGCGGCCGCTCGCTCCGACGCGCGAGGAAGTGACCCGCCCGACCGCTCCGCCCCCGGCCGAGCGCAAGCTGGAAGTCGAAGGAGGAATCCCGACCGCGCCCTGCGCTCTCGGCGGCCCCGAGTTCCAATCCATCCACTTCGTCCTGTCGACGGTGCAATTCGACGGCCTTGAGGGCTTGAGGCCCACTGACCTCGTGCCCGCTTACTCGACCTACGTCCGCCATGACGTGCCCATCTCCACCGTCTGCGCCATCCGCGACCGCGCATCGGCGATCCTCCGTGACGCCGGTTACATCGCCGCGGTGCAGGTACCGGAACAGCGCATCGCGGGGGGCGTCGTCCATTTCCGGGTCCTGATGGCCCACCTGACGCAGGTGCGGGTGCGCGGCGACGCCGCCGGAGCGGAGGCGATCCTCGCCGGCTATTTGAACCGGCTGACCAGGCAGCCATTGTTCAACCGGTTCGAAGCCGAACGCTATTTGCTGCTGGCTAGCGACCTGCCCGGCTACACGGTCAGGTTGACGCTTCGTCCGGCCGGTACGGCGCCCGGGGACGTGATCGGCGACGTCACGGTGGAGCGCATGCCCGCTTATGTCGATTTCGTCGTCCAGAACGGCGGCTCGCATGCGCTCGGGCCGTGGGGCGGCCTGCTTCGGGCGCAGTTGTTCGGCCTCACCGGCCTCGCCGACCGGACCTCCCTGTCGCTCTATTCGACCGCCGACCTCAAGGAGCAGCAGACGATCCAGCTGGAGCACGACATGCGCCTCGGCGACCAGGGGCTGGGCCTGTCGGGTTCGTTCGCCTATGCTTGGGCCAAGCCCAGCATCGCCGATGCGAGAGTGCTGTCGCGGACCCTGCTTGCCAGCACCGAACTCGACTACCCGTTCGTCCGGCACCAGGCCGAGACGATCCGCGGCTCGGTCGGGTTCGACCTCATCAACCAGACCGTCGAAGTCGATCGGGCGGCGTTCAGCCAAGACCGGCTTCGCGTCGCCTTCGCGCGCTTCGGGATCGACGCCGCGGGCACCCGTTTTCCCGACCCCGGCTATTCCGGAGCGAATCCTCCCTGGCACATCTTCTCCCTCCTTGAGTTCCGCCAGGGTGTTGACGCGTTCGGCGCCACCGACTGCTCGGCTCCGGGCCGTTGCAGAGTGCTCACCAGCCGCCCCGCCGGCCACCCGGACGCCGCCGACGTGCGCTGGACGTTCAACAGCGAGCTTCGCCCGGCGCCCAAGTTCACCTTCGCGCTCAACCTCCGCGCCCAATATGCCTGGAAGCCGCTGCTCAGTTTCGAGCAGTTCGCGGCGGGCAATTACACCGTCGGCCGCGGCTACGATCCCGGAGCGCTGCTCGGGGACCGCGGCTGGGGAAGCCAGATCGAGCTGCGCTACGGCAGCCGCGTCCCGCTCAGCGTGAAGAAGGCGGCGGTGGAGGGCTACACCTTCTGGGACCATTCCGGGATCCACAATCTCGACAACGCCTTCACCGGCGCGGCGACCCGACTCGATTCGGTCGGCGGCGGCGCGCATATCGTGTGGGACCGCTTCATCTTCGACAGCGGCCTCGCGTTCCCGCTGAGCCACGCCGGACCGCTCAACCGCAAGCCGGGCCCGCGCCTGCTCATCACGCTCACGACCCGACTGTGGCCGTGGCAATATTAGAATTGGAGGATCGCATGAGGACAGCGATCGCGATCGCGGCAGCAATGACGGCGGCGCTCTCCGCCGCCGCCTTGGCTGCAACTCCGCTCAGCATCCGCGACAGCTGGCGGATCGGCAGCAGCGGGACGAGCTTCTGCTCGGCGCAAAACCTGACCAGCGACAAGGCGCTCGGCAACATGTTCGACGCCGCTTATTCGATCACCTGCCGTGACGCCGCGCTCCCGGTAGGCAAGCTCTACAAACTGAAGGAAGCTCGCGACGCCGAGGCGCGGGTCGCCGCCGACCGCGCCGACCGCGCGAAGTGCCAGCCGCCCCGGCGTGGCAACATCGCCGGCCTCGGCGCGGTCGATCTGATCGAATGCCGCTTGAAGGATGCCGACGTCAGCTACCGCGCCTACGAGCTTCGCCGGGGCCGGCTGCTCTATGTCGCGCAAGGGCTCGGCGGCTACGACAGCGCCCTCCAGCTTGCGCTCCGGAGCCTCGCCGCCGATCGGCCGGTCAGGGGCGAGATTTCGATCGCCACCACCGGACTCGGCGACCCGGCCGCCTTCGCCCGGGTCCAGGCCGGCACATTGGCGCCGGACAAGGCGCTGGAGGAAGCCTATCGGCGCAACAATGCCGGCAGCTATGCCGAGGCCGCCGAATTCTTCGCGGCCGCGTCGATCGGCTCGACCGAAGCTCCGGCGAGCCGCGCCGAGGCTTTGGTCAACGAAGCGCTCCAGCGCTCCAACCTCGGCCGCTTCGCCGAAGCGGACTCGCTGTTCGCCAGGGCCGCCGGGCTGGTCGGATCGGACCCGATCGTCGCCCGGCGGCTGCGCAACTACCGCGCGATCCACGACCTCAACCAAGGCGATCCCAAGGCGGCGCTCGACGAGCTCGACAAGCCGCTGCCGAAGGCCGTGCTGGATGATCAGAATGACGCGGCCCAGCGGCTCGAAATCAATTCCGCGATGTCGCGCCAACTCAACGCCGATTCGCAGCTCGGCGTTCAAAGCGACGACCTGCTTCCGGCGGAGAAGGCCGAAATCCTCGACGGGCAAGCGCTCCAGCTTCGCGGGACCGCGCTTCGATTGACCGGCAACCAGGCCGGTGCCGAGGACGCGCTTCACCGCGCCGACGCGCGACTGGAATCGGTGCGCGGCGGCAAGGTTGCCTCGATGCTGTGGATGCGCGCGCAGATCTTCGGCGACCTCGGCGCTATCGCCGAGGAGCATGGCAATCGCGCCGAGGCCGACCGGCTCTATCGCCAGGCCGTCGACCTGCTCGACGTCAATTATCCCGGCACCGCCGTCCTGCTCAATTCCAAGGCCCGGCTGGCGGGCTTCCTCGCGCGCAGCGGGCAGCTCGATACGGCCGAGAAGATGTTCAGCGACATCGTCCATTCGCAGCCCGACACCAGCAACCTTCCGCCGAGCTTCGCCAACGTGTTGCGGCCCTATGTCGACCTGCTGCTCAAGAAAGGCGACGATCCCAAGACGGCGGCGGAAATCTTCATCGCAACCCAGCTGATGGTCCGTCCCGGCCTCGCCCAGACCCAGGCGGTGCTGGCCCGCGAGCTGACCGGCGGGACGGACGAAGCCTCGCGGCTATTTCGCCAGTCGGTAACGCTCGAGCGCCAGGTCGAGCGCGCCCGAATTGAGCTCACGAGGCTCAACGACCTGCCCAAGCCGACCCCGCAGGAGATCGCCCGGACCCATCTGCTGAAGGCGACTCTCGATTCCTCACAGAAAGAGCAGCTGACGACCCAGGCGGCGCTGGCTGATTTTCCGCGCTTCCGGGCGGTGTCAAGCGACACGATCGCCCTCGCCGACCTGCAGAAGATTCTCCGTCCGGGTGAAGCCTATTACCGGATGACCATCGTCGGCGATCACGTCTATGCGACTCTGGTCACGCCGAACTCGACGCGCGCGGTCCGGCTCGACACGACCGCCAAACAGCTCGACGACCAGGTCTCGGCGCTTCGCGACACCATCTCGGTCATCGAGAACGGGCAGCGCACCACTTATCCGTTCGACGTCGCCCTCTCGCACCAGCTCTATAACGAGCTGTTCGGCCCGTTCGGCGCCGCGATCCCCGCCGCCAAGCATCTGATCTTCGAGCCGGATGGCGCGCTGCTCCGGCTTCCGCCCAATCTGCTGGTGATGGACCAGGCCTCGGTCGATTCCTATACCCGGCGCGCCAAGGCTGGTGAGGAGGCCGCCTACGACTTCCGCGGCGTCGCCTGGCTCGGCCGCGACCGCGACATCAGCACCGCCGTCAGCCCGCGCGCCTTCGCCCAATTGCGCGCCGCTCCGCCCTCGGCCGGGCGCAAGGAATATCTGGGCCTCGGCCAGAACACTCCGCCCTCCGCGTCGGCCGCGAGCCAGGTCCCGGCAGCCGCG
>Ga0157369_10005055_pt1 | contig 15445 bp, 16 predicted proteins | sample C25metaG_FD_113461 | JGI IMG/M metagenome (GOLD analysis project Ga0157369, IMG submission 113461) | Corn rhizosphere microbial communities from Kellogg Biological Station, Michigan, USA - C2-5 metaG | ecosystem: Host-associated > Plants > Roots > Rhizosphere > Soil | place: USA: Michigan... | reverse complement strand
GTGCCGAAGGGCGTGCACGTCGAGATCCCGCTGCAGGCCTACTTCCGGATCAACACCGAGAACATGGGCCAGTTCGAGCGCACCCTGATCATCGCCGACGAGGGCAGCTACGTGCACTACATCGAGGGCTGCACCGCCCCGATCTACCGCTCCGACTCGCTGCACTCCGCCGTGGTCGAGATCGTCGTGAAGAAGAACGCCCGGGTGCGTTACACCACGATCCAGAACTGGTCGAACAACGTCTACAACCTCGTCACCAAGCGCGCCACGGCCGCTGAGGGCGCCACCATGGAGTGGGTCGACGGCAACATCGGCTCGAAGGTCACCATGAAGTACCCGTCCATCTACCTGATGGGTGAGCACGCCAAGGGCGAGACGCTTTCCGTGGCGTTCGCCGGCCCCGGCCAGCACCAGGACGCCGGCGCAAAGATGGTGCACATGGCGCCCTACACGCAGTCATCGATCGTCTCCAAGTCGATCGCCCGCGGTGGCGGCCGTTCCGGCTACCGCGGCGAGGTGCGAGTGGATGCCAGTGCCCACCACGCCGCGAACACCGTGCGCTGCGACGCGCTGCTGGTCGACACGCAGTCGAGGTCCGACACGTACCCGGCCATCGACATCCGCGTCGACGACGTGCAACTGGGCCACGAGGCCACCGTCTCGCGCGTGAGCGAGGAGCAGCTGTTCTACCTGATGAGCCGCGGCCTGCCCGAAGACGAGGCGATGGCCATGATCGTGCGCGGCTTCATCGAGCCCATCGCCCGCGAGCTCCCCATGGAGTACGCGCTGGAACTCAACAAGCTCATCGAGATGGGCATGGAAGGATCGGTCGGCTAGATGACTGCCGTAACCACAGCAATGCCCACGGCAGAACAGCACGGAATCAAGGCGCACTCCGACGGCCCGATCGTTCCGGTCCAGACCCGTTCGGAGCGGTTCAAGAGCTACGACGTCGCCGACTTCGGCCCGGTCACCGGCCGCGAGGCGGAGTGGCGCTTCTCACCGGTCAGCCGCATCACGGACCTCACCGGCGCGCCGCTGGACGGCTCCGCCTACCCGTTCGAGACAACGGATGCCGCGGGGATCGACGTGCAATGGGTCGACCGGGACGACTCCCGCATCGGGTCCGCCGGGTTCCCTGAGGAACGCGCGTCGGCGAACGCCTGGACCGGCTTCGAGAAGGCCCTCGCCATCACGGTGACCGGCGAAGAGCAGAAGGAACTGACCCTCACCCGCTCCCAGCTCGGCTCGGCGCCCCGCGCCGCGCACACCGTGATCGAGGCCAAGCCGTTCAGCAACGCGGTCGTGATCCTGCACAACACCGGCGAGGCACGGCTGAGCGAGAACGTGGAGATCATCGTCGGCGAGTCGGCGAACCTCACGGTGGTCACCCTGCAGGAATGGGACGACACCGCGGTGCACCTGGCCAGCCACTTCGCATCCGTCGGCCGTGACGCGAAGCTGAAGCACGTCGTCGTCTCTCTCGGCGGCGGCATCGTGCGCGTGAACCCGTCGGTGCACCTGGCCGGGTCGGGTTCCGACATCGACGCGCTCGGCCTCTACTTCGCGGATGCCGGCCAGCACCTCGAGCAGCAGGTGTACGTCAACCACGACGCCCCGCACAGCCGCAGCCGCGTGACCTACAAGGGTGCGCTGCAGGGTGAGGGTGCGCGCACCGTGTGGATCGGCGACGTGCTGATCGGCCGGGCAGCGACCGGAACCGACAGCTACGAGCAGAACCGCAACCTCGTGCTCACCGAGGGCACCCGCGCCGACTCGGTGCCGAACCTCGAGATCGAGACCGGCGACATCCAGGGCGCCGGGCACGCCAGCGCCACCGGCCGGTTCGACGACGAGCAGTTGTTCTACCTGCAGGCGCGCGGCATCCCCGAGAGCGAGGCTCGACGACTGGTCGTGCGCGGCTTCCTCGCCGACATCGTTCAGCAGATCGGTTCCCCCGCGCTCGAGGAGCGACTGCACGGCGCGATCGAAGCGGAGCTGCGCGGAACGGACGGCGAATAACGATGGCGGCAGTGAAAGTCTGCGGAGTCGACGACCTCGAGACCGACCAGCCGGTGAAGGTCGAGATCGACGGCGTTCCCATCGCCCTGGTCAAGGACTCGGCCGGTGACATCTTCGCCATCGGCGACACCTGCACCCACGGCGACATCTCCCTCTCCGAGGGGTTCGTTGAGGGCGACACACTGGAATGCTGGGCCCACGGCTCGAAGTTCTCCCTCCGCACCGGTCGCCCGCTCTCCCTTCCCGCCTACGAGCCGGTCCCGGTCTACCAGGTCGAGCTCAAGGGCGGCGACGTCTACATCGACCCCACCGTGACCGTCGCCGTTTAGCGCGGGCCGCGAATACTTCAGAAAGCGAAAGCGAAACACATGTCTGTTCTTGAGATCAAAGACCTCCACGTCACGGTGGAGACCGACCAGGGCACCAAGCCGATCCTGCGCGGCGTCGACCTCACCATCAACGAGGGCGAGATCCACGCGATAATGGGCCCGAACGGGTCGGGCAAGTCGACCCTGGCCTACACGATCGCCGGTCACCCGAAGTACAGGGTCACCGGCGGCACCATCACCCTGGACGGCGAGGACGTGCTCGCCATGACCGTCGACCAGCGCGCCCGCGCGGGCCTGTTCCTGGCCATGCAGTACCCGGTCGAGATCCCGGGCGTGAGCGTGACCAACTTCCTGCGCACCGCGAAGACCGCCATCGACGGCGAAGCCCCGGCGATCCGCGGCTGGATCAAGCAGGTGCGCGAGTCGATGGCGAACCTCCGCATGGACAAGAGCTTCGGAGAGCGCAACGTCAACGAGGGCTTCTCGGGTGGAGAGAAGAAGCGTAACGAGATCCTCCAGCTCGAGCTGTTGAAGCCCAAGTTCGCCGTGCTCGACGAGACCGACTCCGGCCTCGACGTCGACGCCCTCAAGATCGTCTCCGAGGGCGTCAACCGGGCCAAGGCCAACACGGGCCTCGGCGTCCTCCTGATCACCCACTACACCCGCATCCTGCGCTACATCCGCCCCGACTTCGTGCACGTCTTCGTGGCCGGCCGGATCGCCGAGCAGGGCGGCCACGAGCTCGCCGACCGGCTCGAGGAAGAGGGCTACGATCGCTATGTCGACACCGCGAACGTAGAATAAGACCATGGTTTCAACGCTCAGTCCCGCGCGCTACGACGAAATCGAAGAAGCGCTCAAAGACGTCATGGACCCGGAACTCGGTGTCAATGTCGTCGACCTCGGCCTGATCTACGACCTCGGCTGGGACGACGAGAACGACGCCCTGATCATCCACATGACCTTGACCTCGGCCGGCTGCCCGCTGACCGACGTGCTCGAGGAACAGACCGCGGAGGCCCTCGACGGCGTCGTGGAGCAGTTCCGCATCAACTGGGTCTGGATGCCGCCGTGGGGTCCGGAGAAGATCACCGACGACGGCCGCGAGATGATGCGGGCCCTCGGCTTCGCCATCTGACCGGCGCCCCTGTCGCCCGTGGCCCCCGTGGCCACGGGCGACTCGCATGCTGCCCCTGATTCACCCGTGATCCACCCGGATCACCACCCAACCCCCGGAACGGACTATTCGCTGTGCTCAGTGTGCAAGACCTCGAGATCCGCGTCGGAGCGCGCGTGCTCATGGAGGGCGTCAACTTCCGGGTCTCCGCGGGCGACAAGATCGGCCTCGTCGGCCGCAATGGCGCCGGCAAGACCACGCTGACCAAGACGCTGGCGGGGGAGACCCTGCCCACCAAGGGCACCATCGACCGCTCCGGCCAGATCGGCTACCTGCCGCAGGACCCGCGCTCCGGCGACCCGGAGATGCTCGCGCGCACGCGCATCCTCGATGCACGCGGCCTCGGCACCATCGCTCTCGGCATGCAGGAGTCGAGCCTGGCCATGGCCAGCGACGACCCCGCGGTCAGTGCCGCCGCCATGAAGAAGTACGGCACGCTCACCGACCAGTTCAACGCACTCGGGGGCTACGCGGCAGAAGCGGAAGCGGCATCCATCGCCAGCAACCTGAGCCTGCCCGACCGCATTCTCGACCAGCCGCTGAAGACGCTCTCCGGCGGCCAGCGGCGCCGCATCGAGCTCGCCCGCATCCTGTTCTCCGACGCCGAGACCATGATCCTCGACGAGCCGACGAACCACCTCGACGCCGACTCGGTGATCTGGCTGCGCGAGTTCATCAAGGGTTACCGCGGCGGATGCATCATCATCAGCCACGACGTCGAGCTCGTCGGCGAGGCGGTCAACCGGGTGTTCTACCTCGACGCCAACCGCATGGTGATCGACATCTACAACATGAACTGGAAGAACTACCAGCGCCAGCGCGCCGCCGACGAGGAGCGCCGGCGCAAGGAACGCGCCAACGCCGAGAAGAAGGCCAGCACCCTCCAGCTGCAGGCCGCGCGCTTCGGCGCGAAGGCCAGCAAGGCGGCGGCAGCCCACCAGATGGTGGCGCGGGCCGAGAAGCTCCTGTCGGGCCTTGAGGAGGTGCGCGCGGTGGACCGGGTGGCGAAACTGCGTTTCCCGGAGCCGGCGCCGTGCGGTCGCACCCCGCTGATGGCCAAGGACCTGTCGAAGAGCTACGGGTCGCTGGAGATCTTCACCGCCGTTGACCTCGCGATCGACCGCGGTTCCAAGGTCGTCGTGCTGGGTCTGAACGGTGCGGGCAAGACCACCCTGCTGCGGATGCTGGCGGGCGTGGACACCCCCGACACCGGCCAGGTGGAGCCGGGGCACGGGCTTCGGATCGGCTACTACGCGCAGGAGCACGAGACGATCGACGTCAAGCGCAGCGTGCTGCAGAACATGGTCTCCGCCTCACCGAACCTCACCGAGACCGAGGCGCGGCGCGTGCTCGGGTCGTTCCTGTTCACCGGCGACGACGCCCACAAGCCCGCGGGCGTGCTCTCGGGCGGCGAGAAGACCCGCCTCGCGCTGGCGATGATCGTGGTCTCGGGGGCGAACGTTCTGCTCCTCGATGAGCCGACGAACAACCTGGACCCGGCCAGCCGCGACGAGATCCTCGACGCCCTGGCCAACTACAGCGGCGCCGTCGTGCTGGTCAGCCACGACGAGGGCGCCGTCGAGGCGCTGAACCCGGAACGGGTGCTGATCCTGCCCGACGGGGTCGAGGACCACTGGAACAAGGACTACCTCGAGCTGATCACCCTGGCCTGAGCCGCGTCAGCGGTTGCCGAGCAGCTCGTCCTCCACCTCGGCGTCGCTGCGGGGCTTGGCCGCCCGCCGGCGGGCGCGCTCCTCCGCCCGCTCACGCTCCTCCGGGTCGTCGGCGTTCCGGGTGCGGAATTCCTGCCGGGCCGCCCAGATCAGCCCGATGAAGCCGAGAAGGCCGAAGGTGAACCACTGGAACGCGTAGGACAGGTGAGGTCCTTCGTCAGGAATCGGCTTCGTCACCGCGACCGGGCGCTCCGCCGGCGCCGGGTCCTCCGAGTCGAGCAGACCATAGGCGCCCGTGTAGGTGGGCTCGCCGATGCGTGCGGCGATCTCGGGGAGGTTGATGGTGGCGATCTGGTTGCCGCTCGCGCTGCGGCCGGAGATGGTCGGCTCGCCGGCCTTCAGTCGCGCGGTGACGGTGACCTGCCCGGCGGGAGCCTCGGGGACGACATCGGGCGCATCCTGCTTCTGGCCCGTGGGCAGCCAGCCGCGGTCGACGACGAACACGTTCCCGTCGGCCAGCTGGAACGGCACGATCACCTCGAAACCCGGGTTGCCGTTCAGCGGGCGATTGCGCACCAGCATGGTGTCCTCCGTGAGGTACCGGCCCGACAGGGATACCGGCAGCCACTTCTGCGAGTCGCGGAAGGCGTCGAGGCTCGGCAGGGCCTGCTGGAGCGGAACGGGGTCGCTGTCGAAATTACTCTGCACAAGGGCGATCTCGGCCAGTGCCTGGCCGCGTCGGTCGAGCTGCCACATGCCGAGCCCGGCGCAGATCACCGCGAAGAGCACGGTGAGCGCCAGGTACCCGGCCCACTGGCGCGAGAACAGGAACCGCCAGCCGATCACGCCTGCTGCTCCGCAGCGTAGGCGGACACGGTCAGGGGAAACTCCCGGGCGGCGAGGAAGTCCCGGAGGAACCCGACATGCTCGTCACAGGCCAGCCAGGTCTTCACCCTCCCCTCGGCGTGCAGCTTGGGGTTCCGCCAGTCGATCCGCCACGCGGCCTGCTCCGGGCACCCGGCGCGCGAGCAGGTCGCCTGGGCGAGGTCGCCGCCGATCATCGCGGCTCGCCCTCGGCACCCGGCTCCGGGGTGTCCGATCCCGGCACCGGCTGCTGCGGCGCCGTCTGGTAGGGGCCGGGTTCCGGCCGGTAGGGCTCGACGCTGCCCGGGCGCACGACGGTCATCCCGCGCGGGTCGGCGTGCACGTTCGCGACGACCACCGCGAAGTAGGGGAGCAGGATCGCGCCGGCCGCGCAGAGTGCGAGCCACCAGCCGTGCACGAAGAGCATCGCCACGATGCACAGCACGCGCACGCTCATAGCGATGGTGTACTTGATCATGCGACGACGACGTTCCTCCTCCGGGGAGAGGGGGAGGGAAGTGATCGACTGTTGCTTCATCTTCGGCTAACGCTCGGCGGGCCGGGTTCGACCCTGGTACCAGCCTACGACTCCGGAGGCCCTCATGGTCACGCCCTAAGCTGGGAGCATGAGCACACCCAGAACCGTCCTCGTCACCGGCGGCAACCGCGGAATCGGTTTCGCCATCGCCCAGGAGTTCGTGGCCGCAGGCCACCGGGTCGCGGTCACCTCGCGCTCGGGCGAAGGCCCGGAGGGATCGCTCACCGTGAAGGCCGACGTCACGGATTCGGCATCCGTTGACGCCGCCTTCACCGAGATCGAGGCCCAGCTCGGCCCGGTCGAGGTGGTCGTGGCGAACGCCGGCATCAACCGCGACATGCTCATGATGCGGATGAGCGAGGATGACTTCACCTCCGTGATCGACACCAACCTCACCGGCGCGTTCCGGGTGGTCAAACGGGCGTCGAAGGGGATGCTCAAGGCCCGCTTCGGGCGCATCGTGCTGATCTCGAGCGTCGTCGGGTTGTACGGGTCCGCCGGCCAGGTCAACTATTCCGCCTCCAAGAGCGGCCTCGTCGGCCTGGCGCGGTCGATCACCCGTGAACTCGGCGCGCGCGGCATCACCGCGAACGTGGTCGCCCCGGGCTTCATCGAGACCGATATGACCGCCGCGCTACCCGAGTCCCAGCAGGCCGAGTACAAGAAGAACATTCCCGCGGGCCGCTTCGCCAGCCCCGCCGAGGTCGCCAAGGTCGTGGCGTGGATCGCCGGCGACGACGCCGGATACATCTCCGGCGCGGTGATCCCCGTCGACGGCGGCCTCGGCATGGGCCACTGAGCCGCTTAGCTCAAAAGGACTCAGCTTCAAAGACGCTTCTGGGTCCACGCTTGCCGGTGACTTGCTGGGTACCTAATCGGCGCTGATCGCTCCGCTAGTGCTGTGGTCGTCAGCGAGGCATGCGAGGGGCCCTCGTAAGGCAAGTCCGCGACAGATTCCACGCCGGCTCATGACAGGCGTGGCGCGTGCGCGTACTTTCGGCGCCCACACGACCCGATGACAGGCCTATGGTCCCACTACTGATAGGCGCCGATGGTCACGCGCCCACGGCCAGCCAGAAAGACCGGCATCCCGCCGCACCGGGCCAACGACAGGCGCACTCCTCCAAAGCCATCCGCTCACAGCTACGCCAACAGTCGAATTGCGGCCCTGGTTCCACAACTCCAAGTAGGTGATGTGCCGCAACTTAGCGACACGTCACTTCGGATAGTTTCACTCCCGTGGCGAATTTGTTGGCCACAGTCAGAGTTGCGATCCCATGCTCACCCGCCCGCATGGGCCCGAGCAAGTCGTTGGTATACCCGTAGATCGTTCCCGAATCGTCGATGATGTTCGCTTGGACATACACGCTTACAGCGCAGTCTGTCTGTGCAAAAATCTCGAGTTGCGAGCACTTCAAGTAGTCGCACTTTGGATCTGGGACGAACCTGTACGCCACGCCAGTGCCAGCGTCAGTGAAGCCCTGCGGAATCTGCGAAGCGAGGGTGTCGGGTTCTGGTGTGGTTGGACGTGGGTCAGAGGAGGTGTCGAAGTTGAACTGGGCGGTACTCATTGGGCGGTTTAGACCCGCGCACGCCTCCACAACGTGCTTCAACGCGGCCGCGACCGCCGCGATCGCGACGACAGTCTCGTTCTCGTCCCCATACCCGTCGTTAACATAAGCAGAGCCGACTGCGTCGTTTTCGGCCAAATCGCGTGCAGCTGTCCGCAATCCCTCGGACTCTGCCCCGCCTGCACTGGTCCCGTCCCAAATTCCGGACCGACCGACCTGGTTTGCGGTACGGCTGAGGGCCGAGAACGCGTCCGCCTGGTCTTGAGTAAGCGAACTAGTGCTGGACACACCGGAGTCGTTGATCGCCTGAACCGCCTGCGAGAACGCATCGCACGACGCTTGGTCGCCCTCGATTGGGTTTGGCTCGCCCTGTTGCATGAGAGAGCACCCGGTAAGAGCGAGTGTGAGTGCTACTGAAAGGAGTATCGTCCCGGGATTCCAACGCATATCGTTGGACTATATCTATCCATCGGTTAGAAGCGAGCGGGGTGGCCGGGCCCCAATTCGGGCCAACACGGTCGGTCGTGTAGTCGGTCGAAAGACCTTCATGCTTGTCGTTACTGAAGCGAGATCGTCCGTTCGGCGATCAAGTCATAGGCGTCGCGTTCAGTCTTGCTGCAGTCGCCGCCAAGCCTCACAACAGACCCCCGGATGCTACCCAGTTGCGCACCAGCAGAATCACGAGCTGAGTCTAGATTGGAGGCGAGATCGGGGTCAGCCGCGGAGGCCGAGCACCGGCAGCAGCTGGCTGAGGTCGGCGACGTCGACGATCAGGTCGGCCTCCTCCCGCACCCGGGGCTTCGCGTTGAACGCGACTGCAAGCCCGGCGACCCCCATCATCTGCAGGTCGTTGGCGCCGTCGCCCACGGCGATCGTCTGCGCCCGCTCCACCCCGTTCTCCGCGGCCCATTCCTGCAGCGCGTGCGCCTTTGCCGCCGCGTCGATGATGGGGCCGACCAGGCCGCCGGTGAGCACCCCGCCGTCCACCTCCAGCCGGTTGGCGCGCCAGTGGTCGAGACCGAGGTCCGCGGCCAGCGGGTCGAGCAGCTCATGGAAGCCACCGGAGACGACGCCGACCAGGCTGCCGCCGGCGTGCAGCCCGTCGATCAGCTCCCGAACGCCACGGGTGGGGCGAATGCGCCGGCCCACCTCGCCGAAGACCGTGTCGGGGAGTCCCGCGAGGGTCTTCACGCGCGCCCGGAGGCTGTCGGCGAAATCGAGTTCGCCGCGCATGGCGCGCTCGGTGACCTCGGCCACCTGGGGACCGGAACCGGCGACGTCGGCGAGGAGCTCGATGACTTCGTCCTGGATGAGCGTGGAATCGGCGTCAAGGACGACGAGAAAACGAGTGGCCGGGTTCACGGGCGAACGGTTACTCCCTTGGCGACGACGGTGATCCCGGAGTCGGTGACACTGAAACCCCGGGCGCGGTCGCGGTCCCGGCTGACGCCGACGGCAGCGCCGGCCTCCACGACCACGTCCTTGTCGAGGATAGCCCGCTGCACCACCGCGCCAGGCTGCAACTGCACCCGATCGAAGATGATCGAGTCCACCACCCGGGAGCCCGACTCGATCGACGCCCACGGCCCGAGCACGCTCCGTTCGATGTGGCCGCCGGAGATCACCGAGCCGAGGGACACGATCGAGTCGATCACGGTGCCGAGGCGCCCATTCGCGTCGCGCACGAACTTCGCCGGCGGGGAGTTCAGCTGCCGGTTGAAGATCGGCCACTCCTGGTTGTACAGGTTGAACACCGGCAGGGCCGAGATGAGGTCCTGGTGCGCCTCGAAGAAGGAGTCGATCGTTCCCACGTCACGCCAGTAGTAGCGGTCCCGGTCGGTGGAGCCGGGCACGACGTTGCGCTTGAGGTCGTAGACACCCGCTTCACCGCGGTTCACGAAATAGGGGATGATGTCGCCGCCCATGTCGTGGTTGGAGTCGGTGCGCTCCCCGTCGGCGCGCACGGCCTCGATCAGCGCGTCGGCGTCGAAGACGTAGTTGCCCATGGAGGCAAGGATCTCGTCGGGGGAGTCGGCAAGCCCGGCGGGGTTCTTCGGCTTCTCCAGGAACCGGCTGATGCGGTCGGGGGAGGCCGGGTCGACTTCGATCACCCCGAACTGGTCGGCCAGGCTGATCGGCTGGCGGATCGCCGCGACCGTCGCCGGGGCCCCCGAGGCGACGTGGGCGTCGATCATCTGGCTGAAGTCCATGCGGTAGACGTGGTCCGCCCCGACCACCACGACGATGTCGGGTTTCTCGTCGTGGATGAGGTTCAGGCTCTGCAGGATCGCGTCGGCCGACCCGGAGAACCAGCGCTTGCCGAGTCGCTGCTGCGCCGGCACCGACGCGATGTACGCGTTCAGCAGGCCGGACACGTGCCACGACTGGGACACATGCCGGTCGAGGCTGTGCGACTTGTACTGCGTCAGCACGACGATCTGCCCGAGGCCCGAGTTGGTCAGATTGGAGAGCGCGAAGTCGATCAGGCGATAATGGCCGCCGAACGGGACAGCGGGCTTGGCCCGGTCCTCGGTCAACGGCATCAGCCGCTTTCCCTCGCCGCCGGCCAGCACAATGCCGAAGATCTTCGTGGACTTCATGTCTACACAGTAGGGCTACCCCGCGATCCCGGCCAGCCTTCTGGCGGCGAAAGGGGCCGCATCCGCTGTGCAACGGATGCGCCTGCGCTAGCTTGGCTGCATGCGAGTGGATCTGTTGACCAAGGAGTACCCGCCGGAGATCTACGGTGGGGCCGGCGTGCATGCGACGGAACTCGTGCGGGCGCTCCGCACCGATATGGAGGTGCAGGTGCGCTGCTTCGGAGCCGCGCGCGATGAGCCGGACACCACCGCGTATCGGGTTCCCGCCGAACTCGCCGACGCCAACGGCGCGCTTGCGACCCTCGGCGTCGACCTGCAGATCGCCCAGGACTGCGCCGGCGCCGACCTCGTCCACTCCCACACCTGGTACGCGAACGGGGCCGGGCACCTCGCCAAGCTGCTGCACGGCATCCCGCACGTGGTCACCGCGCACAGCCTCGAGCCGCTGCGCCCGTGGAAGGCCGAGCAGCTCGGCGGCGGGTACCGGGTATCGAGCTGGATCGAGAAGACGGCGTTCGAGGCAGCGGATGCCGTGATCGCCGTCAGCGACGGCATGCGTCGCGATATCCTGCGCAGCTACCCCGCTCTCGAGCCGTCCCGGGTGCACGTGGTGTACAACGGCATCGACCTGGAGCGCTGGAAGCCCGTCGAGGACCCCGACCTCGTGCGCTCGCTCGGCATCGACCCCGACCGGCCGTCGGTGGTGTTCGTCGGACGGATCACGAGGCAGAAGGGACTGCCCTACCTGATCCGAGCCGCGGCGCTGCTGCCACCGGAGGTGCAGGTCGTGCTCTGCGCGGGCGCACCCGACACCCCCGGCATCCTCGCTGAGGTGACGGCGGGCGTCGAGCAGCTGCAGCGTGACCGGGAGGGGGTTGTCTGGATCGACCGCCTGCTGCCGCACCACGAGCTCTCGGCGGTGCTGACCGCCGGCACGGTGTTCGTCTGCCCCTCGGTGTATGAGCCGCTCGGAATCGTGAACCTGGAGGCGATGGCGTGCGGGCTGCCGGTGGTGGGCACCGCGACGGGCGGCATCCCCGAGGTCGTCGTCGACGGCGGAACCGGGCGTCTGGTGCCCATCGACCAGGTCGACGACGGCACCGGCACCCCCACCGACCCCGATGTCTTCGTGGCCGACCTCGCCACCGCCCTCTCCGAGGTGCTCTCCGACCCGGAGGCCGCCCGCCGGATGGGCGAGGCGGGGCGCCGGCGCGCGGAGGCGGAGTTCAGCTGGCAGCAGATCGCGGTGCGCACCCAGGAGATCTACGCGTCGCTGGTCGCGGCGTCGGGGAGCGGCGCAGCCGGATAGATAGCATTGCTGCATGGTGAATGTTCTGCAGCTGTCCGACGTGTCCGTCGTCCGAGGAGGCACCGCCATCCTCGACTCCGTCACCTGGAGTGTGGACGACGACCAGCGCTGGGTGATCCTCGGCCCGAACGGTGCCGGCAAGACCACGACACTGCAGATCGCCGCCGCGCTCCTGCACCCCACCAGCGGCACCGCGGAGGTGCTCGAGGAGCCCCTCGGCGGCACCGATCTGTTCGAGCTGCGGCCCCGGATCGGCTTCGCCTCCTCCGCGATGGCACGCCGGGTTCCCCGCACCGAGAAGGTCGTCGACGTCGTCATGACCGCCGCATACTCCGTCACCGGACGCTGGAACGAGGAGTACGACGAGCTCGACGAGCGCCGGGCGCAGCGGGTTCTGGGCGAGTGGAAGCTCGCGCACCTGGCCGACCGCACGTTCGGCACCCTGAGCGACGGCGAGCAGAAGCGCGTGCAGATCGCTCGAGCCGTCATGACCGACCCCGAACTGCTCCTGCTCGATGAGCCCGCCTCGAGCCTCGACCTCGGTGCCCGCGAAGAGCTGCTCCAACTCCTCGGCGGTTACGCAAGCGCCTCCGACTCGCCCGCGATCATCATGGTCACACACCACGTCGAGGAGATCCCGCGCGGGTTCACCCACGTGCTGCTCCTCCGAGACGGCGGAATCGTCGCGGCCGGCCCGCTTGCCGAGGCGCTCACCTCACAGACGCTCAGCACGACGTTCGGGCTGGACATCGAACTCACCGAGCGCGACGGCCGCTACGCCGCCCGCGCCGTCTGATCCGCAACGGATGCCGGTGGCGCCGGTGCGCGTGCGGCACGCTCATCTGGTAAACTCGTCAGCTGGACCTAAGGTCACTCTGCTTTTTCGCCCGCGGCGGCGGAATCGAACCCATCTCGAAACGTAACAAGGAAGTCTTCATGAAGTCTGGCATTCACCCCGAGTACGCTCCCGTGGTCTTCCGCGACCTCGCGTCGGGTGCAACGTTCCTGACCCGTTCGACGGTCTCCAGCTCGAAGACCATCGAGTGGGAAGACGGCGCGACCTACCCGGTCATCGACGTCGAGATCTCGTCGGAGTCGCACCCGTTCTACACGGGCAAGCAGCGCATCATGGACTCGGCCGGCCGTGTCGAGAAGTTCAACTCGCGCTACAAGGGCTTCGGCAAGTAACGAGTTCTCACGAGAGAGGGCGATCCGCTTCGGCGGGTCGCCCTCTCTCGTGTCTACGCCGCGTCGTGTCTGCACCGCGTCGTGTCTGCACGGCGTCGTGTCTGCACGGCGCAGGCGGCGCCGCTCAGCGCTCCGGCCACCCGCCGTGGGCCACGAACTCGGGGTCGCGCACCCGCCGCATGTACTCCTGGAAGCTCTCGGCCTGCTGCCGGCACCACTCCACCTGCAGGGCGTGGAGCTGGTCGACCGCGGTGGGCAGCACGTCGGCGTGCCGGCGCGCGATCGCCTGCGCCACCCGGCCGGCGGCGATCGCATCTGCCCCGGAGTCGTGCGCCCCGTCGAGGGTGACCCCGTATTCCGCGCACGCCGCCTCAAGGGTGCGCTTGCCCTTGCGGTAGCGGTCAACGGCCTTGTCGATGACGAGCGGGTCGATCACCGGGGACGGGCCGGACAGCGGCGGGATGCCGTGCCGCATCGACTCGCGGTTGAGCAGCGTGAGGTCGTAGGGCGCGTTGTAGGCGACGAGCGGGATGCCGCGGCCCAGGTGCCCACGCACCGCCGCTACGATCTCCGCGACGCCCGTCAGTGGTGCGCATCCGTTGGCGACGGCGTGCTCGGTGCTGATGCCGTGCACCGAGGTGGCCGCCTCGGGAATCGCGATGCCGGGATTCACGAGCCAGTCCAGGCGCTCCAGCACGGCTCCGTCGGCGTCGAGCACGGCGACCGTGGCCGTGACGATGCGGCATGACTCCACGTCGATACCAGTGGTCTCGAGGTCGAAGACGGCGAGGGTGTCACTCCAGCTGCTCATGCCCCACAGCCTACGGGCGACCACCGACAGAGCCGGGGTGCCACCCCGCCCCGGCTCAGGCGCAGTGCAGCCAGTAGAAGCTCTGCGCGCCGAGCGTCAGGGTGAGCTTGCCCTCGGCGTCGAAGCTCGGGAACTGCGCCCCGCCGAACAGGTCGTAGAGCCGCGTGCCCGCCAGCTGCTCGTCGTCGATCGTGAACGAGACCGGGTTGTGCGAGAAGCTGAACACGCAGAGAATCGTCTCCGGCTGGTCCGCCCCGAACTGCGAGCCCGTGCTGCCCCCGGCATAGTCACGCACGAACGCGAGCACCGACTCGTGGTCGGTCGAGAGCACGCGGAGCGACCCCAGGCCGAACGTGGGGTGCGCCTTGCGCACATGGATGACGTTGCGCACCCAGTGCAGCAGCGACCCGGACTGCGCCAGCTGCGACTCCACGTTGGTCTGCGTGTAGTTGTAGACGAGCGACTGCACCACCGGCAGGTAGAGCTTTCCGGGGTCAGCGGTGGAGAACCCGGCGTTGCGGTCGGGGGTCCACTGCATGGGCGTGCGGGAGCTGTCACGGTCGGGCAGCCAGATGTTGTCGCCCATCCCGATCTCGTCGCCGTAGTACAGGAACGGCGACCCGGCCAGGGCGAACAGCAGCGCGTGCGCGAGCTCCAGCTCCGCCCGCGAGTTGTCGAGCAGCGGCGCGAGCCGGCGTCGGATGCCGATGTTGGCGCGCATCCGCGGGTCGTAGGCGTACCAGCCGTACATGGCCTGCCGGTACTCCTCGCTCACCATCTCCAGCGTCAGCTCGTCATGGTTGCGGAGGAACACGCCCCACCCTGCGCTCTCGGGGATGTCCGTCGTCTCGGACAGGATGCGCTTGAGTTCGTCGGACTGCTGCGAACGGAGCGAGTAGAAGATGCGGGGCATGACCGGGAAGTCGAAGGCCATGTGGCACTCGGGTTCCTCATCGGTGCCGAAGAAGGCCGCGACCTCGCGGGGCCACTGGTTCGCCTCGGCGATCATGATGCGTCCCGGGTAGTCCCGGTCCACCATCGTGCGGAGCTTCTTGATGAACTCGTGGGTGGGCGGTTCGCCCTCGCCGTTGCCCTCCTCCGACTCGTACAGGTAGGGGATCGCGTCGAGGCGGAACCCGTCGACGCCGAGGTCGAGCCAGAACCGCACAATGTCGAACATCGCCTCGTGCACGGCCGGGTTCTCGAAGTTGAGGTCAGGCTGGTGGGAGAAGAAACGGTGCCAGAAGAACTGGCGCCGCACCGGGTCGAACGCCCAGTTCGACTCCTCGGTGTCGACGAAGATGATGCGCATGTTCTGGTACTTCTCGTCGGTGTCGCTCCACACGTAGAAGTCGCCGTACGG
>Ga0157369_10005052_pt1 | contig 15447 bp, 12 predicted proteins | sample C25metaG_FD_113461 | JGI IMG/M metagenome (GOLD analysis project Ga0157369, IMG submission 113461) | Corn rhizosphere microbial communities from Kellogg Biological Station, Michigan, USA - C2-5 metaG | ecosystem: Host-associated > Plants > Roots > Rhizosphere > Soil | place: USA: Michigan... | reverse complement strand
TCATCCTGCACGGCCTCGTGTCGCCGACGTTCTGGCTCGCGATCGCCGGCATCGCGACTGCCGTTTACCTGTACCTCGTCAATCCCGCGCTGCCGGCGGCGATCGTCGCGCGCTTCCGCCCGCTCTACACGCTGCTCGACAACAAGTACTACTTCGATCGCTTCAACGACTGGTTCTTCGCCGGCGGCGCGCGCGGCGTCGGCCGCTTCGCGTCGGTGGTGGGCGACCGCACGATCATCGACGGGCTGCTCGTAAACGGATCGGCGAGGCTCGTCGGTCTCATCGCGCGCGAATTCCGGCGCATCCAGTCGGGCTACGTGTACCACTACGCATTCGTGATGATCGTCGGCGTGTTCGTGCTGCTGTACTGGTGGGGGGTGCGATGAGCGCGGCGGGCGAGGTCGACGAGCGCGCCGAGGCTCGAAGGGGGCGGCGGCGCGCGAATCGCACGAGGCCGACGCTCGCCGGATGGGCCCACGCCGCCCGTACAAGGAGCCCGAGGCGGTGACGCCCTATCTTTCGCTGGCGATCTGGGTGCCGATCGTGGCCGGCGTCGTCGTGCTCGGCTTCAGCCGCGACCGCGATGCGGGCTTCGCGCGCTGGGTGGCGCTGATCGGCGCCGTTGCCGGATTTCTCGTCACGATCCCGCTCTATGCGCATTTCGATACGTCGACGTCGGCGATGCAGTTCGTCGAATACGCCGACTGGATCCCGCGCTTCGACATCCACTACCACCTCGGCGTCGACGGCATCTCCGTCCTGTTCGTGCTGCTGAACAGCTTCGTCACGATCCTCGTCGTGTGGGCCGGGTGGGAAGTGATCCAGGTGCGCGTCGCGCAGTACATGGCCGCGTTCCTGGTGATGTCGGGCCTGATGAACGCCGTGTTCGCGGCACTCGACGGCATCCTCTTCTATCTCGTGTTCGAGGCGATGCTGATCCCGATGTACCTGATCATCGGCGCATGGGGCGGGCCCAACCGCGTGTATGCGGCGCTCAAGTTCTTCCTCTACACGATCTTCGGCTCGCTGCTGATGCTGGTCGCGCTGATCTACCTGTACAGCGTGTCGGAAACCTTCGAGATCCTCGAGTGGTACAAGGTGCCGCTCGAGATGAGCACGCAGATCCTGCTGTGGGTGGCGTTCTTCCTCGCCTTCGCCGTGAAGGTGCCGATGTGGCCGATCCACACCTGGCTCCCCGATGCGCACGTCGAGGCGCCGACCGGCGGCTCGGTCGTGCTCGCCGCGATCACGCTGAAGATCGGCGCGTACGGCTTCGTCCGCTTCATCCTGCCGATCCTGCCCGACGCATCCCGCTACCTGTCGGGCTTCGTCATCACGCTGTCGCTGATCGCGATCATCTACATCGGCTTCGTGGCGATCGTGCAGGCCGACATGAAGAAGCTGGTCGCCTATTCGTCGATCTCGCACATGGGCTTCGTGACGCTCGGCTTCTTCCTGTTCAGCCAGCTCGGCATCGAGGGCGGGCTCGCGCAGATGCTCTCGCACGGCTTCGTGTCGGCGGCCATGTTCCTGTGCATCGGCGTCATGTACGACCGCCTGCACAGCCGGCAGATCAAGGACTATGGCGGCGTCGTCAATACCATGCCGAAGTTCGCCGCGTTCATGATGCTGTTCGCGATGGCCAACGCGGGCCTGCCGGGCACGTCGGGATTCGTCGGCGAGTTCCTCGTCATCCTCGCGGCGGTCAAGGCCAACTTCTGGCTCGGCTTCGCCGCTGCGATCAGCCTGATCCTCGGCGCCGCGTACACGCTGTGGATGTACAAGCGCGTGATCTTCGGCGACGTCGCCAACGAGAACGTCGCGAAAATGAAGGACATCGGCAGCCGCGAGTTCTGGCTGCTCGGGGTCGTCGCGCTCGCGGTGCTGTTCATGGGCGTGTGGCCGAAGCCGTTCATCGACGTGATGCACACGTCGGTCACGGATCTCCTGGCCGTGGTCTCGCGGTCGAAACTGTAGATGGCGATGTTTGCTCAACTCAACTACTGGGCCGCGCTGCCCGAGATCGTCATCCTCGCCGCGGCGTCGCTGATCCTGCTCGTCGACCTGTTCGTCCCCGACGAGCGGCGGTACGTCAGCTACTGGCTGACGCAGCTCACGCTGCTGCTCGCGGCCTGCGTCACGCTCACCACGCTGCGGCTGACGGCGATCACCGGCTACCACGGCATGATCATCGACGACATGCTGGCCGACTTCCTGCGCATCGCATGTTTCGTCGCCGTGTCGCTGATGCTGTTCTATTCGCGCAGCTACATGATCGTGCGCGGGCTTTTCCGCGGCGACGTCTTCGTGCTGACGCTGTTCGCGCTGCTCGGCATGCAGGTGATGATCACCGGCAACAACTTCCTGACGCTGTATCTCGGGCTCGAGCTGATGTCGCTGTCGCTGTACGCGCTGGTCGCCGCGCAGCGGGACCATCCGCGCGGCGCCGAGGCGTCGATGAAATATTTCGTGCTCGGCGCGCTCGCGTCGGGGATGCTGCTCTACGGCCTGTCGATGATCTACGGCACCACGGGCTCGCTCGACCTCGACACGGTGGCGCGCGCGATCTACGGGCGCCGCGAAAGCTCGCTGCTGCTCACGTTCGGCCTGGTATTCGTCGTGTCGGGCCTGGCGTTCAAGCTCGCCGTCGTCCCGTATCACATGTGGGTGCCCGACGTTTACGATGGTGCCCCTACGTCGATGACCGTGCTGATCGGGACGGCGCCCAAGATCGCCGCCTTCGCGATGACGCTGCGCATCCTGTCGGGCGCGATGCAGGGCGCCGCATTCGACTGGCAGGGGATGCTGATCGTGCTGTGCGTGCTGTCGATGGTGCTCGGCAACCTCATCGCCATCGCGCAGGCGAACCTCAAGCGCATGCTCGCGTATTCGACGATCGCGAACATGGGCTACATGCTGCTCGGCTTCCTGACCGCGAACCGGTACGGATTTTCCGCCGCGATGTTCTACACGATCGCGTATGCGCTGACGAGCCTCGCGTCGTTCGGCATGATCATGCTGCTGTCGCGCGAAGGCTTCGAGAGCGACCGGCTCGACGACTTCAAGGGCCTGAACCAGCGTTCGCCGTGGTGGGCGTTCATCATGCTGCTCGTGATGTTCTCGCTCGCCGGGCTGCCGCCGACGCTCGGCTTCTACGCGAAGTTCATGGTGATCGAGGCGGCGATCAACGAAGGCTTCGTCTGGCTCGCCGTCGTCGCCGTGGTCACGTCGCTGGTCGGTGCGTTCTACTACCTGCGCGTCGTGAAGCTCATGTACTTCGACGATCCGCTCGAGACCGCGCCGATCGTCGCGCGCTGCGACATGACCGTTGCGCTCTCGGCCAACGGGCTTCTGCTGCTCGTCCTCGGTGTGCTGCCGCAGCAACTGATCGGACTGTGCGCGATCGCGCTGACGCAGTCGAACTTCCCCTGAGCGTGCCCAGGCAACCGCCCATGCGCGTCGGCTTCTTCGTCACCTGCCTCGTCGACCTGATGCGCCCCGCGATCGGGTTCGCGGCGATCAAGCTCCTCGAATCCGGCGGCGCGAACGTCTACGTCCCGCCAACGCAGACGTGCTGCGGGCAGCCGTGCTACAACGCGGGCGATCGTGCCGATGCGATTGCCCTGGCGCGCAAGGTCGTCGCCGAATTCGAGGACTGCGACTACCTCGTCGCCCCTTCGGGGTCGTGCAGCGGCATGATCAGGACGCATTACGCCGGGCTTTTCGCGGACGCGCCCGCCTGGTCGCAGCGCGTGGCCGGGCTCGCTGCGAAGACGTACGAGCTGACCGACTTCCTCGTCAGCGTGCTGAAGGTCGAGCGCGTTCCGGGAAATTTTCGCGGGAAGATCACCTACCACGATTCGTGCGCTGGCCTGCGCGAGATGGGCATCAAGGCGCAGCCGCGCGCGCTGCTTGCGAAAATGGACGGCGTGCACCTGTCGGAGATGGCCGATGCGGAAGTGTGCTGCGGCTTCGGCGGCACGTTCGCCGTAAAGCTCGGCGAAATCTCGGCGCGCATCGCCGACAACAAGTGCCAGCACATCGTGAACAACGGCGCCGATGCCGTCGTGCTGGGCGACCTGGGCTGCATGCTGAACATCGAGGGGCGGCTGCGCCGTCGCGGCGATGCGACGAAGGTGCTGCACGTCGCCGAAGTGCTGGCCGGAGAGCCTTGATGGGCTCCGGGACGACTTTGCCTGAGGCGACCCTGGCCGGCGTGCGCGTGCCGGAAAGTCGCCGGTGATCCCGTAAGCCATGCAAGTCGCCTCGATGTACTTCAAGGAGCGTGCGCACACGAAGCTGCACGATGCGCAACTCCAGGCGAGCCTGCGCAAGTTCCAGGACAAGTTCGTCCCCGCACGCAGGAGCGCCATTGCCGAGCTCGACGATTTCGAAGGCACGCGCGACGCCGCGGCGGCGATCCGCCAGCGCGCGCTCGACGACCTCGACGTCTGGCTCACGATCTTCGACGAGAACGCGCGCGCGCGCGGCGCGACGGTGCTCTACGCACAGACGCCGGCCGACATCAACGCACTGGTGCTCGAGATCGCGCGGCGCCACGGCGTGCGCAGGATCATCAAGTCGAAGTCGATGGTGTCGGAGGAGTCGGGGCTCGACCATGCGATCGAGGCCGCGGGCCTGACCGTCGTCGAGACCGACCTCGGCGAATACATCCTGCAGATCAACGACTACGAGCCGCCGTCGCACATCATCGGGCCGGCGCTGCACAAGTCGCGCGACGAGGTGTCGGATCTGTTCGCCGCGCGCCATGGCACGCCGCGCAAGGACGCGATCGACGAACTGTGCCTCGAGGCGCGCGGCGTGCTGCGCGAGCATTACCTGACCGCCGACATGGGTATCTCCGGCGGCAATTTTCTGGTCGCCGAGACGGGCTCCGTCGTGCTCGTCACCAACGAAGGCAACGCGACGCTGACCACGACGCTGCCCGACGTACACGTCGCGATCTCGGGCATCGAGAAGATCGTGCCGACGCTCGAGGACGTCGCGACGCTGATGCGGCTTCTGCCGCGCTCGGCCACCGGGCAGTCGGTCTCGAATTACGTCGACATCCTGACCGGCGTGAAGGGCGAGGGCGAATTCCACGGCGCCGCGCACATGTATTTCATCGTCGTCGACAGCGGCCGCACCGCGGTGCTCGGCAGCGACGTGCGCGAGGCGCTGCGCTGCATTCGCTGCGGCGCCTGCATGAACCACTGCCCGGTGTACCAGAACGTCGGCGGCCACGCGTATGGTTGGGTGTATCCGGGCCCGATCGGCATCGTGCTGACGCCGATGTACGTCGGCCTCGAGAAGGCCCTCGACCTGCCGTACGCGTCGACGATGTGCAACCAGTGCGGCGTCGTGTGTCCGGTGAAGATTCCGCTGCCCGACCTGCAGCGAAAGCTGCGCGAGGAGGAATTCGAGCGCAACCTGCGCCCGTGGTACGAGCGGCTCGGGCTGAAGGCGTGGGGGTGGCTCGCCCGGCAGCCGATGCTCTACGCTGTCGCGTCGCGCCTCGGTGTGCGTATGCTGCGCATGCTGGCCGACCGCAACGGCATGATCCGGCAATTGCCGTTGGCCAGCGGCTGGACCGACGAGCGCGACATGCCGGCACCGGCGGGCCGCACGTTCCGCGAGCTGTACCACGCGCGCGCGACCGCCCCTCACGCCGACCGTCTCCCCGCAAGCGGGGAGACCAAGCCGGGCGCGAGCGCTGCGGCAGCGGGATCGCACAAACCGAAAGGCAGGGAGAATTCCTGATGAATGCGCCTCACTCACCGCTGACCGCGGTTCCCCCTTTATCGCGCCGCGGCGAATCGCTCGGCACCGAGAACGCGTTCGTCGTGCTCGCCGAGGTGAACGCGCTTGCGCGCAGCGGCAAGGACATCGTCTCGTTCTGCATCGGCCAGCCCGACTTCCCGACGCCGCGCAACATCCAGGACGCGGCGATCGCGGCGATCCGCGATGGCAAGCACGGCTACACGCCGTCGGCAGGGATCGACGAGCTGCGCGCCGCCGCCGCCCGCGATCTCGGCACCCGTCGCGGCATCGACATCCGTCCCGACGACATTGTCGTCGGCGCGGGCGCGAAGCCGTTCATCGCGTACACGATCGCATCGGTCACCGATTACGGCGCCGGCGACGAGGTGATCTACCCGGTGCCCGGGTTCCCGATCTACGAATCGCAGATCGTCGCTAACGGCGCGGTGCCCGTGCCGATCTTCCTGCGCGAGGCGCGCGACTTCGCGTTCGATCCCGCCGAGCTCGAGGCGAAGATCACGCCGAAGACACGGCTCCTGATCCTCAATTCGCCGCAGAACCCCACGGGCGGCATCCTGACCGCCTCGGATCTCGACGGCATCGCGGATATCCTCCTGCGGCATCCGCACATCTGGGTGTTCGCCGACGAGATCTACTCGCGGCTCGTTTACGAGGGCCGCTTCGACAGCCTCGCGAGCCGTGCCGCGATGCAGGCGCGCACGATCGTCTGCGATGGCGCGTCGAAGACGTGGGCGATGACCGGCTGGCGCCTCGGCTACGTCGCCAACCGTGCGCTCGCGCCCACGCTGACGCGCTGGATCACGAATACCGAATCGTGCGCGTCGCAGATCTCGCAGTGGGCGGGCGTCGAGGCGATCGAGGGCCCGCAGGATTCGGTTGCCGACATGCACGCGCGCTTTCGCGAGCGGCGCGACCTGATCGTCCGCCTGTTGAACGCGGTGCCGGGCATCACGTGCAAGACGCCGGGCGGCGCGTTCTACGCATGGCCGAACGTCACCGAAGCGTGCAAGCGCGTGAAGGCCGCCGATTCGGAAGCTTTCCGCAAGCGGCTGCTGCACGATGCGGGCATCGCGGTGCTCGCCGACATTCACTTCGGACGGCGCGTCCCGGGTGACGGCCAGCACATCCGCTTCTCGTATGCGGCGTCCACCGACGCCATCGAGAACGGCATCGCGCGCCTCGACGCATTCGTGCGCCAGCACACGGCGTAGGGGTCCGCGAGGCCGCGCCCGCATGGCGATCGACGACAACCAGATCGCGCGCGAAGCCGTGCTCGCGCGCGTGCGCGCCGCGCTGGGGCGCCACGGGCCCGACGACGACGCGCGAGCCGCCGCGCATGCGTATCTCGCAAAGCGCCAGCAGGGCCCGCGTCCGGTCCTTCCCGCCGATCTCGTGCAACGCTTCCTCGATCGCGCCGCCGACATGTCGAGCACGACGGAGCGCGTAGCGTCGGTCGACGACGTCGCCGCGGCGGTCGGGCGCTACGTCCGCGGCATCGACGCACATGCGGTGGCCGCCGTGTGCTGGCCGGAGCTCGCGTCGCTCGACTGGGCTGCGGCAGGCATGCGCGTCGAATCGCGACCGACGGTCGGCGACGACGCGCTCGGGATCACCGGCTGCTTTTGCGCGATCGCGGAGACGGGGACGCTGGTGTTCGCGAGCGGCAGCGCTACGCCGTCGGCGACCTTTCTGCTCCCCGAGACGCACGTGGCGATCGTGCGCGCGGATCAGATCGTCGCCGGAATGGAAGAAGCGTTCGCGCGTCTTCGCAGCGAGCTCGGCGCGTTGCCGCGGGCGGTGAACCTCGTATCGGGGCCGTCACGCACCGGCGACATCGAGCAGACGATCGTGCTCGGCGCGCATGGACCGCGCCGCGTGCATATCGTTGTCGCCGACCGCTGAGTCGACGTCGACGCCGATCGCCCGGATGCCTGTGCAGCGCGGGCCGGGAAGCGGGAAGCGGCAAGCGGGAAGCGGGAAGACGCGTAAGGTCAGTCGGCGAATTCGCGCATCACCGTCTCGATCGCCGAGCGATCGGACAGGAACGCGTCGATGCACGTCGGATCGAAGTGCTTGCCGCGCTGCGACCTCAGCAACTCGACCGCTTCGTCGAGCGTCCACGCCTTCTTGTAGGGACGCGCGGAGACGAGTGCGTCGAACACGTCGGCCACGGCGACGATGCGCGCGACGAGCGGAATGTCCTCGCCATGCAGGCCGTTCGGGTAGCCGGAGCCGTCGAACTTCTCGTGGTGCCCGAGCGCGATGATCGCGCCCATCGACAGGTACTTCGACGGGCTGCCCTTCAGGATGTCGTAGCCCATGCGCGGATGGTCGCGCATCACCTGCGTCTCCTCCGGCGTGAGCGGGCCCTCCTTCAGCAGCACCGAGTCGGGGATGCCGATTTTGCCGATGTCGTGCATCGGGGCGGCCACCTCGAGCACGTGCACGGTTTCGCTGCCGAGGCCCAGATGCTGGCCGATCAGCGCCGAGTGCTTCGCCATGCGCATCAGGTGATTGCCGGTGGTCTTGTCGCGGAACTCGCCGGCCTTGGCGAGCTTCGACAGCGTCTCGAGCTCGCGCTCGTGGATTTCGGCCACTGATTTGTCGACCTGGTACTGCAGCACGCGCGCCTGGTCGGAGAGCACGATCTTGTGCCGGCGCAACTCGAGCAGGTTCGCGCAGCGCGCACGCGTCTCGTGATCGTCGAGCGGCTTGATCAGGAAGTCGGTCGCGCCCGCTTCGAGCGCGTCGTAGCGGATCTTGCGGTCGTCGACGACGGTGATGACGACGATCGGCACGTCGACGCAATGCGGCAGCGCCCGCAGCAGCTTGACGAGTTCGATGCCGTCGAACTCGGGCAACTTGTAGTCGGTGAGGACGATGTCGACGCGATTGTTGCGCGCGAATTCGAGCGCCCGCGACGGCGTGTCGAAGAGCTCGAGATTGAGCTTGCCGTCGATCTGGCGAACGATCTCGGCGAGCAGCAGCCGGCTCGAGAACAGGTCGTCGACGATCAGGACCGTGTTGCGCTGTGCGCGCGCGAACGCGAGTTCCGAAACGACGCCGGTGGCGGCGTGTGCGGGGCGTGCGAGAGCGGCCGACATGAAATTCCTCGTGGAGCGCCCGCCATTGTACGGGACGCGTAGCAGTTGGGCACGATAAGAGCAAGAACAATGCCCGGGCGTGCACCAACAGCTTACCGTGCCCGGGCGCACCCGCATTGACCGTGCTCAACTCCGAGTGGCGCGATCCGGCGGATCCTGACGCGAATGCGGACAGCGCCATCGTACGCCGGTTCGTCGAAGGAAGGGTCGCTTGCCGTCGCGCGGTTTGCCGCGGCGTCGCCTTGCGGCAACAAGCGCCCCGGCGTGCCGAAGCCGGGTTGTCCGGGCAGCGCGGCCGACTCATGCAGAATATTGCCTGCAAGAGTCAACATACGGCAGTATAGTGCGACTCACGGTGACGAAGCCCATGCGAGCCATGCAACGCGACGACGCCGCCGGCGTTGAATCCGCCGTCGGCCTTGCCCGGGCCGATGCCCGCTTCATCGGCGAACTCGGGCGACGCATTCGCGTGCTGCGCGAAGGCCGCGGCCTGTCGCGCAAGCGGCTGGCGGCCGATGCCCAGGTCTCCGAGCGCTATCTCGGCCAGGTCGAGACCGGCAACGGCAACATCTCGGTCATGCTGCTGCGCCGTGTCGCGAGCGCGCTCGGCGTCGCCATCGGCGACGTGCTCGCGCCCGACGAGCGCGCTCGCGACACGGCGCGCGGGAACCGCATCGCGCTGATCGGCATGCGCGGCGCGGGCAAGTCCACGCTCGGTGCAATGCTCGCGCGAGCGCTGCGCATTCCGCTGATCGAGTTGAACCGCGAAGTGGCGCGCGAAACGGGCCTGCCCGCTGCCGAAGTGATGGCGCTCTACGGCATTGCCGCGTACCGCCAGATCGAGCAGCGCGTGCTTGCGCGCGTCGCCTTCGAGCAGGCGCATGCGGTGATCGTCGCGGGTGGCGGCATCGTCAACGAGGAGGAGGCGTTCGCCACGCTCCTCGCGAACTGCTACACCGTGTGGATCAAGGCACGTCCCGAAGAGCACATGGCACGCGTGCTCGCGCAGGGCGATTTCCGGCCGATGGCCGGTCACCCCGCGGCGATGGAAGACTTGCAACGCATCCTGGCGGGGCGCGAGGCGATGTACCGGCGCGCCGACGCGGTGATCGACACGTCGGGCGATACGCCGGCGGCCAGCTTCGCGAAGCTGCGCGCCGCGCTGGCGTCGGTGCACACCTTCACCCCGCCGCAACCGGAGATCAGCCGATGAATTCCCCCGTCGCGCACGCCGCAACGTCGCCGAAGGTCGACTACCAGACGCACCCCGACCGCTATCGGCACTATCGCGTCCGCTACGACGGTCCCGTCGCCACGCTCGCGCTCGACGTCGAGGAGAACGGCGGCATTCGTCCCGGATACGCGCTGAAGCTCAACTCGTACGATCTCGGCGTCGACATCGAGCTCGCCGACGCACTCCAGCGCATCCGCTTCGAGCATCCGGAGGTGCGCACGGTCGTGCTGACGAGTGCCAAGGATCGCGTGTTCTGCTCGGGTGCGAACATCTTCATGCTCGGCCACAGCTCGCATGCATGGAAGGTGAACTTCTGCAAGTTCACGAACGAGACGCGCAACGCGATCGAGGATGCGAGCCGGCATTCCGGACTCAAATTCATCGCCGCCTGCAACGGCATCACCGCCGGCGGTGGCTACGAGCTCGCGCTCGCCTGCGACGAAATCGTGCTCGTCGACGATCGCTCCTCCGCCGTCAGCCTGCCCGAGATACCGCTGCTCGGCGTGCTCCCCGGAACTGGCGGCCTCACTCGCCTCACCGACAAGCGCAAGGTGCGCCGCGACCTCGCCGACATCTTCTGCACGACCACGGAGGGCGTTCGTGGCGAGCGCGCCAAGGCATGGCGGCTCGTCGACGAGGTCGTCAAGCCCACCGAGTTCGCCGCGTACGTCGCGCGCCGCGCCCAGGCGCTGGCGCGCGGGAGCGATCGGCCCGCGCACGGGCAGGGCATCACGCTCGCACCGCTCGCCCGCACGATCGACGACGCCGGCTATCACTATGCGTGCGTCGACGTGCGCATCGACCGCGAGGCGCGTCGCGCAACCTTCGTCGTGAAGGCGCCCGGCACGCCGCAACCCGATGACGTCGTCGCAATCCGCGAGGCAGGCGTGCGCTGGTGGCCGCTGCAGATGGGCCGCGAGCTCGACGACGCAATCCTGATGCTGCGCACGAACGACCTCGACGTCGGGACGTGGCTCTTCACGACCGAGGGCGACGTCGAGCGTGTGCTTGCCGTCGATGCAACCCTCGCGAAGCACGCGGACGACTGGCTGGTGCGCGAGACGATCGGCCTCTTGCGGCGCACGTTCGCGCGCCTCGACGTGTCGTCGCGCACGCTGATCGCGCTGGTCGAGCGCAACGCGTGCTTCGCCGGCACGCTGCTCGAGCTCGCACTGGCGGCCGACCGCACGTACATGCTCGACCTGCCCGACGATCCCGCCGCTTCGCCGCGAATTGCCGTGTCGCCGATGAATTTCGGTGCTTATCCGCGCGTCGACGGCCAGTCGCGGCTCGAAGCGCGTTTCTATGGCGAGGAAGCGCCGATCGCGCAGGCGCGCGCAGTGCAGGGCGTGCAGCTCGCAGCGAACGACGCCACGCGGCTCGGGCTCGTCACCGTTGCGCTCGACGATATCGACTGGCACGACGAGATCCGCCTCGTGCTCGAGGAGCGGGCGAGCATGTCGCCCGATGCACTGAGCGGCATGGAAGCGAACCTGCGCTTCGGCGGCCGCGAGACGATGGAAACGCGGGTGTTCGGCCGGCTGTCCGCGTGGCAGAACTGGATTTTCGTGCGCCCCAACGCCATCGGCGAGACCGGCGCGCTGAAGGTATTCGGAACCGGCAACAAGGCGCGGTTCGACTGGGAGCGCGTGTAGCACGCCGCGACCGCCGTGACATTCGGGAGAGTTCGATGCAAACGTCGGTGAGCTACGGGGACAGCATTCCCAACAACGTGAACCTGTCCGATGACCGAGCGTTGCAGCGTGCGCTGGAGCGCTGGCAGCCGGCGTTTCGCGACTGGTGGCGCGACATGGGGCCCGACGGATCGTCGAACTTCGACGTCTACCTGCGCACGGCCACGAGCGTGGAGCCGCAGGGCTGGGCGCAGTTCGGCTACGTCAAGATGCCCGATTACCGCTGGGGGATCTTCCTCACGCCGGTGGCGGCGGGTGCGAGCATCCGTTTCGGCGAGCACAAGGGCGAGCCGGTGTGGCAGGACGTTCCCGGCGAGCACCGTGCGAACCTCCGGCGCATCATCGTCACGCAGGGTGACACCGAGCCGGCTTCGGTCGAGCAGCAGCGTCACCTCGGGCTCACGTGCCCGTCGCTCTACGACCTGCGCAACCTGTTCCAGGTGAACGTCGAGGAGGGCCGGCACCTCTGGGCGATGGTGTACCTGCTGCATCGCTACTTCGGCCGCGACGGCCGCGAGGAGGCGCAGGCGCTGCTGACGCGCCGCTCGGGCGACGCCGACAATCCGCGCATCCTGGGCGCGTTCAACGAAAGGACGCCCGACTGGCTGTCGCTTTTCATGTTCACGTATTTCACCGATCGCGACGGCAAGTTCCAGCTCGCAGCCCTCGCCGAATCGGGGTTCGAGCCGCTCGCGCGCACGACGCGCTTCATGCTTACCGAGGAAGCCCATCACATGTTCGTCGGCGAGTCGGGCGTGTCGCGGGTGATCCAGCGCACCTGCGAGGTGATGAGCCGGTTGCGCACCGACGATCCGGCGGAGGTGCGCGCGCAGGGCGTGATCGACCTCGACACGATCCAGCGCTATCTCAACTTCCACTACAGCGTCACGATCGACCTCTTCGGTGCGGACCAATCGTCGAACGCGGCGACGTTCTACACGTCGGGACTCAAGGGTCGCTACGAGGAAGCCAGGCGCGACGACGACCATCTGCTGAAGGACCGCGGTTATCCGGTGCTTGGCGTTGCCGAAGGCAGGCTCGTGGACCGTGAAGCACCCATGCTCAACGCGCTGAACGAAGTGCTGCGCGACGATTTCATCCGCGATTCGGTCGCGGGCGTGAGCCGCTGGAACCGCGTGATCGACAAGGCCGGCCTCGCGTTCCGGCTGCAAGTGCCGCACAAGGCGTTTCACCGCAAGATCGGCACGCTCGCGCAACTGCGCGTTTCGCCCGACGGCCGTGTCGTGTCCGACGCGGAATGGAATGCGAATGCCGGCCGCTGGCTGCCCACGCCGGCCGATCGTGCGTTCGTCGCGTCGTTGATGGGGCGCGTCGTCGAGCCTGGCCGGTTCGCGAACTGGATCGCGCCACCGTCGATCGGCATCAATCGCCAGCCGCCCGACTTCGCGTACGTGCGCTTCGACTGATGGACGCCCGCCATCGCCCCGCTCGTTGCGCCGCGCCGTCTCGTTGGGCGGCGAGGAGGTAAGCGTGACGGGAGAACAGCGCCGATGACTACCGCCGCCGATTACGCGCTGCAGCACCTGATCGACCCGGAGGTGTGCATTCGGTGCAACACCTGCGAGGCGACGTGCCCGATCGGCGCCGTCACGCACGACGCGCGCAACTACGTCGTCGATTTCGACAGGTGTGGCGCGTGCAATGCGTGCATCGCGCCGTGCCCGACCGGTGCGATCGATCACTGGCATGCGGTACGCAAGAGCGCCGCGTACAGCATCGACGAACAGCTCGGCTGGGACTGCCTGCCCGCGCCGGTCGACGTCGCCGCCGGGGGCGAGGGCGGCATTCCGCAGGAAGTGCGGCAACTCGCCGAAAGGGCGACGGCGGCCGAATCCGCGGCGGCATCGGCGCCGTGGTCGGCGGCGGCGCCGTGCATCAATCTTCATCCACCGTCGCAGCCCGCCATCGCGCGCGTGACCGGCAATCTGCGGCTGACCGCCGACGATGCGTCGGCCGATATCCGCCACATCGTGCTCGACTTCGGCCAGACCGCGTTTCCCGTGCTGGAGGGCCAGACGATCGGCATCTTGCCGCCGGGGCACGATGCGCAAGGCAAGCCGCACTACGTGCGCCTGTACTCGGTGGCGAGCCCGCGTGACGGCGAGCGCCCCGGCTACAACAACGTCGCGCTGACGGTCAAGCGCGTATGTGTCGATCACGACGGCCTGGCAGTGACCGGCGTCGCGTCCAATTACCTGTGCGACCTCGCCATCGGCGACGAGGTCAAGGTCGTCGGCCCGTATGGCGAGCGCTACCTGATGCCCAATCACCCCGGATCGTCGCTGATGATGATCTGCACCGGCACGGGCTCGGCGCCGATGCGCGCGATGACGGAGCGGCGACGCCGCCGCCGCACCCTGAACGAAGGCGGCGAGTTGCTGCTGTTCTTCGGCGCGCGCGTCATCGAGGAGCTGCCGTATTTCGGCCCGCTGACCAAGCTGCCGAAGGCATTCATCGACGTCAATTTCGCGTTTTCACGCGCCGGCGGACAGCCCAGGGTGTACGTGCAGGACCGCATTCGCGAACGCGCAACCGCGGTCGCGCGGCTGCTGCAGGACGACCAATGCTACATCTACGTCTGCGGCGTGAAAGGCATGGAAGCCGGGGTGATGGAAGCGTTTCGCGACGTATGCGGCGCGCATGGCCTCGATTGGGACGCGATGCGGCGCGCGCTTCTCGCGCAGGGCCGGCTGCACGTCGAGACGTACTGAACGACGCGCGCCTGCAGCGGCGGACGGCGCGGCCGGCGCGCGTCAGCCAACGACGCGCGCGTGCAACGGCGCACGCAGAACGACGCGCGCGCAGCGGCGCACGCAGTGGCCGGCGCGCGTCAGCCCAAGGCCAGCGCGAGCGGCAGCCAGAATCCGAGGACGGACAGCAGCGTGCCGAAGACGATGCCGCGCATGGGATCGAGCGCGTCGTCACTGCGCCGAAACGAAGGTCCGGCGGCCCGGGCCATTCGTTGACGCGCAGGCAGCGGCGTTGCGAACTTCTGGGTTAGCGTGGGGTTCATGAATTGCCTCGCAAGCATCGAGACGAGCCGAGCATCGCGCAAGTTGAACAGAGGCGAAATCGGTGTGCGTCCAGTTTTGGTGTAGGAACGGATGAACGGTCGCCGCGCGTCCCTGACGCGTAGGCGATCTCCTACCGCATCCGGCGGGCGATGCCGATATCCGTGCGCGGCAACGGCGCCTACGATGGGCGCGGTGACCGGCGCGTCGACAACCGAGGACCGAACAATGCAAAAAGCGCTTGCCGTGCTTGCCCTGATGCTCTGCTCGATTGCCTCGTCGCCGGCACAGGTGAGCTTCGGCTTCCAGAGCCCGGGCGTAAGCATCGGCGTCAACCTGCCGGTCTACCCGGACCTGGTCCGCATTCCCGGCTACCCGGTCTACTACGCGCCGCAGCTGCCCACCAACTACTTCTTCTACGACGGCTTGTACTGGGTTTTCGACGGCACCAACTGGTATGCGAGCTCCTGGTACAACGGTCCGTGGCAGTTCGTCACGGCCGACGTGGTGCCGCTGTATCTGTTGCGCGTTCCTGTACGGTATTACCGCGCGCCGCCCGTCTATTTCCGCGGCTGGGCCGTGAATGCCCCGCCGCGCTGGGG
>Ga0157369_10005051_pt1 | contig 15449 bp, 13 predicted proteins | sample C25metaG_FD_113461 | JGI IMG/M metagenome (GOLD analysis project Ga0157369, IMG submission 113461) | Corn rhizosphere microbial communities from Kellogg Biological Station, Michigan, USA - C2-5 metaG | ecosystem: Host-associated > Plants > Roots > Rhizosphere > Soil | place: USA: Michigan... | reverse complement strand
GGCACGATGCCGCTGAGGCAGATCGCGACTCCTCCGTACAGAAGGGTACAGGCGACTAGCGTGGCCAGGATGCCGATTGGCAAGTCGCGCTGAGGCTTTTTGCATTCTTCCGCGGCCGTCGATACGGAGTCGAATCCGATGTACGTGAAGAAGATGATGGACCCACCCGAGAGCATGCCGGTCCAGCCGTTGGGCATAAAGGGATGCCAGTAGACCGGCTTAATGAAGCTGGCGGCGGCAAAGATGAACGCGAGGATCGCGACCATCTTAATCAGGACGAGGATGTTGTTGGTGCGGGCCGATTCGCGAATGCCCCGAACGAGGATAACGGTGAGAAGCATCACCACGAGGAAGGCCGGGATGTTGAAGCCGAAGTGCCAGCCGGGTTGGTAGAGGTCGCGGCCGGCGAAATCCTGGAGGCCGGTGGGCAGGTAGGCGGGCGAGATCCACTGAAGCGGTGGATGGAGGCCGAACCACTCGAGGAGCGCCTCGATGTGCGCGGCGAAACCGACGCTGACGCTCATGTTCGAGAAGGCGTATTCGAGGATGAGATCCCACCCGATGATCCAGGCGACCAGTTCGCCAAGCGTGGCATAGGTGTAGGTGTAAGCCGAGCCGGCAATGGGGATCATGGAGGCCAGTTCGGCATAGCAGAGGCCGGTGAAGACGCACACAATGGCAACGAGGACGAGCGAAAGGGCGAGGGCGGGGCCTGCGCCGGGGCGTCCGGCCATGGCGGTGTGGGTGAGCAGGTAGTGGATGAGGGGGGTGTTGCTGATTTCGGGTGTGTCGAACTTCTGGCCCGCCATGGCGGTCCCGATGACCGTGAAGATGCCGGAGCCGATGACGGCGCCGATTCCGAGGGCGGTGAGGGACCAGGGACCGAGGGTCTTTTTCAGCGCATGTTCGGGCTCTTCCGATTCGCGAATGAGCTTATCGATGGACTTGCGGGCAAACAGTTGATTGGGCAGGGCAGTTCTCCTGGTGTTCGATGAACGTTGCCGGCGCTGTGCAGTGAGAGCCTTTCCGGAAGTTTACATGTTGGGGAATAGGGGGCGGAACAGATGCTGGGATGCTCGACTGCAAGGGGAACGAGAGCAGGAGCAAAACGACTCCGGGCCGCCACCGAATCGGTGTACGGCCCGGAAGCCTGGGCGATATCGCCTGCGGCCTTGTTTAGCGCTTGGACTGGCCGCGCGCGAGTTTCTTGACCTTCTTCTTGTTTGAGCCGCGCGGGGTGGTGCGCTTGGCCTTGGGTGCGGCCTTCTTGCGGGAGGCCCGCTTCAGCTTTTTCCGTTCAGTCTTGTCTTCGATTTTCTTCGTGTTTGCCACTGAGAAATCCTCTTTCCATCAATCTGTCTGCGAGATGTCGCGCGAGTTCAATGGTAACGGAATCGCAGGGCTAAGGAAAGGCGGTCCAGGCCTGCGAGAACGGGATAAACGTTGTTGGCCGTTTGACCAAGGGATGAGCCGGACTGGGATACAGCGAGGCCCGGTGGTGACATAAGGATGGATTTGCGGGCATTGGAAAGGTAGGGTGCGGTCAATGAAGGACCCTGAAAGCGTCACCACAGGTGAAGTATTGGGTCGCGCGAGACTCGCCATGGCATTAGGGCTTGTTGCGTAGAAAGCTGCTCTGGAACTGGTGATCTTTTCGTCACTGAGTTCATATCTGTCACCGGACTATCAACCGGAGGTGTCGATTGGTCACAGATTGTTCGATTCTCCGGGTCTTGCAAGATTAGGCTGCGGCTCATGCGAAAAATAGCGATAACTCATTTCAAGATTGTTGCCCGACCGCTGCTGGGATTGGCGTTTCTTGTCGTGGCATTGCCGGCTATGTGTGAAAATGCGCCAACCTTCCGCGGTAATGCAGAGCACTCAGGAATTTACGATGCAGCCGGTGTTCCCGCGCTTACGGGCGTGAAGTGGACATTCAAAGCGGCGGGGCGGCTGATTGCGTCACCGACGATCGACGGCAGGACGGTTTACATCGGGAGTACCGCGGGAATTTTCTATGCGGTTGATCGGGATGCCGGCACGGAGAAGTGGAGATTCAACGCGAAGAGCCGGATTGCCTCTACGGCGGCAGTTGCAGGTGGGCTGGTTTACTTCGGCGCGTACGATGGCAACGTCTATGCCATCGATGCTGCCTCAGGACAGTTGAAGTGGAAGTTCGCCACGGAGGGTGAGCGGCGCTTTGCAGGCACGCACCTGCACGGTTCTCAGCCGGTGAAGGAAGTGATGCCGGATCCGTTCGATTGCTACCTGTCCTCACCGGTCGTTTGGAACGGCTCGGTGTACTTCGGCAGTGGCGACGGAAACGTGTATGCGGTGGATGCGGGTAGTGGCGCGTTGAAGTGGAAGTTCAAGACCGGGGATGTGGTGCATGCTTCGCCGGCTATCGCGGATAGCAAGGTCTATATCGGGAGTTGGGACAGCAACTTTTACGCGCTGGACGCGGCAACGGGCAAGGAAGTCTGGCGGTTCAAGACCGGCGAGGACGCGGACATTCACAACCAGGTTGGGATTCAGTCATCAGCGGCGGTTGTGGACGGCGTAGTGTATTTCGGGTGCCGGGATGCGCACCTGTACGCGGTGGATGCGAAGACAGGCAACAAGAAGTGGGCCTTCGGGACCAAGGGATCATGGGTGATTGCGTCTCCCGCGGTGCGCGATGGAAAGGTGTACTTCGCCACCTCGGACTCGGGACTTGTGTACGCGCTGGATGCAAAAACTGGCGATGTGATCCTCTCGCTCAATCTGCAGCGGTGGCCGTCGTTCTCGTCTCCGGCGATTGCGGCAGACACGCTGTATGAAGGCTCGAGTTCAGGGAACTTGAATGCGGTTGACCTGGTGAATAAGAAGCTGGCTTGGGCATTCGCGACAGATGCCGCGAAGAAGAATGGACCTGCGTACACGAAGGCGGATGGTTCGCCGAACTACGAGGCTGCTTTCGATTCAGATTTTTACGATGACATGATTGTGGGGTATTACCGGATGATAGCGGTTGGACCGATCCTTTCTTCACCGGTGGTAGTGGACAGGGTGGTGTATTTCGGCGGGACGGATGGCATTTTGTATGCGCTGATGTAAGCGCGTTGGATTGGGACTGGGTGGCGTTTTTCGACTGTGTTACGAGGGCCTCAATATGGGAGTGGCGAACTTGCCACTCCCGCTTTTTCGGGTGTCGAGAGCGGGTATCGGGTGTGGACGCTGGAGTTGATAGATAATGTGGACGGCACGGGACGGCCATTCGGCCCGACAACCAGTGACTAAGACTCCGATAGAAGTAGGAACTGTGATCTCAGTGAGAACGCCATCGAACGAGTGGAGCGCAATCGAGGAGGATCGCGTGCGCACTTCGTGGCTCGGCAGGCTGACGATGCGCTGGTGGGGACGTGTGCTGATCGCGGCGGTCGGATGGACTGGCATCGCGGTGATGTTCTCGTTGCCGAACCTGATGACAGGGGGATTCGACAAGGAACTAAAGATGTATTTCGCCCAGTTCTGGGCGTGGGGACTGGTCACACCGCTGATTATTTTCTTTGATCGCCGGCTGCCTTTCTCAGGCAAGCAGCTTGGCATGCGGGTGCTGGCTCACTTGGCGGCGAGCCCGATTCTGACGCTGCTGGGCTTCTACATCATGAAAGCCTTGAGGGTGGCGCTCGGAACTGACCCCCCGAGTTCCTTGTCACCGCATCAGGTTTTCAGCATCATGATGATCGGGTGGCAGCTGTGGTTCTGGCTGATTTACTGGATCGTGGCGGGTGCGATCCAAGCCTATCGCTATTACGAGCGCTACATGAATACGGAGCTGCGGCTGGAGCGACTGGAGCACAGCTTCAGCGAGGCGCGGCTGAACGCTCTGAGGATGCAGCTCGATCCACATTTCCTGTTCAATGCGTTGAATACGATTTCCTCGCACGTAGAGCGCGATCCGAAGTTGACGCGGCGGATGATCGAGCATCTGGGCGATTTGCTACGGATGTCGCTCGAGTCGAAGGACAAGCAGGAGGTGCCGCTAACGGAGGAGACTGCGTTCCTGGAGCACTATCTGGAAATCCAGAAAATTCGCTTCGGCGATCAGCTGAAAGTGGTGATGGATGTGGCGCCGGAGGTGAAGTATGCCGCGGTTCCATCCATGTTTATTCAGCCGCTGGTTGAGAACGCGATTCGGCATGGGATCTCAAGGCGGGCTTCTGGCGGAATGATCGTGGTTCGTGCGAAGCCGCTGGGTGAGCGGCTGGAAATTCGTGTGCTGGATGATGGTGTCGGTCTGCCGCTAGGGTGGAGGCTGGAGGAGTCGGAAGGCTTAGGTTTGTCGATTACACGGCAGCGTATTGCCGGACTACATCCGAATGGAACCAGCCGCTTTGCGGTGAGAAATCGCATGGAGGGCGGGACCGAGGTCGAAGTATCCCTGCCGTTGCGGCTTGTAGGAGACGAAAAGAATGAACGCGCCTACGCGTGAGCGGATTCATGTGCTCGTGGCGGACGATGAGCTGCCGGCCCGGCAGCGGCTCATTGATCTATTGCGGCGGGATGATCAGGTGGCCTCTGTAAGCGAGGCTGCGGACGGGCAGACGGCGGTGGAGATGATCGAGCATGAGAGGCCGGATTTGCTTTTTCTCGATGTACAGATGCCGGAGCTTGATGGCTTAGCCGTGATCGATGCGATCGGCGCGGCGGAGATGCCGCTGACCGTATTTGTGACGGCGTACGACCAGCACGCGATCCGCGCGTTTGAGGCGAATGCGCTGGATTACCTGCTGAAGCCCTTCAGCGATGAGCGGTTTGAATCCACGATGGCGCGGGTGAAGGCGCGGCTGGATGAACGGAGCATGAAGGAGTTTGGCCAGCGCGTGATGAAAATGGTGAGCGCATCCCCTGCAGCACCGGAGCGCAGGCTTGACCGGCTGGTGGTGAAGGCGGGCGGAACGACGAGATTCATCAGGGTGATCGATATCGACTGGATCGAAGCGGCGGGCGTTTACGTGACGCTGCACGTGGGCGGAAAGGAACTGCTGTATCGCGCAGCCCTAAATGACCTGGCGGAGAAACTCGATCCGCGTCGGTTTGTGCGCGTGCATCGGTCGGCACTTATCAACATCGAGAGCGTGCTGCAGCTTGAGCCGATTTCGCATGGCGAGTTCGAGGCGGTGCTGAAGAACGGCTCGCGAACGCGCGTGAGCCGGACGTATCGCGGACAGCTCGAGAAGCGGCTGGGGCAGCCGCTGTAGATCACAATAATTTGATAGGAAAAGTGAGAGGGACGGCTGATTGGCCGTCCCTCTGGTGTTTCAGAAACTGTCGGCTGAAGCTTAGACAGCCTGCACGTTTTCAGCCTGCCAGCCCTTGGGTCCCTTGACCACGTTGAACTGAACCTGCTGGCCTTCTTGCAGCGACCGGAAGCCCTGCGACTGAATGGCGGTGTGGTGGACGAATACGTCCTCGCCGTTCTGGCGGGTGATGAATCCAAAACCTTTTGCGTCGTTGAACCACTTGACAGTGCCTTGTTCCATTTGAGTGATGCTCCTTGATACTGAATTACCGCTGAATGCAATTGGAAGTGTTGCTGTGGAGCGGTAACTCGGAACAGGCAAGTACTTCTGAATCGAATTCTGGGATTGAAATCAGTGTAGCATGGGTGGGGAGAAAGTCGTGCCGCACGAGAGTAACCGCGTCCTTGTCATCAACCCCGGATCGACCTCTACGAAATTTGGGGTATTTACGAAGGACGGGGCGGAATGGGTGACGACGGTACAGCACGGCGACGAGGAAATTGAGCAGTTTCGCGGGCGATCGATGCTGGCGCGGACTGGGTATCGGGCAGGCGTGATTGAGAAAGCCCTCGCAGCCGCCCGTTACGACGCGAAGCAGTTTGCGGCAGTTGGAGGGCGAGGCGGATTTCTTCCGCCGATGGCCTGCGGTACCTACGTAGTCGATGACGCGATCATCGAGGAACTGCGGCTGGCCCGGCATGGTGAGCACGCGAGTAATCTCGGGGCTGTGCTGGCGCTTCGCTTCGCGCGGGCTGCCGGGGTGAATGCCTATGTTGTCGATCCGGTGACGGTTGATGAGTGGCAGGATTGCGCGCGGCTGTCTGGATCTCCCCTGATTGAGCGATGGTGCGTAGGGCATGCGCTGAACATCAAGGCGGTGGCGCGGAGGTTTGCGCGCGAGTCCGTGCGCGCCTATGCCGATCTGCGGCTGATCATTGCGCACATGGGCAGCGGGATCACGGTTTCGGCGCATCGCGGCGGAAGAATGATCGACAACAACACGCCTGAAGAAGGGCCGATGGGGCCGGATCGCACAGGATCGCTGCCAGTGCGGAAACTAATGAAGCTGTGCGTGACTGGCGATCACACGGATCGGCAGCTCGATCGCATGCTCTTCGGCGAGGGAGGGCTGTTTGCGTACCTCGGAACACGCGATTTGAAAGAAGTGGAACGGCGGGTGGACGCCGGAGATCAGAAGGCCGCCGCCGTTTACGACGCGATGATCTACCAGGTTGCGAAGGAGACGGGCGCCATGGCGGCCGTACTGGAAGGACGGGTGGATGCGCTCCTGCTCACGGGTGGAATGGCGCATTCCGAGCGCTTGGTAGACAAGCTGCGCAAGTACATCGAGTGGATTGCGCCGATCAGGGTCTATGCGGGTGAAGATGAGCTACAGGCGATCGCTGAGGGGGTATTCCGCGTACTCAGCGGCGAGGACGAACCCAAGCACTTGGGAGAGGAAGAAGCGGGCACGGCAGGTAAAGACATCAGAAAAGCATTGGTCATCGGGCTTGAATGACACGGTTGGAGCCGTCGTGAGCGTGTGCTGAGAGACGTTCGCGTTGTTCTGTCTTATTGCGGAGCTTGCGCTGGCGGATTTTGCGGAGCGGGTTGGGCTTGTTGCGTGGCGGTCTGGGATTGCGAAATGTCGGGCGGTGGTTCTGTTGCCGGTGGTGTCGTGGTATCGGGCTGCTGAGCAGGTTGAGGTTGCTGAGCTTGATCGAGGACAAGACGCGTGTAAGGGCCCGGGAGAGCGGGTGAGTTGGGCTTATCCTCGGCTTGCTGGGCGCCGGCCTGCGAGGTGCGCTTGGAGAAGATACGGAAAGAGACGACGAGATCGAGCGAGACAGGGACGGCCTTGCCGTCCTTCATCGCGGGCTGGAAAGTGGCGTTGCGAATTGTATTCTCGGCATTCTCATCGAGGCCGAAGCCAATCGGGCGCCCGGCGACGACTTCCTGAACCTTGCCATCGACATCGATAACTGCGTGGTAGAGGGCCATTCCGGCGACACCACTGGACTGCGCGAAATCGTTGGAGGGTGGGTCGATGGCGGAGATGAGTTTGGGTTTCTGATCGACGGCGTTCTGGTGGAATATGCCGGGTTCGAGGGGCTTAATCTCGGCCTTTGCAGCGGCGGCCTGGTAATAGAGTTTCCAGAAGTTCGGCATGGCGGCGATCATGCGGTCGTCAATGCCAATGGAGAAGGCGCGGTCGAGAGCATCGAGGAGGAGTTGCGAGGCGTGCGCGGGCGAGGTGGTTTTTGTGGTTTCCTTGTTGCCCTTGCTGGAGTTTGATGGATCGGGGCTTGAGGGACGATCCGTGGTTTGCGAGTCGGAGACGGTCACATCGTTCGCGGAGGTTGCGTCTGATTTTCCTTCGCTCGCCTGATCTGTGTCGTGACCTTTATGCTTGTGTTTTTCCTTCTTAGGTTTTTCGACTTGTTCACGGTCGAATGAGATGCGAACGGTTTTCTTTTTGGACGTGATCTTGACGCGATCGGTGGCCTTCGTGGGGTCTTCGTAAGGCGCGGCGCCGAGAAAGTGAAGGCCGTAGCGATCACCCTGGAGCTCGAGCTTGTGCTTGGTGAGCTTGACCTTGTTGATCTGAATCTGGCTGAGGGTGAAGGAGCCCTGGGAGGAGTGACTGGTGAGGCGGCCAGACTCGTCGAATTCGAGGTTGTTGTCCTGGTAGCCGGAGCGGAGGTAGAGAGTCTTGCCAATGAGGAGTTGTTTGAGCTGGTCCTCCTTAATGTCGCCGGCGGTGGTCTGGAGGGAGAAGGAGCCGGCGGTCAGGAGGGGGTTCTTCTGTTCAGGCGAGCTGCTGTACGGAGCGACTGACCAGTGTGTGTCGGCACTGGTAGATGCGGATTCGGCCGGGACCTGAGCGCGGGAGGAAGTGCTGAGAATGAGGCAACACGCGGCCACAGAGATAGAAAGAGAGAGGCGACTGCGGGGGTGAGGTTTGGAGTTCCGCATCCGGGTACCTTTCGTCGTGGATCGATGTGGATTAACGAATTGTAAGCAGGAGGGGGCAAGTTCCGAATCACCCGGAAGTTGTTGTCTCCCCAGAATGTAACGTTACGAGCGATGCGGTGGTTAAAGGCGTCGCAGGATGCGCCGGAACAGGCCAAGGATCCGGCGTTGGTCGGCGGGCGTGAGGTTGAGCCGGCGGAGCATGAGGCGGAGGTCGTGGCGGTTCGCGGCCTGCATGTTCCTGGGCGAGTAGTTTGAGGCAAGCATGACCTGCTGGATGAGGTCTGCGAGGACGTCGAGGTTGCCGGAAGTCGTGCGAAGCATTTTGGGTGGTGCTGAGGCTGAGGGTTTCTCGTCATTGGGGAAGCAGCGGATGGCGAGCTCGTACAGGCAAACGGCGGCGGCTTGGCCGAGGTTCATGGATGGCTGGCGGGAATCGGTGGGGATTTCGACGAGGTTGTGGCAGAAGGAGAGGTCTTCGCGGGTCAGGCCGTGTTTTTCGGGGCCGAAGACGATGGAGATGGTTCCGGCGTTTTCGAGTTCACGGGAGACTACGGGTGCGAGTTCATCGAGTCGGATGATGGGTTGTTCGGGTTTGCGGTGAGTGACGGTGCCGGTGCCGAGGACGAGCGTGCAGTTGCGGACGGCTTCGGCGAGGGTGGTGACTTCGAAGGCGTTGGCGAGGAGTTCGGGAGCGCCAATGGCGGAACGGGCTTCGCGCCAGTGCGGCTCATAAGGCGCCACGACGGTGAGATGAGAGAAGCCGAAGTTGGCCATTGCGCGCGCGACCGCGCCGATGTTGAGGGGATTGCGCGGCGAGACGAGAACGACGGAAATGCGGTCGCGTTGTTCTGGAGTGAGCAACGGAATGATTGTAGAGCCTGGCGTGCTGGAACTGACGGTCTGTCGGGCTGCGACTTCGCTTCCCATATATTCAAGACAGCATGTCATCTGGAGATCTCGGCAAGACGCTTCTCATTCATTTTTCCGGGCACGATCATCCCGGATTGACTTCTCAGCTTACGAGCACTCTGACGCGCCATCCGGTTGTTGTTCTGGATATCGGCCAGGCAGTCGTGCATGAGGCGTTGACGCTGGGGATTCTGGTTCGGTTGCAGTCTCAAAGCAATCTGGCTCCTCTGAAGGCGGAGCTGACGCAGCGGGCGCATGCGCTCGATCTGCAGGTGCGTTTTTCGGCGGTGCGCGCGGACGCGCTGGAGCACTGGATGCGGGGTCTGCATCATCAGCACTTCATCGTGACAATTCTCGGGCGGGCAATTGGGGCTGTGGAACTGGCGCGGGTGACGACAATTGTCTCTTCGCACCAGATGAATGTGGATCGCATCGATCGGCTCTCGGGTGAGCTTTCGCCGGCTGATCCTGCGGCGAATGCGTGCGTGGAACTGGCAGTGAGCGGGGCAGGGGAACGCGAAGCAGCGATGCGCGCGGATTTCCTGATTGCCGCGCAGGAGCTTTCGATTGATGTTGCCTTTCAGCGAGAGAGCATCTTCCGCCGGAATCGGCGGCTGTTTGCGTTTGATATGGATTCGACGCTGATTCAGGGTGAGGTGATCGATGAATTGGCGAAGATGGCTGGTGTGGGCGATCAGGTTTCGCGGATCACGGAAGCGGCGATGCGTGGTGAGCTGAAGTTCAATGAGAGCTTCACGCGACGCGTGGCGCTTCTGAAGGGTTTGCCAGCGGATCGGGTTTACGCGCTCCTGGATGCGATTCCGATGGCGGAGGGCGCGGAGAGGCTGATACGCACGCTGCGGATGCTGGGGTACAAGACGGCGATTCTTTCGGGCGGATTTACGTTTTTTGCGAATCATCTGAAGGAGCGGCTGGGAATCGACTATGTCTACGCGAATGAGCTCGAGATCGTGGATGGCGCGGTGACGGGACATGTGCTGCCTCCGATTGTGAATGGACACCGAAAGGCGGCGCTGCTGGGCGAGATTGCGGAGCGTGAGGATATTTCGCTGGAGCAGGTGGTGGCGGTGGGAGACGGCGCGAATGATATTCCGATGCTGAAGGTGGCGGGGATGGGGATCGCTTATCGCGCGAAGCCGCTGGTGCGGCAGAGCGCTCCGCAGGCGATTTCAGCGCTGGGGCTGGATGGGCTGCTGTATTTGATCGGGGTAAGGGATCGGGATTTGGCCGGGCATGAGGCGTAGTTGACATTGGGAGAACCTGCTTCCGAGGGGACGGGGTGTCCCCCCATATTCTGTGGGCAGGCAATTGTGCTTTCAGCGTTTTACCGGCTGGTTAGACCGCCACATGATTCACGAGAAAGGACTTTCGCGCAAGTATTTGCCACGATGAGAGTTGGCGGGTTCCGACTTCCCGCAGGGTTACCTGCTATTGCGGTCTGAAGGCGTTAGCGTTATTGCCCGATTCTGGTCCCTCTTTCCATTGTGCGCCGTGAGGGAGAAATAGCCTGCAAATGGTGGTCGATGTAACCCGCTGGATACAAGGCGGCTGCAAAGTTTTCCTGTCGAATCGAGTTGACTTGCTTGACATGCGCTCTCGCTCTGTCATCTGGTGGATGGATTTAACCAATAGGGTCCTGGACTGCGATCTCGTCAGGCCATCCAGTCCGTCGAGATCACAATTGCGATGTCTACGGAGAAACGGCGGGTCTCACTCGTTCATTGAAAAGCGCGAGAGCTGAGTTTTGAGTTGCTAGACTCGATAGCACATATGGTCCCGGATACGCGGTTGGCTAATCAGGAAGCGCTTCGACGAGAGATTGAAGAGCTGTGTGCGACGGCTCGGCAGTGTTATGGGCGCGGGTGGGTTCCGGCGACGAGTGGGAACTTCAGCGTCCGGTGGGGGAGCCGAGTTTTCATTACGGCAACGGGGCTGGACAAGGGCACGCTGACTCCCGAGGACCTGCTGGAGATCGACATGGATGGGGCCGTTCTCGGAGGCAAGGGGCGACCTTCGGCAGAGACGGGTTTGCACACGGTGATCTATCGGCAACGCGTGCATGCACGGGCAATTCTGCATGTACACACGGTCTGGAACACGCTGCTATCGGGAAGATTTGCGGCTGAGGGGCACGTGGCTCTGAGCGGGTACGAACTCTTAAAGGGGCTTGCGGGAGTGGAGACACATGAGCACGAGGAACGCGTGCCGATTATTGAAAACACTCAGGAGTATGCGTCCTTGGCGGAGAAGTTGAAAGCGGTGTTACAGGAGAACGGCGAAGCGCATGGAGTTTTGTTGAGTCGACACGGGCTTTATACTTGGGGTGAATCGGTTGCTGAGGCGCGTCGTCACCTGGAGGCACTCGAATTTCTGTTCGAGGTGGAGGGACGGCGAGTGTTCGGCGGCGAGAGATCGCAATGAGGGCGTTTGTCGTTCCCATGCTGAATCGACCTAATGGACGATCGACATCCGATTCCGCCTTCGCCAAGGCTTCGGCGCGACGTGTGCCCGCCTTCGCCAAGGGCTTCGGCGCGACGTGTGGGGCACCCGACGTCCTCGTTCCCACCCTAACCGCGAAAAGATGCGTTTAGGATGGGCACCCGACGGACTTGGCGTTCGAACTTTATCGTTCCCGTCCTAACCGCGAAAAGATGCGGTTAGGACGGGGCACCCACATTCCAGGTGTGTCCCACATCTGTTTGAGATATGGGGCGCCCAGATTCGAGACGCAAGAAGGAGTGCAGGTCATGGCAGTTCTTCGCTTCCTTGAGACGGATCAGAAGTTTGAAAACGAAGCGGCGATTCACGCCGAGCTTGCGGCAGTGGGGATTGATTATGAGCGGTGGAGTCTGGATCGCGTGGGGGCGGATGCCTCGGCTGAGGACGTGCTGAAGGCCTATGCGGACGAGATCGAAGAGATGAAGCGGCGCGGCGGGTATGTAACGGCGGACGTGATCGACGTCAATCCTGCGACTCCAAATCTGGATTCGATGCTGGCGAAGTTCGACAAGGAGCATACGCACTCGGAGGACGAGGTGCGTGTCATTCTTGCGGGGCGCGGGATCTTTTTTCTAAACATCGAGGGTAAGGTGGTGTCGGTCGAAGTTGGGCCCGGCGATATGCTGCGCGTGCCGCGGGGAACGACGCACTGGTTTACATTGTGCGAGGACCGGCGGATTCGGGCAATCCGGTGGTTCCAGCAAACCGCGGGGTGGACTCCGCACTATACCGGTTCGGGGGTCGACCGGGGCTACCAGCCATTGTGCTTTGGCCCGGCATATCTGGGTCCTCGGGTGGAGAGTGGCATTCGCCTATGACTCTGAAGAGCCCGAGGTTGTTTCTGCTGGATGTTGAGGGGACGATTGCGCCGATGTCGCTGGTGTATGAGGAGCTGTTTCCGTATGCGCGGGCTCACTTTGAGCGTTACATGCAGACGCACGCCGGTGAACCTGGAGTGGTGAACGATCTGACGGCGCTAGCAGAGGAGAGAGCGAGCGAGACGGATGCGGACGCGCCGGAGTTCACGAATCCGGAGTATTGGGATGAGGCGCTTCCTTACCTGAACTGGTTGATGGATCGCGATCGAAAATCGACGGCGTTGAAGAGCCTGCAGGGGCGGATCTGGAAGGGCGGATTCGAACGCGGTGAGTTGAAGGGAACGCTGTTTGACGATGTGCCACCAGCGCTGGAGCGATGGTCGAGCGTGGGGCATGTTGCGATCTATTCATCGGGATCTGTTGCGGCGCAAATGCTGCTGTTCCGCCATTCGAATTTTGGTGATTTGACGGAACGGATCTCGGGGTATTTCGATACGCGGACGGGCCCGAAGACGGCAGAGCAAAGTTACGTGTCGATAGCGAATGCCATGGATTGCGAGCCGCGACAGGTGATGTTCTTCTCGGATGCGGTGCGGGAGCTGGATGCGGCGCGTGAGGCCGGGTGCCACACGCGAATCGTAATGCGCGAGGGGAATGCGCCGGTTGACGATGCGCATGGGCATCGCAAGATCAAGTCGTTCGACTTGCTTTAATGCGCTGAGGCGATCGCGGTGGACTGCGACGGATCGAGGCGAATGCGGAGCGTTCCCACTTTTCCTGTTGTCAGATCGTGGACGCCGGCTTCGAGATAGATGGGCACCCTGGGCAGATCGATTTCAAAATGCGCGGGAATGCCAGAGCGCTGAATGGCAGCGTAGAGTTCCGGCGTGAGCTGCATCTCCTGAACGCCGCCGTTCCAGTTCACAGCCTTGCCGGTGTGGTCGAATGCGAGCAGCTCGATTTCGAACTTTCCGGTGCGGGTGTTGTTGGGTCCCGGGGCGAGAGCGACGTCGTTCCAGCGGATCATGAAATCGATGCTGTAGCGGGTGGTCGGGCCGGTGATACTCGCGTTCTTACCGGCGGGCTTAGCGCTGGATGCCGGCTGGGGTGAAGCGGGGAGAGCGCGAACGCCGAAGAGAAGCTGGGTGGCATTTGGCGATCCGGGGCGGAGGAGCAAGCGCAGCGGGTCGGTTTCAGATTGTCGGGGAGCTTTTGCGTCTTCATCGGCGTTGTAGCCGCGACGGTAGGCGAGCTTGTATTTACCTTCGGGGATTTTGAGTTCGATGGAGCGGTATTTGCCGTCCATCTTTTTGTTTGTTGGCGTGTAGACGATGGAGTAGTAGTGAGCGCCGTCCGCGATGGAGTGTGTGATCGCGGTATCGAGATCGTTGGTGTTGTAGATGGCCTTGCCACCGGTGTCGGAGGCGAGCTGGTTCATGGAGGTGATCTCGGAGGCGCGGGCATTGGCGCTGCCGTTGAAGACACCCATCCCGACGACCGATGACATGTTGCCGACAGGGGCGCCGGAAGCGGGCGAGCGATTGTCTGACGAAACGATGTCATCGGACATGATGCCGTTGGCATAAACGGGATAGACGGCGACGCGCGCGGCGGTAAGGAGGTCGGCGGCTTTGCGGATTTGGCTGAGAGAAATGCCGTTGTCGGCCGCTTCCTGGCGTTGGTCGAACTTAGGGAGGATGACGATGGGAAAATCGCCTGCAAACCAGATGAGGTTCTTGCGGCCGGGGACAGCGGAGAGATACCGGGCGATGTCGGCGATGGCTTCAAGGGTCATGCGCGCGCGATTTGCTTCTTTGTAGCCTTGGTAGTTCGCGAAGGCATCGGCAATGGCGTCGGTGGCCATCGGGGCGGTTGGATTGCTCCAGCCCGGACCGGAAGCGCTGTTGCTGGAAGAAGACCCTGCAATCGGTGCCACGCTGCCGGGACTCGGCGCATTGCTCGCCATGAACGCCTCGAGTTCCTGAAAGTCAGCGATCTCGCTCTTGGTGACCATGGTCGGGCTGATGCCGGGGGCGGTCTGTTTCATTGCGACATCGCGGAGAAGTGCGGGGTCGCTGGTAAAACCCTCGACGACGTTGAGCTTGTTATTCAGCGCGAATATCGCGATGCGCGTGCCCGGTTTCACGTGATTGAGATAGCTGAGGATCTGGTTGCGTGCGTAGGAGATCATCTGCGGCGGCGTGTTGAGACTATCGAGTAGCAGGACGTTAACAGCATCGTCTTCGGGAGCTGGCGGAACGTTGGTGTAGACGTTCGGAGGCATCTTGGGGAGCGGCTGAAGCGCACCCGGCGGGAGAATTTTTGCGGTGTGCTCTTCGAAGAAGTCGATGGTCTGCGGTTTGCCGTCTTCGTAGACGCGGAAGTCTTCTTTGCGGAGAGCGGAGACGGGTTCGCCTTTTCCGTTGTCTACGACGACATCGACAATGACTTCGCGTGTGCTGGTTTTAAAGACGGGGGTCAGCGCGGAAGATTGCGCCGACTGCGCAACCATGGGGGTCGAAACAAAGAGGAATGCGGAAACGATAAGAGCCCAGCCACATCGTGTGAATGCCTGAGATCGAACGGTGCAGACCATGGGGAACTCCGGGGTTGTTATCTGCTCAGACGGTTGGAGGCTGGCTGCGGTTTCGTGAAAGTAAACCAGTGTACGGATCCGTTGGAGTGAAATTGTACTATCGGGATAAATGTATCTGCCGAATACAGCGACGACGGCGTTGAACGAGATCAGGAATGCTGCGATCGTGCGGTTTTCTGTCCTGGCGCTGAGCTCGATCTTCTTTCTGGTAGATCCATTTGCAGCGATTCCGAGTTTTCTGGCGATTACGGATGGCGTGGATGAGGCGCGCAGAAAGCGGATGGCGCGAAAGGCGTCGATTACTTGTTTTATTGTTCTGACGAGCTTTGGGCTGGCAGGGCAGCT
>Ga0157369_10005045_pt1 | contig 15456 bp, 8 predicted proteins | sample C25metaG_FD_113461 | JGI IMG/M metagenome (GOLD analysis project Ga0157369, IMG submission 113461) | Corn rhizosphere microbial communities from Kellogg Biological Station, Michigan, USA - C2-5 metaG | ecosystem: Host-associated > Plants > Roots > Rhizosphere > Soil | place: USA: Michigan... | reverse complement strand
GGTCCGCGACCACGTCGTAGCGGTGGCGGGCCAGGGCGTTGGCCGCGGGGGCGAACGATTGCTGCAGCAGCCAGCCGGGGCGGATGTGTTCGCGTAGCGCCACGCCTTCTCGCGCGCGCAGCATGAGCACGCCACCCTCCGGGGGCAGCGTAAGTTCGCCCGTCGCAAAGGGAACGAACAGCGCTTCTAGGGCGGCGTCGGAGGCGGTACCGGCGGACAAAAGGGGACTCTCGAAAAGGCTTGGACCTCCCATTCTATCTTTTTGTGCGCCACCCGCATTTTTGTCCAATAACACCGCGGCGGCAGCGGCGAGACTCTGCCTTCCCGACTTTCCCCCATGGAGATGCACCCCCATGCCTTATATCAAGGTCAAAGACGGCACCGAAATCTTCTACAAGGACTTCGGTAACGGCCAGCCGGTCGTGTTCTCGCATGGCTGGCCGCTCAGCGCCGATGCGTGGGACGCACAGATGATGTTCATGTCGAACAACGGTTTCCGCACGATCGCGCACGACCGCCGCAGCCATGGCCGTTCAACGCAGACGTTCGACGGTAACGACATGGATACGTATGCGGATGACCTGCATGCGGTGATCGAGGCGCTGGACCTGAAGGACATCATCCTGGTCGGCCACTCCACCGGTGGTGGCGAAGTGGCGCATTACATGGGCCGCCATGGCACGAAGCGTGTCGCACGCGCCGTGCTGGTCGGCGCCGTGCCGCCGCAGATGATCAAGACCGAAGCCAACCCGCTGGGCCTGCCGAAGGCCGTGTTCGATGGCATCCGTGATGGCGTGTGGAACGATCGCTCGCAGTTCTACTGGGATCTCTCGCTGCCCTTCTACGGCTTCAACCGCGAAGGCGCCAAGGTTTCCGACGGTGCACGCCGTTCGTTCTGGATGCAGGGCATGCTCGGTGGCCTGAAGGGCCAGTACGACTGCATCCGCGAGTTCTCCGAAGTGGATTACGGCCCGGACCTGGACAAGATCGATGTCCCGGTGCTGCTGATCCACGGCACCGATGACCAGATCGTGCCCATTGATGCCGCTGCCCGCTCGGGCGTGAAGCGCCTGAAGAACGGCACGCTGAAGGAATACCCAGGCGCCCCGCACGGCCTGGTGACCACCGAGCAGGACAAGTTCAACGCGGATCTGCTGGCGTTCGCGCGGGGCTGAGGCCCTGCACCGTTGTGGGAGCGTGCTTGCACGCGATAGACGTTGCCGTAAGCACCCATCGCGCGCAAGCGCGCTCCTACAGCAGGCCACCCGCATTGTAGGAGCGCGCTTGCGCGCGATCAGGGTTTACCGAACCGTCAGCTGCTACAGCTGAGCATCGAGCACCCCACCCGATTCCTGGCCCACTCCGGCCGGCGGCCAGCAAGGTGATCACGGCCCGGTTGTTCATCGTACGGATCGCGCAGGGTTTCGAGCAGTTCGAGCACACCGCTGTTATCGCCCTGCTCCGCTTTGTCGATCGCCAGCTGGGCCAGATAGTTGCGCAGCACGTAGCGCGGGTTGCTGGCATGCATCAGCGCCAGGCGCTCGCCCTCGCTCGCTTCATCCTCACGCACGCGTGCGGCATAACGGACCAGCCACGCATCCAGCGCCTCGCCCACCGCCACGCGCTGCGCCTCGCTGTAGAACGCGGCACCCACCACGCCTGCATGTGGTTTGCCCACATCAAGCGACGCCAGGTCGCGGTAGAAGATCGTCATATCCATGCCGCCCGCGGTGAGCACGCCGCGCAGGTCGGCCACCAGGTCGTCATCGCCTTCGCGGCCATGCAGCAAGCCCAGCTTCGCGGCCGAGTACGCCGCATCCGTCGCCTCGAACACTTCCACGTAGTGATCGAGCCCGGCCTGCAGCAGCAGCGCGCCGTCAAACAGCGGGGACAACGCCTGGGCCAGCGCCTGGAGGTTCCAGTAGCCGATGCGCGGCTGGTGGCCGAAGCGGTACCGGCGGTGCGTGCGGTCGGTGGTGTTCGGCGTCCAGTCCGGGTCGAAGTCATCGACCCAACCGTACGGGCCGTAATCGATGGTAAGTCCGAGGATGGACATGTTGTCGGTATTCATCACGCCATGGACGAAGCCCACGCGCATCCATTCGGCCATGAGCCGTGCCGTGCGCGCACAGACCTCACGGAAGAACGCCGCATGGCGCTCGCCTTCCGGCAGCGCGTCGACCGCCGGGAAATGGGTGCGGATGGTGAAGTCCACCAACTGGCGCAGCAGCGCCGTATCCCCTCGGGCTGCCGGTAGCTCGTAGTTACCGAAGCGCAGGAAGCTCGGTGCCACCCGGGTCACGATCGCACCGGGCTCGGCGGCGGGGTTGCCGTCGTACATCACGTCGCGCACGACCTGATCACCCGTGGCCACGATAGCCAGGGCGCGCGTGGTCGGCACGCCCAGGTGGAACATGGCCTCACTGCACAGGAACTCACGAATGGACGAGCGCAGCACCGCCCGGCCATCCGCCCCGCGCGAGTACGGCGTGCGCCCGGCGCCCTTCAGCTGGATTTCCTGGCGGCCATCGTGGGCGGTCAGCACCTCGCCCAGCCCTATGGCGCGGCCATCACCGAGCTGCCCCGCCCAGTGACCGAACTGGTGACCGCCATAAGCCATGGCATAGCCGGTCATGCCGGGCAGCGAGGCGTTCCCGGCAAAAACCTGCGCGAAGTCCGGCCGCGCCGGGTCGATGCCGAGCATCGTGGCCACATCCTCGGCGACCGCCACGATCCGTGGAGCGGCCACGGGAGTGGGCTCAACCCATGAAAACGCGGCACCGGTCACCTGGCGCGGGGCGAGATGGGTATCGGGATCGGCGGGCAACTCACGGCTGAAGGCATTGTCGAAGCGGAGATCTGTCATCGGGGTGGGGACTTGGGCGTTGCTACCTATATCCGGCCACACGATGGCTGCGACAACCCCTGTAGGAGCGTGCTTGCGCGCGATGGGGTGCGGCAAGCCCCATCGCGCGCAAGCGCGCTCCTACAGGGGGCCACGGCGAAGGGATACCGGCTCACCACACCATCGCGAAAACGTGCACACTAGCGCCCCCGAACCTGTACCGACGGCCCCGATGCGTTCGCCAATTGCCACCGCCGCGTTGCTTGCCCTGCTGGTCGCCGCGCCAGCGGGCGCCGCCGTGCCGCCGCGCAGTGACAAGACCCTGGTGGAGCTGATCGAAGGCACGATGGGGACCCTGCCCAACGCGGTGAACCAGCTTTCGGCCAAGGTGCCGGGCGGCCTTCATTCCACGCCCGATGCCCCGCCGCAAATCGTGCGTAGCGCGCCCTTCGTCACCCGTGACGGGTTCCGGGTATCCGCCTTGGAAGTGCGGGGGTTCAATGAAGGGGGCGACGTGCCCATGGCCCGGTTCACGTCCATCCAGCTCGAGCAGCGCCCCTGCTTCACCCGCCAGGACATCGCCGAGCACTTCCACGTGACCAGCTCGGAGACCGCCCTGCCCTCCGCACCCTCCATGCTGCCCAACCGCTACACGATGATGCAGATGCCCTGGGGCCGGCTCTCCTTCGGCACCTCGCAGGAAAGTGGCAGTTGCGTCATCGCCATCGTGGGCGATGCCACGGGCGGCCTGGCCGGCGCGCAGATGCCCCTGCCGTTGCCGCAACCCACCACCATGCCAGGCATGCCCGACCTGCGCCGGACCTGGCCCATGCCAGTGAGCGCCTACCCTACGGAGTGAGCCGCGACCAGGGTCGGTACCAGGCCACTTACCCGTTCAATGCGATCCTCCGGCACCGCCGCCGAGAACAGGTAACCCTGTAGCTCGTCGCACCCGGCATCGCGCAGGAATTGCCGCTGCGCCTCGGTTTCCACGCCTTCAGCCACCACGCACAGGCCCAGCGCCGAACCCAGGTTGGAAACGGCGCGCACGATCGCGGCGGAGTCCTCGGCCAGCGGTGCCATCTGTACGAACGAGCGGTCGATCTTCACCTTGTCCACGTCCAGGTCTTTCAGCAGCGTAAGGCTGGAATAGCCCGTGCCGAAGTCATCCAGCGAGATGCGCACACCCGCCTTGCGCAGCCGCTTGAGTAAGCGGACGGCAGCACCATCGGCATTGACGATGGCGGTCTCGGTGATTTCCAGTTCAAGCCGCCGTGGCGGCAGGCGCGTATCGGCCAGTACCTTCATCACGGTATCGGCGAAACGATCATCACGCAGTTGCACTGCACTGACGTTCACCGCAATAAACAAATCATCGACGGCGGCCATGCGCGAACACGCCGTCCGCAGTACCCATTCGCCGAGTCGCCCAATCAGGCCGGTTTCCTCGGCCACCGCAACGAACTGCACCGGGGTCACGACACCCAGCTTGGGGTGCCGCCAGCGCGCCAGTGCTTCCAGCCCGATCACCTTGCCGTCGCTCGCCCGCACCATCGGCTGGTAATGGCAGCTGAGCCCTTCGCCGCTCTGCAACGCTTCTTCCAGCGCTACCTCCACTTCGCGGCGGTGGGCCAGCGAGGCATCCAGGGCATCGGTGTAGATCACATAGCGATTGCGGCGTTTCTTCGCCTCGTACAACGCGCTATCGGCCTTGCGCGCTATCTCGCCCGAGGCCACGGCATCGCGGCCCAGCGGGACAACACCCACGGAGGTACCGACGAACGCCCGGGCGGAGAGCACGTCGAACGGTATGGCCGCCAGGGTAAGCATCTTCTCCGCCAGGCCATCCATATCGAGATCGCCGCTGTTTTCCGCCAGCACGGCAAACTCATCGCCACCAATGCGGGCCACGACATCGTTGCCCCCCACGGCGTGGCGCAAGCGCTGGCCAAACTGCACCAGCAACTCATCCCCCACCAGGTGGCCAAACGTGTCATTTACCTTCTTGAAGCCATCCAGGTCCAGGTAGTAAAGCGCCGCCTGCGCGGTGCCTTCGGCGGCGCGCGCCACCGCGGCATCCAGGCGGCTGAACAGCGCCGTGCGGTTGGAGAGCCCGGTCAAGGCATCGTGGCAGGCCAGCCAGCGCACGTGCGCTTCCGATTCCCGCAACTCGGTGATATCCGTGACCGAGGCGAGCACATGCGGCTCGCCATCCAGTTCGATGCAGGTCTTGCGGGTAAGCAGCGTGCGGGAGCGGCCCACCAGGTCGTAGACCGATTCCTCGGTTTCGACCACCTCGTGGCCGCGCAGCACGACATCATCGCCCTTGGCAAACCGCTCGGCCTGCTCGGGCGGAAACAGCTCCGAGTCCTTCTTGCCCAGCACGTCACCGGGGGTGATCCCGAAGTACTCACAGCCGATCCGGTTGACGAACACCCATCGGTGTTCCGCATCGCGAACGAACATCGCGGTGGGCATCAACTCAAGGACTTTTGACCAACCGGCAAGGTCCTGGATCACGTGCACCCCCTACAGCTGCATGAGCGGCCAATCTGCGACCCGCGTCGTGATGCGGGTGTGTGCATTGCCGTTTATCTGCGCGTCGGGATGCGGGAAATGCACGAAGTCGGCAAGAGCGCTGTGCCGCGACCTGTTTCAAGGGGATGCGGGCGGGCCGTCGTGCCAGCGCACGATGGTAAACAGGGGCTGGTGGGGGATGCGCTCGGGGGTCGCCGTGGGGAATTGCACCGTCGCCTCCACGGTGGCGCGGGCACCGGTGCCGTCGTCGGCCACGGCATGAAAGGTCATGGCGTTGCCGGGCAAGGCGCCGCCCAGGCTGATGCCGCCGGGCAGGTTTGGCACGAACGTGCCCGGCGGCACGCTCTCACGCGCCGCCAGCACCGCGCGCGCGGTGGCCACATCCAGGCCGCGCACCGCAGCCATGGCCAACGCCGGCGCGTAATCCGGTTGGGGCGCGCCCTGGCCCGACCAGATCGTGATCGCCGGCTCCAGCCGCGTGTACAGATCCGGATCCATGCCGCGCAGCCCCTGCAGCTCCTCGATCGCGGCGAACGGTGTGTACCGCGCGGGCGTGGCCGCGGCGACCACGGTGCCGGGTGCGGGCGAACCATCATCGGCGGTGCCACCCACGGTTGGGCCGCGCCAATCGGTCACCGCGCGGGTGAGCGCAGCGGCCTTATCACCCGAACACCCCGCTGCCACGAACAACGCCGTGAGCGTGCGCGGTTCGGCGGTGTTGATATCGACCTTGCCGGTTTCGTCCACCATGCCGACCGCCACGTGCATGGTTTCGAACGCGAACGCCAGTGAGCGGCCATCCCCCGGCAGGCTGCCGGCGGCGGGCGCCTGCCCGTTCATTTCCGCCAGCAACGCCTGCCGCCGGCGCGCCTCGATGGTGGCAATCGCCTGCATGATCCCGGCTTCGGCGGCGTACCGTGCGCGTTGCTGGCCCAGGGTGAAGCGCGTCTGCAATGCCTCGACGCGCGCGATGCTGGCAAACCCGCCCACCAGGATCGCCAGCAAGGTGCACGCCCACAACACCACAAGGAGCGCGATCCCTTGTTGACTTCGCTTCATCGGTTGGCCTCCGGCAGGCGGTGCACGGCGGCCCGCACGTTGACGGCATCGGGATCCTGGCGGGGCGCGACGATAAGCACGGGCCAACCCTCTCCCCCCTCTTCGGGCACCACGCTGATCTCTACGGCGCCCGGTAACGACAGCGGATCGTTCCAGCCATCGTGCCACTCGGATGAACCGCGGGCGGCATAACGCAGGCGTACCGCGCTTACGCGCGTGAGCAGCACATCGTGTGCACCCTCGGTCACGGTGACCTGGCTGCCTGGAAGCGGTGCGAAACGCGCTTCGAGCGCGTGGCCGTGGTGCTCATCCTCAGCCAACCGCACCTCGATCACCTGCGGGCCAAGCTTGCCAAGGTAGCCCGGGAGCGCGGATACGAAGCGCAGGTGTTCACTGTCACCTTCGAACACCACCGGCATGCCACCCTCCAGTGCCTTCCATGGGAGCGCGGTGGCGGATGCGAGCTGCCGGCGAAAAAACTCGCGCGCGGCACGCACCTCATCCAGCCTGGCGATCACCGCCGAACCGCGGCTCGTACTCAACGTGGTCGAACGCACGCCGGAATACACGCCCAGCAGAAGGATGGCCAGCAGCGCCAGCGCGGCAAGCACTTCCATCAGGCTGAAGCCGCGCGCGGGGTTCATGCGCCAGCGACCGACGCAGCGGGTGCCGGGGCGGGCTCGTCCTGCAGGCGTAGCGTGGCGAAGTGCGCCTTGCGCTCGTTGCGCCCATCGCGCCAGGTGATATCCAGGTCGAGCCGGTACGCGTGCAAGTCGGGTGTCTGGCCGGGCATGGGCGGCTGTGCGGTGACTCGTAGCTGCCATTGGTAGCGCGTGTCGTACCAGCCTTCCTGGCGGCCCTCACGCAGCGGCGCGCGGCGCCCCGCGCTATCCAGCGTCGTGTCGGCGAACATGGCCACGCGGTTGAGTTCACGCACGTGCCCGGTCACTTCGGTCGCCGCGCCCGCCACATGCATGACGGCGCCAAACGCGAGCGCCAGCAGAAGGATGGCCGCAATGGTCTCCAGCAGGCTGAAGCCCGCGACGGCAGAGCGACGATAGTTGGCGAAATGAGCCATGCTGCGAGGCTTGCACCACACTGTTTCAATCACGCGTCGTGACACGGCGCGCGGGTGTGACAACACGAAGGGGCGCGCTTGCGCCCGCCCCTTCGCCCATCCTTCCTGGATATTTACCGCTTTGATCAGTTGACGCAGCTGTTCAGGCGAGCCTGGATACCGGTGGTGGCGTCCGTGCTATCGAGCACCACGGAGTCGCTCAGCCAGGAGTAACCCGTACCGACGCGGCCGATCTTGGTGACCGACGGGCGGGTGGTCTTGTTGTACGGCGAGAACAGCAGGCCCTTCACACCAGCGGCGCGGGTACCGTTGTTCTGGCCGTTACCCAGCAGGTAGGTCACGGCAAGGATCGGGTAGCCCGAGGTCGGGTTGGCGTAAGCGGACGGATCGACGACGGCAACGCACTGCGGGCTGCCCGCCAGCGCGGTCAGGATCGGACGGCCATTCGCATCCGGCGCATCGGCGATCGCCACGCCGAACGTGAGCGAGACCGGCAGGGCCGTCGGACCGAAGCCCGTGGCCGGATTCACCGAAGTGCTGTTATTGCTGTTCTTCACCGAAGCAAAACGAGCCGGCGCGGTGATCGGGTTCGCGGCTTCGGCGTAACCGATCGAGCCATCCGTGGCGTTCACCGCGGCGACGAGGCCGGCGTTACCGCCGGTGGCGCCGCCGGCCGGGAGCGCCGAAGCGTACGAACCGATGTAAGCCGAAGCACCCGTACCGTTCCAGAACGACTGGGCGGTCTTGAACTGGGTGGCAGAGGCCTTGCCGGAAATGGCGTTGATCGCCAGCGGACATACAGCGGAGAGGTGGTTGAGGAACGAGAACGACGTGCCGCTGTTGTCGTTGCGGTACACGACGTTGATGTTGCCGCTCACGCCAGCCGGGATACCAGCACCCGCCAGGGCGCTGTCATTCCAGGTTGTGATCTGGCCGGAGAAGATGCCGCAGATCTGGCCTTCAGTCAGGGTCAGCGTCGACACGCCGGTCTTGTTGAAGGCAATGGCAATGGCGCCCGAGATGGCTGGGAACTGTACGGGCGTACCCGTGGAGGCGTGGCCAGTCTGGTAGGCGGAGTACTCGGTCACCGACATCGGCGCATCGGAACCCGCGAAATCAGCCTGGGTCAGGCCGGTGCCGCCGAAGCCGAGGTTGGCCGTGGTGCAGGCGTTGTTCACCTGGGCCGTCGCGTCGTTGCCAGCGAGGATCTTCTTACCAGCGCCGCTGCCGGTCGGGCAATAGGTGGCCGTCGTGGCGCTGGACGTGCTGTCGCCATAAACCTTAAGCAGCGAACCCGCACCCGGCGTGATCGGCAGGTTGGTCGGAGCGGTGGCGCTGCCGGTGTAACCAATGGCTGGAAGCGTAGCGCCGCCGCCGACCAGCGACTGCGCGCCAGCCACTGAAGCGAGGCTCATCAGAACAGCGCCCGCAATGAACTTCATGCGGGTGTTTCCCATCGAAAAATCGCAACGCATGGTGTTACCCCTTGCATAGAAGCCCCCCAAGCGGGGGCCTTGCAAGCATCGCGCTGCGTGATGACCCGATCATGCCAGTGCGGTGTCGGTAAATATGTTCGCATCATGACTTCGGCAAATGCGTAAACACGATCGCGTCACACGTGTTGCGGAACCGACATATCGGCCGTCATGAAGCGGCCGTCGTGTGTAGAAACACGAAGGCCGCGACATCCGTTCGCCAAATCGCAACATGGGCTGTCACGCCGGGCGAAGTGATGTCGCGGCCGTGGCCGCGTTTACGGTTGCCGTTGGTTACATACGGCGAAGTGCCTTGCGCTCGGCATCAGTGAGTTGCGTGTTGGCATCGTTCCGGCCGAGCACCTGCACGGGCGATGCGTTGTCGTAGCGGGTACGCGGCGTAACGGCCGATGTGTTATCGCCATCGCGCAGGACGCGTACCGAGATCTCGGAGGGCATCTTGCTCCGCGCATCGTTCTGCTGCTTCCGCGCCACGTCTTCGGCCGCCTGCGATGCGGCGGTAGCCGCGGCGCTGGCAGCGTTCAGCGCGCCGACGTTCACCGCCGCCGTCACCGGGATACCGATGGCATCGCCCTTCACCTGGATGTTATCGGCGTTGGCGACGCGCGCCGCGGCAATCACCAGGTTACCCGATACGCGAATGCCTGCATCGCCCGCGTCCACGGTGCCACGAGGTGCAACCAGGTACGCATTGCCTGCCGGGGCGCCTTCGACGGACTGCAGCGTCGCAATACCCGCGCCGGAGACCTGCCCGCGCGCATCGATACGGCACCAGGCATCCACATCACACAGGAACGTGGGCGGCGGCACTTCGCTGGTGGTCTTCGCGCCCTGGCCGGCGTTGATATCACCGTTGGAGCTCCAGATGGTGATATCACCGCCCTGCTCGGTAAACACACGGCTTTGTGCCAGCAACAGGCTGCGGTCAGTGAACACATTCACGTTGCCGGCTTCGAGCGTGAGCAGGCCCATGGAGCTCGGCTTGACGATCACTTTGCCGCTGGGGTCGGTGAATTGCGCTGGTGCGCCGGTGCTGCCGATGAGTGCCTGGCCACCGGGGCCGAGCAATGTGACATCGCCGCCCTGCTGGGTCTGGATGGTAGAACTGCGGATATCGAGATCGCCCGTATCCACGGTGGCCGCGGCGCCGTTCAAGCCGCCCTGGCCGGTGCCGTTGGAGGTGTAACCCTGCGAGCTCGGGAACAGGCTATCCAGTGCCGCGTATCCCCTGGCGTATTTGCCTGCGTAGGGGCTCGATGCCGTGTTGTAGTCCGCACCCACCTGCGCCAGCAGCTTGAACAACTCGGTCTCGGCGAACATGCGCTGCACCACTTCCGGTTCCTGGGCGAATAGCTCACGCGCCTGCTCCGTGCCAAGCGGTGCAAGCACATCATCGCTGGCGTGGCCGGTGGCCGTCGCACGGCCTGCGATGCGCTTCTGCATGAAGGTCACCAGGTCGGGCAACAGGCTGGGCAGGCCGTCGGTGCCCTCAAGATACGTGTCGAGGAAGCCGGCCACGTTCACGCCCGGCGAAATGCCGAAGTTCAGCAGGATGTTGGCACTCTCGTGCGGAAGGTACGGGTTGTACAGGTTGCCAACGGCCTGGATGCCGGTCATGGCCGAGCCGCCACGTGCGAGCTGCTGCACCAGGTCCGCCTGGCTGACGAACGGGCCGATGTCGCGCCCCGCATCGACCACGAAGCTACCGGGACCACCGACGACCAACGACGGGGCGACCAGCCACGACCAGGTGTAAGGGCCGACCGCGCTGGCAGCGTATGGCGTGTCATACAGGTCGCGGCCCGCAGAGATATAGGTGATGTCGCTGCGGCGGGTCTGTTGGCCCACCAGGGCCAGGTTGACGATATCGCGCCCGGCACGGATATCGGCCTGCTTGGCGGGATAAAGGGTCAGCACATCGAAATAGAAGCCAGCGGGGTTCGGCTCACCATTGGTGATATCGCCACCCAGCGCGTAGATCCGCACCGGGTCCGTGTCATCCGCGTGCAGGGCATCCGGCTGATGGAACACCGCGTTCCGCTTGGGCGATGGGTCGGCTCCCAACCAGGTCGACGCGCTCTGCCGGAGAGGGTTGAGGGGCGAGGGCATATCGTCCGGCGACGAGTCGATCAAGCCCAACGACCTGCCCGATATGGCAGCGGCACTCTGCGACAGGTGAATGTCATCCGCCGCCAGCAAGGTCAGGTTGCCTTGCGCCGATGGGAACAGTTCGCCGCCCGTGAGGATATCCAGGCTCCCCCCGAGGGCCGTCAAGGCAACCGTCGCCGGCAGCACGGGGCCCGCGGAATCCGCCGGGTTGAAAATGGCGCTACTGGAGAACAGGCTACCCTGAGAGAACAGCGAGCCAAACGCCACATCACCACTCGATGCACTGGCCTGGAACGACGAATCCGTCGAATAACCCTGGCTATCGGCATGCTGCGCCGGAAACATTGCCGCCGTGTTCGTCGAAGTGAAGTAGGACGGATCGTATACGCCGCCGATATCCACCCCCTGGCGGGCGTTTACGTTCACCTGCGCATCCTGCAGGCCGAACAAGGTGGCGACCGGCATGCTGATCGGGCCGGTTGACGAGACATAGCCCGAGCTGATGTCGGCCATGGATGGCGACACGCCGATGGTGCCATCGGCGCGTATATCCGCCGTGCCCTTCGCCACGAAATAGGTGCCGCTGAGGATATCGCCCCCTGCGTGTACGGTCAGGTCGCCACCGCCCACCGTCGTGATCGACTTGCCGTCGGCCTGCTTGTACCAGGTGGTCGGCAACGACACATTCAGTTCGCTGACATCGCCCGCGGCGTCTACGTCGACATTGCCGCCCACGCTCATGACCCCTTGGTGGAAGTTCGCAAAATCGATCGATGAGCTCGACCCATCGGCGGCATTGCCAATCTGCATCCACTGCCACCAGTACTGTGCAACCGATTTCCCGGGCGCCCCCCTGGTCTGCGTACCATCCAGGTCCACGACGTTCTGGATGCCCTCGATACTGCCACCGGCATGCAATTGGATATCGCCCGCGCGATCGGGGTTCACCAAACCACTCACCAGCATATCGGGGGCGCCCAGAGCACCCGGCGCCACCTCGGACGGCCTGAGCACACTGATCGACGAGGCGGCCGTCGTACCGTCGGCCGGTGCACCCGCGGTGTACACGGTGGCCGGTGCGGCCTGGTCCAGCCAGCGGATATCACCCGCGGAGACGATATCGATATCGCCGGTCCCCGTGCGGATGGTCGTAGGAAAATAGAGCGTCTTGCCGGCGAATGAGCTGCCTGGCGTCACGACCGTCGGATCGGTCACCGTATCCTTGACCACAAAGTGGCCATCGAACGACACCTGCGCCGTGGAACCCGCCAAGGTGGAGAGCGGATCGGCTTGTGCCGTATCCGCGCCCGCCACCCACCGGTAGGACGTGCTGGAGCCGCCTAGCAAGGTGGCGGATGCCAACGATGCGGCGTTACCGAGCGAGGGCATGTTGGATGGCGAGTTGTTTGGCGCCGCCTTGCCAGGCGACACGCTCGGCGGGAGCGAGAGATCCGGATCCAGGCGCGGTGCAAACGGGGCGTAGAACAGCTGCGTGCCCGTGCCTGGGTTGCCTACGAACGCCGAGACCCAGAAATAGTAGTTGAGGTGCCCGGCAATGTAGGTGTCGTAGTTCGCCGACCAGGCGGTGTAATCCTTGTCGATCGGCAGCAGCAGCGGTGCCGGGGTCTCGTTCGAGCCCAGGCCAAAGCCAAAGTTGGGCGTGAGGTAATCGTTGTAGTAGCTGTTGGAGTAATCGGTATACGTGGTGAAATCGCCCGGCTGCGGTGCGGGCAGCTGGCTCGGGTTGTACACCAGGAACCCCGCGCCACTGTTCTGCTGCACAAAGGTCCAGGCCCACATCCCCGTGCTGTCGTCGCCCACCTCGTTAATGTACTTGGTGTAGTTCGTGTAATACGCATCCGTCTGCTTGGTGGCGGGTGCGATCAACGGCTGGTAGTACGGATCCTTGGTGATGTCGGCGATGCCGCCGCCCGGCGTCATCGCATCGGCCGGGTCGCCATCGGCGAGCTTGATGCTGCCGTTCCAGCCACCGTTGGCATCCAGGTACGCCTGTGACTTCTGGTAGGCGGCCAGGGCCGCCGTATACGCCGGGTTGACCGGCACGGTGGGCTTGGCATCGAGCTTGGGCGCGAACGGCGCGTAGAACAGCTGCGTTCCGGACGACGGATCACCCACGAACGTGGCCACCCAGAAGTAGTAGCTCAGGTGGTTGGCGATGTACGTATCGTAATTCTGCGACCACTTCGTGTAATCGCTATCGATCGGCAGCAGGATGGGCGCTGGCGTCTCGTTGGTGCGGAAGCCAAAGCCGAAGTTGGGCGTCAAGTAATCGTTGTAGTAGCTGTTGGCGTAGTCGGTGTACGTGGCGTAGTTACCCGGCTGCGGTACGGGCAACTGGCTTGGGTTGAACACCAGGAAGCCCGCACCGTTGTTCTGCTGGATAAAGCTCCAGGCAAACAGCGAGGTGCTCTCGTCACCGAATTCGTTGATGTACTTCTGGTAGTTCGTGTAGTAATCGTCCACCTGCCCCTTCGCCGGCGCGGTCAACGGCTGGTAGTACGGATCCTTGGAAATATCCAGGGTGCCACCGCCCGGCGTCATGTAACTGCCCGGGTCGCCATCGGCCAGCTTGATCGTGCCATTCCACGCGTTGTTCGCGTCCAGGTAGGCCTGCACGTGTTCGTAGCCGGCCAGCGCCGCGTCATACAGCGGATCGTCGGCACCGCCGCCGTCGCTGGGCGGGTCGTTGAGCACCGCACCGTCGTTCGACTGGTAGAAGCCATCGGTGATGCTGGCCTTGATATCCAGGTTCCCGCCGGCGCGTACGGTGAGGATCGGCGCTTCGCCGTTGTAACGATAGGCCAGCTGCGCCTTGCCATCCGTATCGGTCACGCCGGCGCCCAGGTTCCAGTTGGTCAGTACCTTGATATCGCCGCCGTTCGCACCGTCGGTCGGGTTGACCAGTTCGATACCGGGGCGCAGGTGAATATTCGCGATGCCGGCGAAGCGGTCGCCGAAGGTGAAGCCCGGCTGCTGTACAAACCCCATCAGCGTGCCCGGACCATTGGCAGGATCGCCGCCCAGGTAACCGTAGAACCCAGCGTGGTCGGTGTTGATCGCATCGGGCACGAAGTAGTTCTGGCTGAGGTAGGTGGCCAGCTGCGCGTCATCGGCCGGCGGCTCCAGGGCCGCGCCCTTGCCGTCGTACCACTGGCCAGCCACCATGGATCCCCCACCGTTGGCGAACCAGCCGGCCGGATCGATGACGCCATCGAAGTGCTGCGCCGGCGATGCCGAATTGTCCTTCGTGCTCCAGGTGGCATACGCCTCGATGGTTACCGCGCGCGCGCCATGGATCGATGCCGGGTTATCGATCGTCACCGGCACATCTCCGCCTGCGAGCAGTGGCGCACGGATACTGACCGCGCCGCCGGCAAACGCCGTATCGGCGCCGCCCGCGACATTGATCCGCGCGTTCGCACCGACATGCACGTAGCCGGCATCGGCGCGCTGCACCTGCTCGTAGCCGTATGTCGGGTCCAGGCTGCCATCGCTCGTGCCGGTCGTGCCGAGCACCACATCGCCGCCACGCTGTTCGGGCGTAGTGACATGGGCATCCAGCGTACCGTTGATATCCACGCCGTGGCGGCCCCATACCTCGATCCGGCTGGCGGCGGGTGCGCTGGCGTCCACCGTGCCGTCAATGCGGGCGCTGCCGCCGTTGGCGTAGAGGTACACCTTCTGCGCGGTGAGCATCTGGCCGCCGGAAAGCGCCAGATCGCCCTGCCCGCTTGAGATATCGACCAGGCCGGTGGATCCGCTTGCGGCCGCCAGGTGGGCCAGCGAATCAAGGTCAAGGGCGCCACCGGTGCCGACCGTGAGATAACCGCCGCGGTAACCCGCGGATGCGTGCCCATCGTAGGTGCCGCCAAGCCGCAGGTTGCCACCGGCCTGCGCTTTGAACGAACCCGCGTCGCCCGCCTCGGCGGCGCCACCGTAGCGAACCGCCGCGCCGTCATCGAGGGTAATATCGCCCGCCGCGCTCAACGCCAGGCTGCCACCGGGTGCGTAAGCGGACGAATCGAAGAACTGCCGCGTTACGCCAGCCACATCGAGCGTGGCGCCCCCTTGCACATGGAGCCCGCCCTGGGTGGCATCCAGGGTAAGGCCGCCCGCGGCCGCCGTGAGGTTCATGCCCGCGTCGATGCTGGCCGCACGCAACGTGAGCGCCCCCCCCAGGCCATCGCGCGTCAACGGCGTGCCCGCCGCCGAACGCAGGGTCATCGCGCCGGTGGTTACAAGGGTCGTCGCGGCGCCGCCATCGGCGACGAATACCGGCGCGGAAAGATCCACCGCTGCCGCCCCAAAAT
>Ga0157369_10005044_pt1 | contig 15457 bp, 15 predicted proteins | sample C25metaG_FD_113461 | JGI IMG/M metagenome (GOLD analysis project Ga0157369, IMG submission 113461) | Corn rhizosphere microbial communities from Kellogg Biological Station, Michigan, USA - C2-5 metaG | ecosystem: Host-associated > Plants > Roots > Rhizosphere > Soil | place: USA: Michigan... | reverse complement strand
GGGAGGTCGGAGATGAGGACGATGGGGATGTCCTTCTTGCTCGACTGCGACTTGAGCACTTCGCTGAGGCGGTTGCCCTTGATGCTGGGAAGGTTGACGTCGAGAAAAATGATATCGGGGGAGTTGCTGGCCAGAACGTGATTGAACTCGATCCAGCTTGCGGCGGTGAGCACCGTACATCCTTCGCGTTCGAGTAGAGCGCGACCCAATTTCAGGACCAGCGGGTTGTCGTCGAGAATCAACACGGCGACATTCGCCAATTTAGGCGGCATCAGTACATCCTTCCTTCAAGACCGTTTGCGCGACGCGATTTTGACGCATGATACATTTTCCTGCCGCTGCAACGACATGGACGAATTCAATTTTACCGAGCCGCCGAGCGACACCCCGCCGCCCGAGCCTGCCGCCGACCCTCTTCCGTTCCGCCGTCCCGCCGACTACTACGCGGCGCCTGACAGCAGTCTCCGTCCGCTGTTTCCGAGGTGGGTTCCGATCGGATGCGGATGGGCGTCGCTGTTGTTCGTGGTCCTGCTCTTCGTGGCCGGATCGTTTGCGCCGAAGTCGGGCACGGCGCTGGATTGGCTTTTCGGGAAGATGGAAAGCGACATGACGCCGCACTTCGCGAAGAACGTGACGCCGTCGCAGAAGGCCGCGTTCACCGCGGAGATGAAAACGCTTCGCGCCTCGGCGAAGGCGGGAAAACTGAAGCTCGACAAGACGCAGAACTTTCTCAAACTGGCCACCGACGTCGACTCGGACGAGAAGATCGATCCCGCCGAGACCGACAAACTGATCTCCGCGCTGCGCGACATCAATCGCGGAGTGAAGTAGCCTGGGAACGCGGGCGTCCCGCCCGCTGGTTTCAGCAGATCTGATATCGCAGCGGGCGAGACGCCCGCGTCCCCAGGGAATCCACTAATCTACTGCCCCCCATGAACTTCAAGCTCATCTCGTCCTTTACGCCGCAAGGCGATCAACCCGAGGCCATTCGCCAGCTCACGGAAAGCGTCATGGCCGGGACGCGCGACCAGGTGCTCCTCGGCGTTACCGGTTCCGGGAAGACCTTCACCGTCGCCAAGGTCATCGAAAACGTCAATCGGCCCACGCTCGTGCTCAGCCACAACAAGACCTTGGCGGCGCAGCTCTATCAGGAGTTCAAGAACTTTTTTCCCGAGAACAAGGTCGAGTACTTCGTGTCGTACTACGACTACTACCAGCCCGAGGCCTACATCCCGCAGAACGACCTGTACATCGAGAAGGAGATGACCAAGAACGACGAGATCGACAAGCTGCGTCTCGCCGCGACCAAGGCGCTCTTCGAACGCCGCGACGTCATCATCGTCTCCTCGGTCTCCTGCATCTACGGCATCGGCGATCCCGATCTCTACCATTCGATGCTCGTCTTCTTCGAGCGCGGCATCGACAAGCCGATGACGCAGTACCTGCGCCGTTTGACGGAAATGCAGTACGAGCGGACGCCGTACGACCTCTCGCGCGGCACGTTCCGCGTGCGCGGCGACGTGCTCGAGCTCTGGCCCGCGTACGAGGACGACGCGGTGCGCATCGAGTTTTTCGGCGACGAGATCGACAAGATGACCCGCATCGATCCGATCACAGGCCGCACCTCGGGGCGCGAATACGACCGGCTGGCCGTCTATCCCCGCACGCACTACGTCACGCCGCGCGAGCGGCTGATGGTGGCGATGGAAAACATTCGCACGGAGCTCGATGAACGCGTGGCCGAGCTACGCGCCAACGATCGTCTGCTCGAAGCGCAGCGGCTGTCGCAGCGGACGATGTTCGATCTGGAGATGATCGCGGAGCTCGGCTACTGCAACGGGATCGAGAACTATTCGCGGCATTTGTCGGGACGCCAGCCGGGCGAGCCGCCGCCGACGCTGATCGATTACTTTCCGAAGGATTTGCTGCTCGTCGTCGACGAGTCGCATCAAACGATTCCGCAGGTTCGAGCCATGTGGGGCGGCGATCGCGCGCGCAAGGAGACGCTCGTCGAATACGGATTCCGCCTGCCAAGCGCGATCGATAACCGGCCGTTGTCGTTCGACGAGTTCGAAGGAAAGCTGAACCAGATCCTCTACGTCTCGGCGACGCCCGGTCCGTTCGAGATGGAAAAGACCGGTGGTCTGTTCGCGGAACAGGTGATCCGTCCGACCGGGCTGCTCGATCCGAACATCATCATCAAGCCGGTCAAAGGTCAGGTCGACGATCTGATCGGCGTCATCAAAGAGCGCATCGCAAAGAGTGAGCGCGTGATGGTGACGACGCTGACGAAGCGGATGGCCGAGGATCTGACGCGCTACCTGATGGAGCTGGGCATCAAGGTCAACTATCTGCACTCCGACGTGGAGACGCTGGAGCGCATCGCCATCATTCGCGACTTTCGCGTCGGCACGTACGACGTCCTGGTCGGCATCAATCTGCTGCGCGAAGGGCTCGACATTCCGGAATGTTCGTGCGTGGCCATCCTCGATGCGGACAAGGAAGGATTCCTCCGTTCGCAGACGTCGCTGATCCAGACCATCGGCCGTTGCGCGCGAAACCTCGAAGGCGTGGCCATTCTGTACGCCGACAAGATGACCGACTCGATCAAGTTCGCCGTCGCCGAAACCAACCGCCGCCGCGAGATTCAGCAAAAATACAACGAGGAGCACGGCATTGAGCCGGCGTCGATCATCAAAGCGATCGACAGCGATCTGGTGAAGATGGCCAACCTCGATTACTTCGAAGTACCCGGCGGTCCATCGTCGAAAGCGCGCCTCGATCTGACGGAAGGGGAGGATCTCGACAAGGCCATCGCCCGGCTGACGAAGGAGATGAAAGACGCGGCCAAGAACCTCGATTTCGAGAAGGCGGCCGAGATTCGCGACAAGCTGCGCGAGTTGAAAGAGATCCGGATCTTCGTGTGAGATCCCTGCACCTTGCCAAAGCACAGACAGGAGTGTTGTGCCACACTCGGCAGGATCAATGTGGCACAGACACTCTTGTCTGTGCCGGTGAGGCTCGGGACCACTGAAAAGTTCAACCGGCATCGTGAAGGTCGCCATCGTCGGGCCCGTGTTCCCGTTCCGCGCCGGCATCGCGTATTGCACGACGCGGCTGGCCGAGGAGATGGACGCGGATGTGATCTCGTTCTTGCGCCAGTTTCCGAAGCGCTTCTACCCCGGCGGCGACGACGTCGATCCGACCCTTCCGCGCGCGAAGGGCGATTTCATCATCGACGTGATGAACCCGCTGACCTGGCTGCGCGCCGGCTGGCGCCTGCGGCGCTACGACGCGGTCATCTTCGTCTGGTGGGTGTGGCTCTTCGCGCCCGCGTACCTGACCATGATCGCGCTGATGCGCCGCCGCACACGTGTGATCCTGCAATGCCACAACGTCGGCGACAAGGAGCCGGCGGCGTGGAAGCGCTGGCTGACCAATCGCGTCCTCCGCCGCGGCGACGCGCTCGTCGTGCATGCGCAATCCGAGGCGCGCGAAGCGTGGACGCGATCGGGCGGCCGGCAGGTCGTGAAAACGTTTCTGCCGGTCCACGAGCTCGGCGGCGCGATCCCAAGCCGCGCCGACGCCCGCGCAACCCTCGGCATCGCCGCGCCGAACGTCGCGCTGTTCTTCGGCCACGTCCGTCCGTTCAAAGGGCTCGACATCGCGTTGCGCGCCTGGCGCGAGCTGAAATCCGACGTGTTGCTGGTCGTGGCAGGGGAGGCGTGGTGGGAGAAGGCGGCGGAGTACGAGCAGTTAGCGCGTGAGATGGGTCTCGCTGTCATCCAGAGCCGCCGGCACCCCGGAGGGGTAGAGGACGGCGAAGGATCCCCGGCTGCTAACGACGGGAGGGCGGCGGTTACCAGCCGGGGATCCTTCGCCGTGCTTGAACCCTCCGGGGTGTCGCCGGCTCAGGATGACAGGGCGATCCGCTTCGACTTCCGCTTCATCCCCGACTCCGAGATCGCCACCTTTTTCGCCGCCGCGGACGTCGTCCTCGCGCCGTATCGCATCGAGGCGCAGAGCGGCGTCGCACTCACCGCGTTTCACTTCGCGCGGCCGGTCATCGCCACGACCGTCGGCGGGTTGCCGGAGATCATCGACGGCAAGAACGGCATCCTCATTCCGCCCGAGGATCCGTCTGCGCTTGCGAAGGCGATCGACGAATTCTTCACCACGCGCGACCGTGCCGCGATGGAGCGCGCCGCCGCGGCCTCGGCGCGCCGCTACTCCTGGCCGGAATACGCTGCTGTGTTCGCGGCCTTAGTGGACGGGAGATGAAACTCAACCCCAGCCGCATCAAAGTCGGCCTCGAGCTGACGTCCAAGTGCAACCTCCGCTGCGGCATGTGCCCGCTGCCGGTGCTGCGTCGTCCGTACGAGGACATGGCCTGGCCGATGGTGGAGAAAGCCGAGCGCGAGATTCACGGCGCGGGGCTGAAGCTCAAGTGGCTGCATGAGATGGGCGAGCCGCTGCTCTACGCGCGCATTGACGACGCCATCCGCCTTTTCCCCGAGGCCAGCCTGTCGACGAATGGGCTGGTGTTGACCGAAGAGATCGGCGCGAAACTCCTTGCGTCGCCGCTGAAACGAATCCGCATCTGCGTCGACTCCGTGAATCCCGAGGTCTATCCGCAACTGCGGACGGGCGGCGACTTCGACAAGCTGGTCGTGCTCACGAAGGCGTTCCTCGCGCAGGCCAAAGGTCATCCGATCCGCATCGAGATTCAGAAGATGCGCTCGCGGCTCACGCTCACCGAAACCGTCGATGACTTCCGCAATCTCTTCGATCTCAAGCAGTACAAGAACGCCCGCGTGATCGAGAAAACATGCGAGGCGCTCGACGTCAACGAAGAGACTGACCTGCACGGCAAGTTCTACGGCTGCGTGCAGGGCGCTTTTTTCACGTGGGTGGTGATCTTCGCCGACGGCCGCGTCACGCACTGCTGCTACGACGCGCATGGCGATCAGGTCCTCGGCGATCTGAAAACGCAAACGCTCGACGAGATCCTCGATTCGCCCCGCTTCGCCATGATGCAGGACGCTTTCGCCCGCCGCGACTTCACCAACCTGCCGCGTTGCGCGGAGTGCTTCAAGCATGGCGGCGAGTCGAATGCGTTCAATGACGTCCTGACACGCGTGCAGAACCTGCCGGGCGTGGCGAAGGACGTCGTACGCAAAGTGATCGACGTGCGGTATCGCACGTGATCCACATCCTGAACATCGTATTCGGCCTCATCCCTACGCTGATCCTCGGCGCGAGCATCGCGGCCGGAGTGGATGACGACCGTCACCACCGAAGGATTTTTGTCCTCGTTTATGGTCTATGGTCGATCACCCTGGCGATGTGGAACTGGATGCGATCGGCACCTCCTGCATGGATCATCCTCTGGAGCATCGCAGGTGTGACTGCCCTCGGCATGCCGGTTGCGATGCGATCGTTCCGCCGGGACCCTCGGAGGGATGCATGAAACGTTCGTTGCTCGTCTGCACCACGTTGTTTCTCGCAGTAGGTTGTGCCCACCAGATTTCGCAGAAGACGACTCCGGTTCGCGTGGTCGTCAATGCGACGCCCGAGGTCGCGCGGCAGTTCGACGCCGCTGCGTTGCAGCGCATGACGGAATTGGCAGTGAGCCACGTAGCGCTTACCAATCCGCGTCCGATCCAACTCACCGTCGCCATCAACCTCGATTCGACGGACGAGCTTTTCACGATGCCGAACGATCATCTGAAGTCCGGGAGAACGATCTCTTGGAAGTCGGTCTTCGACGGAGGCGGCGAACCGTTTCACGGCGGTCCCGGTCAACAGTCGGCTGGTGAAATGCGCGCCATCACCATCCGGCACGAGAAGTCGGGCCAGCCGGTGGTTGTCGGGACCTACGCGATCATCGGCGAGATGGGCGCGAAGCTGGAGTGGGAACCGATCGTCCTGCTTTCTACCGATCCGGGATTTTCGGGACCACGTGCGCAACAGCAGTCGATGCGCGCGGCGGCCCAATACCTGGCCGAACGCGTCATGCTCGCCGACGAGAGCCTGCGGTTCCGCGATCGGCGGGGATCGTGGAGACCGTAACTCGACGCCCATACCCAAGGAGAAAACAATGAAACCATTCCTGGCTCTATCTCTTATCGCCGCTTGTGCGCTGGCCTTCGGTTGCGCGACGCATCCATCCACACCAGTTGCGGTCAACGTCTCGTCGGACACCGCGACCAGCAAGTTCGTGAAGAACTTTCACGACGTAACGCTCAGCACGATCGCGGAACAGGTTCCCAACGCGCGTCCCATGACCGTCAGCGTCAAGCTCGATCTCGCCGAACAGGTTCAAACGACGCCGGCCATGGCGTTTCCACAGCAGGTCAATGACAGCCGCGCCGTGATCCCGCTCAGCAACGACCCGGTCGATAGGCCGCAGCCAACCGTGCCCGTCTACAACTCCGCCTTTGAAACGAATAAATCTCTGCAGATCACGTCCTACCGCGTCGCCTACACGATCAGCGACGCTTCCGGACAGGTCGTCGACTCCGACCAGCTGGTTCTCGACAAAGGTCACCTCGTTGATGCCGCGTCCCACGCCTCGATCAGCACGAAGAACGGACTGGTCAGCGACACGGTGAACTTTCTCGCTGCACGCGTCAGGACGCTCAGCCATTGAAACGTTCGCTGATCATCGTTGCTCTGCTGCTGCCGGTCATTGCGGCAGCAGCGGAGCATCCATCAGCCAACGATCTTGCCGCGATTCACGCCGTTATCGATCAGCAGGCGGCAGCGTGGAATCGCGGAGACATCGACGCCTACATGGCCGGCTACGCGCAAAGTGACGACACGATGTTCGTCGGCACGGACGTAACGCGCGGCTGGACGAAAGTCCGCGACCGCTACAAAGCGAAATACGACTCGCCGGCGAAGATGGGCACGCTCGTCTTCTCCGACCTCGATCTGCGCCCCGTCGGCCACGACGACGTCATCGTCACCGGCGCCTGGAAGCTCACGCGCGAAGCCGACACCCCGCACGGCCGCTTCACGCTGATCTTCCACCGGCGAAGTGAAGGGTGGCGGATCGTGTACGACCATTCGTCGTAGCTCCTGGGAACGCGGGCGTCTCGCCCGCTGCTGATGCGCGAAGCCATGCGGGCGAGACGCCCGCGTTCCCAGGCTACCGGAACGACACCGGAATGTCGTCCATCGTCAGCACGCCCGGACGCGCGCTGACCACGCGCGGGATCGAATTCACCACCATCGCCGCCGTGGCGCGGTCTCCGTGGACGCCGCCTTTGATCTCCATCTCCACGTTCGGCACGCCATGAACGATCACGCGATCGGCCGCCACGTCCTCGGCGCCGACGTACATGCGCAATTCCAGGCTCACGTTGATCCTGCCCTTGCCGTAAATCGTCTGATGAACGCCTGCCACCTGGCCGGCAGCGCAGGTCAGATACTGCGTCTTCACCTCGCGCTGCGCGATGATCGGTTCGATCTTCTCATCGCTGACCGATTCGAACTCCACGCCGAGGCCGTTGCCCACCATCATCAGCGACTCGCGCAACCCCATGTGCTTGATCTTGCCGGCATCGACGGCGGCGCGAAACTCGTCCGGCGTCATCCCCGCGCCGACCTTGCGCTGCAGCGGCTCGCGGCGCGTCGACGCGTTCTGGATGCGGATGATCTCCACGGCGTCGATCTGCTGGCACACCGAGGTCACCGTGAGCGGCAGCTTGTCCATGACGAAGCCGGGATTCACGCCGGTGCCGAGGAGCGTCACGTTCTTCGCGCGCGCAATCTGCTGCAACTCCTCGCGAATCAGATGGTCGAGCGGGAAGGAGAGCTCCTCGCAGGTTGACACGACGTGGCAGCCGCGATCGAGAAGCTCCTTGAGCTGGCCGGACACGTCGCGAAGGCGAGACCCTGTCGAGTGACAGATCACGTTCGGATGTCCCGTGATCTCGCGTGTGACTTTGACGCCCACTTCGCGATCGAGTCCGATCACTTCGCCGAGATCCTTACCGACCTTGTTCGGATCGACGTCCACTGCCGCCACGATCTTGAGCCACGGCTTCGTCAGCATCAGCCGCGCGATCTCCGCCCCAATCGGCCCGATTCCGTACTGCGCGACTGTGATCGGTTGAACAGGATTCATGAACGCCCCTTCGCAAAAAGTGGCGCGCATTGTACGGCACGGTGATCCGGCCGATCCGCTATCTTGATCGCGTTTCTGCGGTTGTGCTTTCGCCTTTTCGCGTCATGGCGAGATGCAGCGATCCGAAAGGCGCGAGAGTTCCAAACACGCAATCCTTTGGAGGCAACGAGGCTCGCAACGCATTCACATTTCGAAGCGGCACGGCGCAGAGCGCATAGTCTCCGGGCTCCATCATCGGGATCGACAGATGCGAGGTTCCGGCGCCGCTGCCGGGATGGATGATCATTTCGCGGGTACTGAGGAATGAAATCACGCCGAGAACCGCGCCGCGGTGCACCAGGACGCCTTGCGGCGCGTCGGTGCTGTCGCTCAGCTCCGGCACATCGAGTTCGAGCGAACCTGCATTCGGGTCGAGTGTCACGGTCAGCGGCTCGTGACGCACGGCCATGTGCAACATCTTCAAAGGAAACCCTGGCGGCGCGACGACAAAATCGACTTCTCGTGTTCCCGAGGGAAGAGGCACGCCGAAACTTCCGTCCGGCGCGCTCATCGAAGGTACGGAAAGGATCCACGATTTATCGGTCGCGTACGCGCCAACCTGCGCGCCGCCGACCGGACCGGACATGGCCAGGACGCGGCCTCTGATTTCGTCGTCCGGAGTGACGATCAGTTTCACCTCAGCCGACGGCTCGTCTTTTCCAACATGAACGGCGACCATGTCGCTCGATTCACGGCTGAATGTCTTGGCGGCCAACCTGTACGTTCCAGGCGCCAATCCGAAAATCGAGAATGATCCGTCTCCGGCTGGATGCACCTGCATGACCGGCTGCTGCCCGTCCATCGACGCAATGTCGATGATCGCTTTGGTAACCGCCTTGCCCTCGGCGTCGACGATGTTCCCGCCAATCCCCCAACCCTCCAACTCGACGTCGAGACGCCAGCCTCCTCCTTCGCCCTCCACAATTTCCCCAGGAAGGACGCTGAGCGTGCTCTGGATGGGAGGAGAGGTGCTGTCGAACGCCACCCGCCATTCCGATTTCGGATCGAACGGAACCGTCCCGGAAAAGCTGCCGTCCTCGGCGACATCGAGAGGGACTGACACCGGTGCATTTCGGCCGCCGACTGTCAGTACGCCAGAAATTGGCTCCGTACCGAGACGTACCGTGCCCTGAACAGAAGTGGAGGGAATCGAAACTGATAGTTCAGCGGCTCCGTCCTGCAAATCGATTTCTTTTGACAGCGATGTGCCGCTCAGGTGCGACCCGATCGACAATCGGTAACGAGTCGGCAGTAGTTCATCCCACGTAGACACTCCGTCTTTGTCGGCGAACGCCTGGCGTGGCGCGTCCATGGCCCGCTCTGTACGAAACGTACTAAGACTGACCTTCCACGTCTTGCCCTCCGGATCGGTCGCAGGATCGATGGCAACGCGCAACTTGCGCGGCGTCTCCAGAACCAGCGCGGAATTCATTTCTGATTCAGCAGTTCCTCGAACGCTGACCTGCACTTCGCGGGAGCGAAGTTTTCCCCGCATGGCCCCGATGAGATAGTCGCCCGCGGCGACACCATTGAATTCAAAGAACCCATTGTCCGGACGAGCCGTCGCCGTGAGGAGTGCCTCTCGTTTCTGGGTGCCGTCATAAATGACTGGCCGAATGAACACTCGCGTGTCGAGTGTGGAGGAGGGAACACCTCGCGAGGTGGCGACGCGGCCGACAATCGAGGCGCCGTGCAGCAGAGCGAGCGCCCCGACGTCGAGGCCCGTTGCGGCGACATCGATGTTCCACCGGAAATGCGTAATGTAAGTCGGCGCCCGCAATCGGAGATTCATCTGGCCCTGTGGGATATCGCAAGAGAAGGCATTCTTATCAATCGCACAGGCGACGGCTCCGTCAGGAGGGATTACCGCGCCTCCCGGATCGGACGCGCTCCAACGTGCAGTGAGGGTAGCCGGGATCGTTTCATCTTTCGCCACGACGAGACTCCCGCGTACTCGGGCAGTCCTCCAAACCGGAATGGTGATCTTCTGGTCGTCCCGATCGATGTGTACAACGCTGTCAACGCTGAAAAAGCCGTCCACCACAGTGTGCACACGCCAATTTCCGTTATGGAGAGATACGGAGACCGCTCGTTCAATGGTTACCGGAATGCTCTGCCGCTCATCGCCGGATCCGCCCGCGAGCGTGAACGTCGTGATCGCCCTCGACTCCTGGCCGGTTGCTGACGGCGGCAGCGGCTTCAAAACGAATTCGACGGCAGAGACACGAGCAGCGCACAACAACGCAATGACCAACAGAAAGGGGGAACGCTTCATGGGTTTTGTCGGTATGTGCACGATCCCGATGGACTGCAATCGGTAATACCGGGCCCTGCGCCCGCCCGCGGTTTGTTCTCGCAAGTGCAATAGGCGTTCATTGCGACCCCAAACGCACAGATTTGTTTACCGAATGAGTTGTAAGCACATACCGCGCAACCGCCCGACAGGCCGCACGAGGTCGCGGTGCTTCCCCAACTGCCCCAGGTGGTCAACCACCAATCTCCCGAGTGAAAACAAACGTCGGGATTCATCGTGCCGGCACAGCCGTCGCTGATTCCCTCCAGGTTGTAGACACCGCCGCCATCATCCAACTGAGCGAATGCCATTGGCGCTACGAAGAGGACGACGAATAGAAGGAGCAGTCTGGGGCTCAGGAACCTCAAGGTCATTGCAGCCTCCTTTTTGGGGACGGCAAATCATTGTTGAGTTCGTTCCCGTTTGTCAAGAAGTAATGAATGCCGTCAACCGAAAGTGACTGAATGAGGCTTGGCGCTACTCGCCGAATAATTGCGGCTCCTTCGCCTGCGGCTCTTCATCATCTTCGTCGATGAAGTTCGACACGCCGATTCCCGCCAGGCGGTAACGGCTCGTGGGACCGAAATCGAATCGCGTCAGGAGCTCGGCGCCAATTCGCGCCAGGTCGTCGCCGCTGGACGGGATCGACTCAGGAGTCAATCGCCGCGTCGCGGTTTTGAAATCGCCGGTGCGCAGTTTGACGGTCACCGTGCGGCCGACCAGTTGTTTGTCGCTGAGCGCTTGCCACAGCTTCTGCGCTTCGCCGCGGATGTATTCGGTGACCTCTTCGAGCGTGATGTCCGTTGCGAAAGTGTTCTCGCTCGACCACGACTTCCGCTTCTGACTCGGCATCACCGGCGACTCGTCGATGCCGCGCGCCAGCTCCCAGAGCCGCGTGCCCCATTTGCCGAACCGCGCCACGAGTTGCTCGGCAGTGAACGAGTGCAGATCGCCGACCGTGGCGATGCCCATCTCCGTCAGGATTTTCTCCGTAGCCTTGCCAACGCCCGGGATCTTGCGCACGTTCAGCGGCATCAGGAATCGCTCCACCTGATGCGGGCGGATCACGAAGCAGCCGTCCGGCTTTCTCCAGTCGCTGGCGATCTTCGCCAGGAACTTGTTCGGTGCCACGCCGGCCGACGCGGTGAGCTGCGTCTCCGATTTAATCTCGCGCCGGATCGTCTCTGCCGTCTCCGTTGCCGTCGGAATTCCGGTCAGCTCTTCGGTGACGTCGAGGTACGCCTCGTCGAGCGACAGCGGCTCCACGAGCGGCGTATGGCGCTCGAAGATGTTGCGAATCTGCCGCGATACCTCGCGGTACTTGTCGAAATTTGGATGGATGAACGTGCTGTCGGGACACAGCCGCTTCGCGCGCGTGGCCGGCATCGCCGAATGAACGCCGAATTTGCGCGCCTCGTACGACGCCGCGCAGACCACGCTCCGTTCGCCCGGCCAGCCGACGATGACCGGCTTGCCGCGCAACTCCGGCGCGTCGCGCTGCTCCACGGACGCATAGAATGCATCCATATCGATATGAATGATTTTTCGCATGTGACGACGCCCGCGTTTCTCGTCGACCGCAACATTGTCGAGCAAAACTGCGCGCGGATGCGCAACAAGGCCCTGGCCTCGGGGGTCGCATTCCGCCCGCACGTGAAGACGCACAAGACCATCGAGATCGGCCGGATGCAGCACGGCGGTGCGGCCGGCCCGATCACCGTTTCGACCATGGCCGAGGCGGAGTTCTTCGCCGATGGCGGGTTCCGCGACATCACGTACGCGGTGCCGATCGCGCCCGAAAAACTGGCGCGCGCGGCGGCGTTGGCGGCCCGAATCGAACGGCTGAACATTCTCATCGACAGCGAGCTCGCTCTACGCGCCGTAGAGGAGTTTCACGCCGCGAACGGAACCGTTTTCGACGTCTTTCTCAAAGTCGACTGCGGCTATCACCGCGCCGGCGTCGATCCGAAAGATCCCGACAGCGCGCGGCTGGCCATGGCGATGACATCGTCGCCCGCGATGCACTTTCAGGGATTGCTCACGCACGCCGGCCACTCCTACAACGCATCCGGCGTCGAGGAGATCCGAAGGATTGGGGCCGAGGAGATCGAGTCGCTGACGAGATTCCGCGCGCTCCTCGGCATGGACGATCTCACGCGCAGCATCGGCTCCACGCCGACGACCGCGATCGCCGAGTTCTTCGCAGACACCGACGAAGTCCGCCCCGGCAACTACGTCTTCTTCGACGCCTTCCAATCCACCCTCGGCTCCTGCACGCGCGACGAAGTCGCGGTCTCCGTTCTCGCGACGGTCGTCGGCTCGTACCCCGAACGAGGCCAAGCCATCATCGACGCCGGCGCGCTGGCGATGTCGAAAGACACCAGCCCCGACCACCTCGATCCCAACTTCGGCTACGGCCTCATCTGCGACGTCGACCTGAATCCGTTGCCCGCACGCCTCATCGCCCTCTCGCAGGAACACGGCAAGCTCACGACGAGTATGCCGCTGCCGGTTGGCACGCGCGTCCGTGTGATTCCCAATCACTCCTGCCTCACCGCGGCGATGTTCGACTGCTACCACGTGATCGACGGCGATGCGATCGTTGACGCATGGCGACCGGTTCGGGGTTGGTGATCCGCAGATGGACGCAGATGTTTCGCAGATCTCATCTGTGTAAATCTTCGTCATCTGCGGATCGTTCCTGCTAATCGCCGAGCGGAATGACGAACGCTCCTTCGTCCGAGCTCACCACGACCAGGCTGAAGCCGTCGAACAGCAGGACCCTGTTACCACTGCCGAGGAAGCCGCCGTTGTCCATCGTCTGGCTGGTGTCCGCGGCTCGTCCGCCGCTGCCCATCACCTGACTGCTGGAGAGCGTGCTTGTCAGTGTCGTACTGCCGCTGTCATCGCCCGGCGTCGTGAACCCGCCGCTGCCCACCGTCTGGCCCACGGCGTTGCCGCTGCCAACCACCTGACTTGCCGCGTATCCGCTGCCAATTACCTGACCGCTGTGATCCTGCGCCACCGCTGATCCCGCAACGCAAAGCGCCGCGGCTGCCACGATCAACACTGCTCGTTTCATATCCGGACTCCTTCAATGAATTGAACTCCATTGCCTGTATACGCGCCGCCTCCAACGTTCGGCGCGCACGATTCGGTGACGCGGGACGAAGGGCCGCAACGGCGTGACGAAGAGGCGCCGCGGCGTGACGACGGTCTGTCAGCGTCCCTGCAATTGACGCAATGCCGCGGTCTTCAGCGCCATGTTCGATCCGGCGCGTGCGATGGAACGCACCTCGGCATCAGGAAGTGTTGGAAGAATGCGAAGGGCGAAGGCGGGCGGGGTTTTGGCGTTGTGAATGAGGCCGAGGCGCACGTCGAGGCTGGCCATCCACTGGCCGGTTTTCATGATCACGTCGGCGATCTGGAACGTGAGGAATGACGACTTTGCCAGTCGCGCTACTTCGTCGACGGTGAGACGCGGATTGCGGAGCAGCGAGAGGAGCACGCGCGGGTCGTTGTCCTGAAGCAGCAGCGCGCGTTCGGTCCGGTCGGCTTTGACCGCGAGGAGGATCTTCTCCATCTGCGAGAGCGCGCGGATGCGGTCCCAGATGTTCTGTTTTTTCTCCGGCGATTCATCCGACGAGTCGTCGGCCGGCTTGGCCATCAAGCGCGCTAGATGTTCGTCGGGGTTTCCATCGATGGCGAGCGCGATCGCGTCGGGAAGATTCGCGACGACCGTGGCGCGCGCGAACGATTCGCCGCTCCATGGGCCGCGCAGCGTCACGAGAAGCGTTGCGTTGAGGGCGACAGTTTCCGTTGTGGCGAGGCGCAAACCTCCCATCGACAGATTCGCGCGGTGCTCCTCGCGTAGTTCGTCTTCACTTTCGAATTCGACGGTGAAGGCGGCGGATGCTGTGCGGGTGACTTTCATTGACGGCGCTCGTATTGTGACTCACCACGCGTGTACGGTTGGGGACACCGTAGTCACGCGGAGCCGCGGAGGCGCGGAGAAAAACTTCTATCTCCGCCGCGTCTCCGCGTGAACTGGTTCTCTCTTGACCGGACAGCCGTCCGCGGACAGGTGTCCGCTCGGACACCTTGCGGACAGTGCGAAAATCAGCGAAGCCGCGCCGAATCAATCACTTCCCTCATGGCACCTCGGTTGCGCTGCAGCGCTGCCGAATGATCGAAAATAGATCCTCGATGGACCGGGCGGTGGCGCCCGGGTCGGGATTCACGCGGCCGCGGATGATTGCGGCGGGAGTACTTCTCGCAGTCCTGATCGGCACCGCGATCGCGTTTCCGGCGATCCGGCGGTGGTCGCGGGCGGATCGCGTCGTCGACGGCAGCACGTTGTCGATCGGCACCGTTACGCGCGGCGATCTCGTTCGCGACGTTTCCGTGCAGGGGCGTGTCGTCGCGGCGCTGCATCCGACGCTCACCACTCCGGCGCAAGGCATCGTGTCGCTGCGTACGAAGGCAGGGAGCGTCGTGCGCAATGGCGACGTCCTGGCCGTCATCGAAAGCCCGGAGCTGCGCAGTTCTCTGGAGCAGTCGCGCGCGCAACTCCTTTCGCTGCGCACCGATTTCGAGCGGGGAAAGATTTCCGGCTCACAGTCGGACGCGCGTCTGCGGCAGCAGGCCTCGCTGGCGCAGGTGCGGCTGGAGGCGGCCAAGCGCGGGCTGCATCGCGCGGACCTGCTGCGGAAGGACGGCCTGATGAACGGCGCCGACTACGAGCGGGCGCAGGACGACGTGCGTGTCGCCGAGATCGAGCTTGCGCAGGCGCAGCGCGAGGTCGGGCTGAATCACGAGACCGTCGACTTCGACGTGCGCAGCCGCAAGCTGCAGGTCGATCGTCAGCAATCAGCGACCGACGAAATGCAGAAGCGGTTCGACGGTCTCACCATCCGCGCGCCGTTCGACGGCATGGTGGCCGCGATCACCGTCAACGAGCACGACTCCGTCGCCGCCAACTAGGGCATCCT
>Ga0157369_10005043_pt1 | contig 15457 bp, 14 predicted proteins | sample C25metaG_FD_113461 | JGI IMG/M metagenome (GOLD analysis project Ga0157369, IMG submission 113461) | Corn rhizosphere microbial communities from Kellogg Biological Station, Michigan, USA - C2-5 metaG | ecosystem: Host-associated > Plants > Roots > Rhizosphere > Soil | place: USA: Michigan... | reverse complement strand
TCGCGAGGGTGTCCAGATCAACGTGCACGTGGCCTCCATGGTCATCGTTGCTCAGCAACGTCGATCATGGACGCCCTCGCCTTCGTACGTCGCCCCTGGTACACCTTGGAATAGATCATCTAGCTCCGCATCGTCCGGCCCTGTTCCGGCGTGTGGCGGGCGCGAGATCGGGCATGGACCTGGGTACAGGAAACGTAGATCCCGGCATTTACCCGAACGGAGACGTGCCGGTCATGGAGGCTGGAACGAACAAGGTACGCCGGCCCACGCCCGCTGACCCGGCACCCGAGACTACGCCCGAGGACCAGATCCCCAGCATCCTCGTCCGCAAGCTGCCGCCCGACCTTGGCACGGACGCGATCGCCGTGCTCGAGGGCGCCACGTTCATGTACTCCAATACGGCCGGCGACGTGCCCAGGGGCTCGATCGGCGGGCTGGTGCACGAGGACACCCGGTTCCTTGACCGGTGGCAACTATCGATCAACCGGGAGCCGCTGCTGCCGCTGCGCTCCAGCAGCGTCGAGGCGTACTCGGCGGCGTTCTTTCTGGCCAACGCGGAGCTGCCGGGGCTGCGCGCGAACACGATCGGGGTGCGCCGGCAGCGTTTCGTCGGCGACGGCCTGCACGAACGCGTCGAACTGCGCTGCTTCGCCAACCGGCCGGTGCGCTTTGAACTGCGCCTGGCGGTGGGCGCCGACTTCGCCGACATCTTCGAGATCAAGGAGACGGTGCGCGACCGGAGTCAGGAGATCAGCCGGGAGCACGAGCCGGGCAGCATGCGGTTTCTGTACCGCAACCGCTCGTTCATGGCGACGACCACGGTGGAGGTGAGCCCTGCCGCGACCCGGGTGGAGGGCGACGATCTGGTCTGGGAGCTATGCCTTGAGCCGGACACCGAGTGGCGGTGCGAGCTGAACGTGCCGCTGACGTTCGGGCCCTCGGATGTGCGTCCGGAACACCGGCACTTCCACGAGGTCTTCGACCATCCCGAGAATGACCCGGCGAGCCGGTGGCGCGCGGCCGCGCCCGTGTTGCACTCCGAATCCGATCTGCTCGGCGCGGTGTTCGAGCGGTCGGTGCAGGATTTGGTGGCGTTGCGGATCCACAAGCGGCTAGGAGATGAGGACCTCGATCTTCCGGCGGCCGGGCTGCCCTGGTTCCTGAGCATCTTCGGCCGCGACACGTTGATCACCGCGTACCAGCCGGTGTGCTTCGGACCGCGGCTGAGCCGTGGCGCGCTGTTGATGCTCGCGTTGCAGCAGGGCCAGCGGGTCGACGACTTCCGCGACGAAGAGCCCGGCAAGATCCTGCACGAGATCCGCAACGGCGAACTGACCCAGCTGGGCACCATGCCCTACAGCCCGTACTACGGCACCTCCGACGCCACCCAGCTGTGGCTGATCCTGCTGTCGGAGTACTGGCGGTGGACCCGCGATGACGGGCTGGTGCGCGAGTTGCGCGACAACGCGTATGCGGCGCTGTGCTGGATCGACCGGTACGGCGACCGGGACGGCGACGGGTACGTCGAGTATCAGACCCGGTCCGCACGCGGGTTGGGCAACCATTGCTGGCGCGACTCCTGGGACGGGGTGCAATTTTCCGACGGCACGATCCCGCCGCTGCCGATCGCCACCTGTGAAATCCAGGGCTACAGCTACGACGCCAAGCTGCGCATGGCCGAACTCGCCGACGGGCCGTTGGCCGATCCCGCCCTCGCCCAGCGGCTTCGCAGCCAGGCGCAGCAGCTGCGGGAACGGTTCAACCGGGACTTCTGGATCGAGCGGCGGGGCGGCTACTACGCGATCGGGCTGGACGGGGACAAGCGCCAGATCGACACGATGACCTCGAACATGGGGCAGCTGTTGTGGAGCGGCATCGTGCCGCCGGAGCGGGCCGGCGTCGTCGTAGGCCACCTCATGTCGCCGGACATGTTCTCCGACTGGGGCATCCGCACCACGTCCAAAGGGGACGCCGCATACAACCCGATCGGCTACCACATGGGTACCGTCTGGCCGCACGACAACTCCCTGATCGCGTACGGAATGGCCAGGTACGGCTACCGGCAGGAAGCGAACCGCATCCTCGTCGCGATGACCGAAGCGGCCAGCCACTCCGAAAACCGGCTCCCCGAGGCGTTCTCCGGCTACGAGCGCTCCTTCGGGCGGGTACCCGTGCCTTACCCCACCGCATGCAACCCGCAGGCATGGGCCAGCGGCGCGCCACTGCTGTTCCTGCGCACCGTGCTCGGACTGGAAGTTCACGACGGCCGCATCGAGGTCGACGCGGACGTGCCCCGAGAGTTCGGGCGGGTCCAGGTGGTCGGCACGAACGCGTTCGGCAAGCGCTGGGACATCGAGGCGAACGGCCGCAAGTCCTACATCCGCCTCTCAGCCGAGTGAGTGCCCGGCATCCAGTACAGGACGCGGAGTGCCAGACCGGCACCTGTTGACCGGCGCTCAAGATGGGTGACCAGTATGGACAGGTCATCGACGTACGCCTGTCAGCCCGCCGTGACGCCGAAGTGGCCCGCCGGTTCTTCCAGAAGGCCATGGCCACGCTGAAGGTGAAGCCCATTGAGGTCGTCACCGACGCCGCACCGGTCTACCCCGCGGTGCTGGACGAGCTGGTTCCCTCCGCCTGGCACCATGTCGAGCAGTACGCCAACAATCCGATCGAGGCCGACCACGGCCGACTCAAACACCGACTGCGACCTATGCGCGGGCTACTGACCGACAACACAGCACAGGTGATCATCGCGGGACACGCCTCATCCAGAACCTACGACGTGGACACTACGAACGCGGTGTCGGCTTCCAGCCGACCGCCCGGGTCGCCGCCGCATTCACCGAACTCATCCAAGCGATCTGACCCGAGCCAGCCGGAACTACGTAACCGCGTCCGTCGATCCCCCAACACAACGGCCCCGAACACCTTGCCGCATCACCCGCCGGCGCCCAGGAAGGTCACCAGCACGATGATGGCCGCGAGGATGAGGATGACGTGCCGGGTTCATGATGGCCTTCCCCGAACGGTGGCCGTTGACCCGGCCGCCTTATGATTTCGGACTTCCTCGGCGCTGTGTTGAGCCGCCGCGACGGGTGGGGCCGTACGGGCATCGCCGATGCCCGTGCTAGCAGCCCGGAATCGTGTGGGCGCGTCCACCAGCGGTGGACTGTCTAGCCACCGCGGACCCGGGCAACACCTTGAACCTGCTCCGGTACGGCGACTACGACCCTTCCGCTCTGTTGCACTCTTCGGGGCGAGTACAGTCATGGATTAGCACTCGCGCTTTGCGGGTGCTAACCGGATGGGATGAGGCACCCGGCGAGCGTCTGCGGCCCGTCGCAGCCCGGTCCGGTCAGTGCTGTCGTTCAGTAGGACGATGCAGAGGACGACGCACATGGCCAAACTGATCGCGTTTGGGGAAGAGGCCCGTCGCGGCCTCGAGCAGGGCATGAACATTCTCGCCGACACCGTAAAGGTGACGCTGGGCCCGAAGGGCCGCAATGTGGTGCTGGACCAGAAGTGGGGCGCTCCCACCATCACCAACGACGGTGTCAGCATCGCCAAAGACATCGAGCTCAACGACCCCTACGAGAAGCTCGGCGCCGAACTCGTCAAGGAAGTGGCCAAGAAGACCGACGACGTGGCCGGCGACGGCACTACGACGGCCACCGTCCTCGCCCAGGCGCTGGTGCGTGAGGGCCTGCGCAACGTCGTCGCCGGTGCGAACCCGATCGCGCTCAAGCGCGGCATCGAGCAGGCCGTGGCCGCCGTGACGGAGGCATTGCGTCAGCAGGCCCGGAGCGTCGAGACCAAGGAGCAGATCGCCGCCACGGCGTCGATCTCAGCCGCCGACTCCAACGTCGGCGAGCTCATCGCCGAGGCCATGGACAAGGTCGGCAAGGAAGGCGTCATCACCGTCGAGGAGAGCAACACCTTCGGGATGGAACTGGAGCTCACCGAGGGCATGCGCTTCGACCAGGGCTACATCTCGCCGTACTTCATCACCGACGTCGAACGGATGGAAGCGGTCCTGGACGACCCCTACATCCTCATCGTCGAGAACAGCATCTCGAACCTGGACGACCTGCTGCCGATCCTGGAGAAGGTCATGCAGTCCGGCAAGCCGCTGGCGATCATCGCCGAGAACCTCGAGGGTGACGCCCTCGCCACCCTGGTCGTCAACAATTTGCAGGGCACCTTCAAGTCGGTCGCGGTCAAGGCACCCGGCTTCGGCGACCGCCGCAAAGCCATGCTGGGCGACCTGGCCATCCTCACCGGCGGCCAGGCCATCAGCCAGACGGTAGGTCTCAAGCTCGAGACCGTCACGCTCGACATGCTGGGCCGGGCCCGCACGGTCGTTGTCACCAACGACGACACCACCATCGTCGACGGCGCCGGCGAGACCGCGCAGATCGACGGCCGGGTCGGCCAGCTGCGCGCCGAGATCGACAAGAGCGACTCCGACTACGACCGGGAGAAACTGCAGGAGCGGCTGGCCAAGCTGGCCGGCGGCGTCGCGGTCATCAAGGTCGGCGCGGCCACCGAGGTCGAACTCAAGGAACGCAAGCACCGCATCGAGGACGCGGTCCGCAACGCCAAGGCGGCCATCGAAGAGGGCCTGCTCCCGGGTGGCGGCGTGGCGTTGGCCAACGCCGCGGTCACGGCGTTCGACAAGCTCGATCTGACCGGCGACGAGGCTACTGGCGCGAACATCGTGCGGGTCGCGCTGACCGCGCCACTCAAGCAGATCGCCATCAACGCCGGCCTCGAGGGTGGTGTCGTGGCCGAGAAGGTATTCTCGCTGCCTGTCGGCCACGGCCTGAACGCCGAGACCGGCGAATACGTCGACATGGTCAAGGCCGGCATCGTCGAACCAGCCAAGGTCACTCGTTCCGCGTTGCAGAACGCCGCGTCGATCGCCGCTCTGTTCCTCACCACCGAGGTACTTGTCGCGGACAAGCCACAGCGGCCCGGCGCCGGGCCGGCGGGCGGCGCGACGGCGGCATGAACTTCTAGGACCGCAGCGCCGGGCCAGGACTCTGGGCGTTGACGTTGTCGGACACCGGGTCGGCGGGCGAGGCGCCTGCGCAATTTGGTCCAGACCAATGCGTGGTCTTCCTTTGCGAGAAGGGCGGGCTTGTCCCTGGCGGTCTCACCGACGCTGATGCGGCATCTGCTGGATACACCATGCCGAGCGTGGCGAGGGAGACCGCAACGGCAGCCTTCGGCGCTACCGCGATGGCTGGCCGCTGACCCGCCGGTAGCAGATCGGGGTTGGCCTCGTTGCACCTACGGCCGGTGCCCGCCCCACACGCAGGGTTTGCTGCGACTCCCGACCACCCCCGGCCACCGGCCGCCACTGGGTGGCCGTCGAGCTGAGCTTGTCGGTGCCGAGGTTCTCCCCGACCACCAGAGCATGACGGCCTTCGCCGGTATGCGGTAACACCAAGCGACGGTCGAAGGAATCGGGCGAGTCCGCCATCGCCTCGACGTCCGGCTCGGGGAATATGTTGGTACCCCACGGGTCGCCGGCTCGGGAATGGGCTGGCCATTCCCGTGGTTGTAGGAGATGGTCGAAATTTTCTGTGTGCGTGGTTTGTCTGCTGTTCCGTCAGGGATGGTGCGGTACCGCGGCCCGAGACCGGCCGGCGCATCCGCGCCCGCGGATCCGCATCCCATCTCTGACAGGGAGAAACCACATGGCACGGGGAACCGTGAAATGGTTCAACAACGACAAGGGCTTCGGCTTCATCTCCGTCGACGGCGGAGGCGCTGACGTCTTCGTGCACTTCTCCGCTATCCAGAGCGCAGGCTTTCGCGGCCTGACCGAGGACCAGCGGGTGGAGTTCGACGTCACCCCGGGCCCCAAGGGCCCGCAGGCGCAGGACGTGCGCGTCCTGTAAGCACCAACCCTACCCGGCGCGACCTGATTGGCAGGCCGCGACCGTAGAGAGCCTGCACCTCCCATTCTGTAACAGGTGGGGGGCTGCAGGCGTTCGGGGTGTACCGCGGGGCGGTATGGACGCCGTGTCGCAGTACGCTGGTGATGCCGCCCGGGTCCCGGTGGCTGGAGGATGCACGGTGGGTGGAACCGCCGCACGAGTCCGGGCCCGTGTGCGCGGGACGTCCACAGGGACTGGAGCGTCCTCCAGAGATCACCCGCCGTGCAGCCCGGCCACGAACCGGACCGTCTCTGGCCCGCAGGGCAACGCGTACTCATCGCACTCGACGTACGGTTCGACGCCTCGGCACTCCGTCCGAGCGTGGTGTCTCATCCATCGAAAGGCAGTGGTCTCCGTGACCGAGCCAACGAATCACCGCCCTGGGCTGTCCGCGGACCGCGAGGTACCGCCGCCGGTACCGACAGGCTTGCCGGCCGCACAGCGCCCACGCCGGCTCCCGCGCCGTCCGGCGGATGCGCTGTGGATGGTGCTGGCCGCTTTCGTTCTGGTACTTCTGCTTCTCCTGATCCTCGTCCTGCAGAACGGCCACCGCTCGGACGTGTACTTCCTTGGCGCTCATGGCCACCTGCCCGCAGGTGTGCCGCTGCTTCCGGCGGCCGCCTTCGGTGTGTTGCTCGTGGCCGCCGCGGCGGTGGCCCGGCTTGCCCAGTTGCGACTGATGGCCGTCCGGTGCGGCGGCAGGATCGCTGTCGCAGCGCGCAAAGGTACAGGTTCATGACGGCCTCGGGCGATGACCACCGCGCCTCGGGTACTGCGGCCGGCCCGGCCGCGACGCGGTTGGCGCTTCGCGGTGACGGCTCCGCGCGCACGATCCTGGACGGTGCCTGGTGGCCGCGCTCTCGCGACCCGGTCGCCGAACTGGCCGACCTGCTGGCCGCGCTGGATGCCCGGCAGTGGCCGATCACTCGGATCATGCTCAATTCCGGGGCGTGGGACGACCACCCCCGCCGCGTCGGGTTCGCTGGTCGCACTGTGCGTGTGGGCTGGTTCGCCACTCTGGACGCCAACCTCGTGATCGCGACGACCAGCAGCGAGCGTCGCATCGACCTTCTGGTGATCTCCCCGGACGCGTCCTCATCGTGGGCCGATACGGCGATGTCGATGGCCTGTAACGGTGCCGGCTCGCTGACCGCCACGGCGATCCTGGCCGCCGTCTCGACTCGGGCAGCGGCGGCAGCGCCCAGCCAGCGGCGCACCACCGGGACCCGGGAATCCGGGGGGAGCGGGATCAACGGCCATCGGCCGGAAATCCGATTGTGGACACCTCCAGCACGGTCGTAACGCCGTACGGCGTAGGTGGTGGACCGTACGGCGTAGGTGGTGGACCAGCCACTCTGGAGCCAGTCGCGTTCGATCCGGTCGTTGTTCTACCGCACCTACCGGTCGGGCCTTACGAACCGTTGAGGTATAGAGGTGCTCGTGGTCCCATCGGCATTCGCACGAGGCGTCGCGGTGACCGCCGCCCTGGATTGCGGTTGTGGCGCCGGGTAGTCGAGCAGCTCGTCGTGTGCGCGTCGCGGTGGAGCACCTGTGCGCGGTGGCGATCTCGGCCGCCGTCGTGGACCGCGCCGTCACTCCGGATCGGCGGCCTGTGCGGATAGGCGCCATGCGGTATTCGCGCCGACGTTCAGATCGGGGCGATCCGGCTCGGCCTGCTGTGCCTCTACCGCGCCCAGCAGGGCGGCCTCGATGACCGGCAACTGGCCCATGCGGTGGTGCTGGCGGACGCGCTAGGCGCTCCGCCGCTCGACGCGGCACAGCACGACCCTCCACACCCGGATTGGACGCCGGCCCGGGCAGGATGGCCTGCAACATCCGAGGTGCACCGGGCGACGGGAATCGTCATGGTGCAGTTGGGGGGTGAGCGCGGAGGTGGCTCTCGTGCGGGTACGCGCCTACGCGTACGTCATGACCGGCGTTGGCTTGTGGCGTAGGGCTGGCGCCAGACTGTGGTTGGCTGGCTTGGCGAAACGGGAACCACAGCCTCTCCTGACCTCGTCTTGCAGCAGGCATACGAAGGGGTCGATGCGCCGCGCAGCCACTGGGACAATGGCGGTTGGTACGGCAGGGACTCTTCGCGATCTACGTGGTGGCGAGGAGGTCTGAGGAAAGCTGCATCAGGCCGGCGGTGGTCGAGACGAATCCGCAGCTGCGGTAGAAGCCATCGAGGTGCGGCTCATAGTCGACGTGAAGCTAGGTGGCGCGGCTCGTGTCGCTTGTTGAACGGCGGTGCGGACCAAGCGGCGCCCGAGGCCGTGTCGCCGCTCGGTGGGGTGGACAGTGGTGTCGAATAGGAAGGCGTTGCAGGCCGCCCTCGGTCGCGACGTTGATGCAGCCAACGAGTTGGTCGGTGCGCCAGGCCGATATCCAGGTCAGGCTGCGTTCGTGTATCGGGGCGAAGGTCGTGTCGGTGTGGTCAGGCAGCGGCGAACAGGCGTCGGCTGGGCGTCGGTCAGTTGTGTACGCACGAGCAGCGTCGGTTCGGACGTGCCGGCAGCCTGCCATTCGGGCGCAGCGACCAGACCTGGCGAGTAGACCTGTCATCCGATCCCGCGGACCCATGCTGCCGCGGCGGCGTATGCCACGTCACCGGCCGAGCAGGGCAGCCCTCACGCGGATGCCAGGCTGGCCGGCCGGTGGCCGCGACGGTCCAGACCCGGACCTGCTCCCGCACGGACGCCACGCGTCCGTTCCTGCGCCTCGGTCACGGAACCACGGCCCGTCGTGGGCGACGTGCCGAGTTGCCCGCAGCGACCGAACCGGTACCGTGCCGATGACAGTCTTCACGGGACCGGTACGGCGTGCGGGCGGCCATGATGGGTCAGTGCCCGGTGGGGGGAACCTTCGACAGATTGTCGGCCAGCCGGATCTTCTTCATCTTCTTGGCTGCCCGCTTCTCCTTCAACGTCTGACCCGGTTTCTTCGCGTTGGCCTTCTGCGGAGACTTATTCGACATGATGACTCCTTCACTCGTGGCGGCGAAAATACGCTTCCCGAGCGGAATTGGCTCGGCCCGGCGGCCACCGTCCATCGCTGGTTCGCCCGGTCACGCGGGTTCACATCGGCGGGGTGCGTCCGCCGGTGGCGGACTGTCGCGGCGCCGAGGCCACGAGCGAGGCCCTAACCCTACGCCTGTTAACGGCGATTTCGGACTTTCAGTCGACCACAATCGCATCCAGTCGCCGTGCCGCCTGAACCGCACACCCTTCGCGCGCCGGCAGCACCGCGAGTCCAACCGCCCTAGCCCGCGACCGGGGCCCCAGCTGGCGGAGGCCACCGGACAGGGCGCGGTCTTCACCAGCCTCGACGCGATCCGGCCAGAGGCCGGTGAGGCGCGCGCCTGCCAGACCGCGTCGGCGCTTGGTGTACGAGCGTGGCTGGTCGGGCGAGGCGGTGATCGTCAAGCCGTTGTAAACGCCAGCCGTGTACCTGCCGAGAATGTCATCCGGGCAGGTCAGGCGGCGTGCTTGTATCCGTGAAGGGCACCACCGAGGCGATCGTGCCGGTGGATGTTCAGCCGGGCGAGTTGGCCCGGGTCGGTGATCGGTTCGGGCAGCGGCTTGAGCGGCCGGACGTTCGCGATCCCCTGATGCGGGCGGTGTCGGTTGTAGAACCGCTCATAACTCCTGCAGCACATGCGGCAGATGTCGTTGGTTCCAGATCAGCGTGCGGTCCAGCAGTTCGCGGCGGCAGGTCCGCACCCATCGCTCCATGATCGCGCTTATGCGGGGCACCTGGACACCGCTGAGCACAACCTTGATGCCGGCCTCGGCCAGGATCGCGTCGAACATGGCGGGATACTTGCCGCCCCGATCGCGGATCAGGTACTTGACGTGACAAGTGGCGTCTTCGAGGTCCATGACGAGGTCGCGGTCAGTGCCAATCTGTGTCAACCAACTACAAGGCTGAGGCGGTTGTGGTCGGTAACAAGGGTTGTGACAACAGATGACAAGCCGGAGCGCGACTCGACATCAGGTTGTCGTCGGCTCGAATTTCCTGCTCCCCCGAGCACCGCCCTGAGCAGGGGATACACCAGCCAACGGAGCTTGCCTCGTGCGATGGCGATATGCATGGTCCCGCAACCCGCCATGGACGCCCTTCCCGTGGACCGGCCTGCAGTCGCTGCGCACGTCGCACGTCGCGCGTGTCGCACTTTGGTCGCACGTCGACGTCGTATGTGGAGCTTGCGGTCCCGTCGCGGAGACCGCGACATACAAGCTCAGGGCAGCAGCCGCGCAGGCAGGTCCGCGAGTGAGTCCAGCCGCCGATCTGCCGGGATGACGTACGCGTGCGCTGGGTCGATCAGGTAGGCGGGGATGCCGGCCGCTTCCGGTCCGGCGAAGTCCGTGTCGTACGTGTCGCCAACAAAGACCGCCCGACTGGCGTCGATGCCGAGACGGTCGAGTGCTGCGGCGTAGATCGATGGGTGTGGCTTGCGCCAGCCGAACTCGATTGACGTCAGGACGGTGTCGAAATGCTCGGCGATGCCCATCGCGGCGATGTGTGCCGGCACGAGTTCGGCCTCGTGCGTGTTCGAGACGACCGCCAAGGTAAACCGCTCGGCCAGCTTGGCGAGGATCGCGGGCGTGTCCGGCCGGTACTGGACGCCGTCGTTCCAATGTCGTATGTACGTGGTGACGAGCGCTCGGGACTCGGCCGCCGTCGGCTTACGGCCCAGCACGTTGGCCAGGAACACCCGGCTCAACTGGTCCATCGAAAACTCCCGATGATCGGCGACGGCGACCGAGTGGAACGAGTCATACGCGCCGTCCCACGCGCTGATGAACGCCGCTTCGTCGAGGCGTCCACCGTAGGAACGGATCAGCGCGGCGCATTCGGTGGCGGCGCATGCGCCGGCGACGGCGGCTGAGTAGTCCACGAGCGTGCCGAAGAAGTCGAATAGGACATGCGTGGTCCGGCTGGGCGTCATGGCACACATGATGCCAGCGCCCGCCATTACGCAGGGCGCGCGCAGCCGGTGTCCAGCACAAGGCAGGCACCCCGCAAGTCGCCCTCGGCGAACGGGACGCCGAGCCTGCGTTGCACCGGTGCAACGAGCCGAGTGACCATTCCCAGGAAGCCACCCGACTCAGGACGTCGTCCGTTGGCCGCCAACAACCCACGTATCGGCAACGCCCGACGGTTGAGGTCCCCCCGGTTTCACGGAGGATTCTGATCATGGTCTGATGGCCATGGGGAGGAGTCATTCGTGGCAGCACCGAAGAAGTACCCGGACGAGCTGCGTGCCCGCGCGGTGCGGTTGTACCGGGAGTCCGAACCGAAGCTGGTAATCTTCGGGTCCTGAACATCACCGAGTCGACCTACTACGGGTGGGTGGCGCAGGCCGGGCAGCCGTGTGAGCGGGACGAGGTCGACCGGGGCGGATCCGGCGCTGCGGAGCGATGAGTTGGCGGCGTCGCCGGGATCAAACGGGGTGACCGCCGCCGCTGGCGCCTGATACGGCAAGGTGACCAACATGGATACGACGGAGATCGCCAACCGGTACGACGACGCTTGGGTCACCGGGCCGTGGGCAGGCCGAACGCGAGGAACAGTGCGGGGTCGGGGAAGCCGGTGATGGTGAGGACCATGATGCCGTAGCCGCGGTATTCGCCGGTGCGGTCGCGCAAGTGGGCGGCCACGGCGGGGTGTCCGTTGGCGCGGATCTTGGCCAACTGGATGAGGCCGAGGCGGTTGTCGGCCGGTACGGTGGCGAAGAACTCGGTGACCGCGTCGCAGCAGCGTCTCCTGCAGCGCCAATTCCGGCGTCCAGCAACGCGTCCGTGCTCGTCTCGACACTCACCCCCTCACCGTAGCGGCTCAATGTGACAGGGCCCGATGAGTTCGCCGTGCCGGCGGGATCAAACGGGATGGTGGGTCTCGAGCGAAAGGTGGAAACTACCGATGCCTGTGTCCGGTGAGGAGTTGTTCCGGGAGCTTGTCGAGCATATGTACGCCGACCCGGCGGTGCGGCCCTCGACGATGATGGGGCTGCCGTGCGTGCGCCTGCACGGCCGGTTCTTCGCCTCACTCGACCGCCGCAGTGGGGCGCTGCTGGTGAAGCTGTCCGCCGAGCGTGTCGGGCAGCTCGTCGCGGCCGGCGAGGGGCAGCCGTTCGCGCCGGCTGGGCGGGTGTTCCGCGAGTGGGTGGCGCTGCCACGACCGGACCGGCGGCGGTGGCGCAGCCTGCTTGCCGAGGCCCGCGACCACGCCGCCCACAGCCACACCGGCAGGTGATGGGTCGCTACCCGCACCCGGCCAAGGTGACCACGTCCGCACTCGTCGGATGGTGCGCGCACCGCCGGCTCCGTTTGCGTCGGTCCACAACTGGCCGATTCCGCCCCGACGAGCTACGCATCCCACGGCACCTTTTCCTCGACGTAGCGGCGCAGCGACTGCAGTGACTGGCCGAACGCGCCTTCGATCGCGCCGGACAATTCCTTACCGGCGGTCGGATCCAGAGGGACGAAGGTGGTCTGCAACACGACGCGTGACGTCCCGGCGACAGAGCCAGGGCTGACGGTGAATGTGCCATGCGACTGCTGAACCGGCAGCGGTGTCCGCAGGTGCTCGAACCGGTAGCTGCGCCGCTCGGGCGACACATCGCTGATCCGCTCGTGGATTTCCTGCCCGTCGGCCATCGAGCACACCCGCACCTTGCCATCAACCCGGGCCGTCACCACGCCCGGCAGCCACCACCGGGTCGCGGGTAGGTCGGCGAGCACCGCCCACACGTCGTCCGGCTCAGCGGCGATGTCCACCATATTCGTAACGGTCACCGACATACGCGTCTCACTCCTCACATCAGGGGTCAACCGTTATGACGGCAGGCCGACGCTCGATTCGTCGCCCGGCGACGAACTTCGCTCGTTCAGCGCGCCTCGTGGAGGAGGACCCGGCCGATTCGAACGCAGTCCGGCCGACCCTGACCAAGGCGAACTGTCGGGTCTGGGACCGCTGGGCAACCTCGTCGCGACTGGTGCCAGTCAGTTGCTCTGCGTGCCCGCACCCGCGTACGCAGCGCTCGCAAGAACGCCGAATCCGCCCACGAGTCCATAGCACCGCATCGACACCGTGGGTTGTCCGACGCCCACAGCCACCCCGGCCAACACCGCAACCTCAGCCTCAGACCGTCTTATCCCGCGTCACCTTCAACTCCCCGGCCGTGACGCACCTGGCGAGCCTTGATGGCCAAGCTCGGCGCGCGCAACCCGGTGGAGATCGCGATGTGGGCGTACGAGACCCGCCGGATCATCCCCGGAACCTGAAGGTGGCGAAAGCCTGCCGCGTACTGGATGCTCGTCCGAACCGCGACTCAGCCGCCGGAGTCTCTGGCTTGATGGAGCGTGTTCGCGGTGTGCTGGTCGGCCGGGTGGAATGTCTCGAGGACCAGGTCGGTGAGCGCGGGGTGTCGTGGTTCGGCGAATGCGGTCAGGGTGTTGAAGAGTGTGATTTCGGTGCTGCGGTAGCGAATCCGCAGTGGCACGTACAGATCGTTGTCCTGGCCCGTATCCGTGTGGGTGTTCACCCGGGGGTAGGCGCGTACTTCGCGGTCGAGCTGGATGAGTGCCTCGTCGCTGGTGCGGGCGATCTGTCGGCTCAGTCGCCGCAGCAGGTGTCCGCTCCACTCGGGCAGGTTGGTGATGCGGGGTGCCAGCCCTTCGGGGTGCAGCGCCGAGCGCAGCACGTTGATCGGTGGTGCGGTCAGGTGCGGGGCGATGCCGGCGGTGAGCGCGGCGGCGCTGTCGTTGCGCAGCACGATATTCCATCGTCCGTCGATGAGCACGGCCGGGTAGGGCTCGTGACTGTGTAGGAGCCGGCCCAGTGCGGCGAGTGCGGGACCTGCGACGGCCGGTACCGGCCGGGTGTCGGTTTCCGGGGCGTAGCCTGCCGCGAGCAGAAGGGCGTCGAGATCGGACGGTGGTATTGCCAGTTCGGTGGCGAGGAAGCGCAGCAATTGCCGGCTCGCGGTTGCCTTACCGGTCTCGACTCGGCTGAGGTGGCGCGTCGAGACACCGGTGCGGACCGACAGGTCCAGTTGAGACAGTCGCCGTCGTCGGCGCCACTGGCGCAGCAGCGCCCCGGCGACGACAGGTGGCACGGCTCGGACCGTAGCAGTCGCAGCTGGGTCGCCGCCATGACCTGACAGGTCATGGTCCCCGGACGCGGTCCCACACGAGGCTTGCCACATGCGAGCGATCATCATTGACCACTACGGGCCGCCGGAGGTGCTCACGCACGCCGTCGTCGCCGATCCCATCCCCGCGCCCGGCGAGGTATTGATCCGGGTCAAGGCGTTCGGGCTCAACCACGCCGAGTGCTACTTCCGGTCGGGCCTCTGGGGTGACGTCGCCCGAATCACCGGCATCGAAGCGGTCGGCGTCGTGCAAGCGGACCCGAGCGGGAACCTCCAACCAGGCGCCCGGGTCCTGGGCCTTCTCGGCGGTATGGGACGCACCCGCGACGGCAGCTACGCCGAACTGGTCACCGTCCCGGCCAGCAACGTCGCCGCGACCGACGCCGACCTCGCGTGGCCGACGCTGGCCGCGGTACCGCAGGTGTACGCCACGGCCTGGAGCGCCCTGCACCGCAACCTCGCGATCCAGGCCGGTCAGCGGCTACTGGTCCGTGGCGCCACGTCCGCGGTGGGCCAGGCCGCGGTCCAGCTCGGCGTCATGGCGGGCGCGACGGTACTGGCCACCACCCGCACGCCGGCCCGCATCCCGCTGCTGCGCGAACTCGGCGCCGAAGAGGTCCTGATCGACGACGGGCGGTTGGCGCCCGACCGGGTCGACGCGGTGGTCGACCTGGTCGGCAACGCGACGCTGCGCCACTCGCTGCGCTTGGCCCGAGCCGGTGGACGCGTCGTGCAGCTCGGGTTCCTGGGCGGCCCGGCCCCGGTTGAGGCGTTCAACCCGATCGAGGACCTGCCAACCGGTGTGCAGCTGAGCTTCTACGGCAGCGCGTTCGTGCTGGGCTCCCCGTCGTACCCGCTTGACGAGATCCCGTTCGCCGACATCTTCCGAGCCGTAGCCGACGGGACACTGCGGGCCGATCCGGCACGCGTGTTCGGGTTCGACGAGATCGTCGAAGCGCACCACATCATGGAGGCGGGCACAGCCGGCGGCAAACTGGTCGTGGCCCTCTGACCGCACCATACGGTCCGGTGGTGCGGTCGATGCTCGGCCGCGGCTGCGTATGGGCGCGTAACCTCGGCCGGGTGACCGGAGTGGTGCTCGGCTTCGCCCTCGTCGCCTTCCTGTCGGTGGAGGTCTCATGAAATTGGTCGTCGCGTCGTTGAACACGCTGGGGTTGCCGTTCCGCGGCGCGCGCATCGCCGAGCGGTACCGGGAGATCGCCGCCGGGTTCGAATCGTCCGCAGTGGACGTCGTGAACCTGCAGGAGGTGTTCACCTACTACCACCTGACCCGGCTGACCCGGCACATGCCGTCGTACCGGCAGGTCAGCTACCGGCGATCGCTGATCGG
>Ga0157369_10005040_pt1 | contig 15460 bp, 13 predicted proteins | sample C25metaG_FD_113461 | JGI IMG/M metagenome (GOLD analysis project Ga0157369, IMG submission 113461) | Corn rhizosphere microbial communities from Kellogg Biological Station, Michigan, USA - C2-5 metaG | ecosystem: Host-associated > Plants > Roots > Rhizosphere > Soil | place: USA: Michigan... | reverse complement strand
GTTGGGTATTACCGCGCTGATTGCGGGATTCATGTCCGGCATGGCGGGCAACGTAAGCGCATTCGCGACGGTTTGGACGTATGATATTTACCGCGCTTTGATCCGCAAAACGGCGTCGGACCTGCATTATGTGGCGATGGGGCGGTGGTGTACGGTGATCGGGGTTTTGATCAGCATCGGCACAGCGTACCTGGTGATGCAGTTTCTCAGCATCATGGATTATGTGCAGGCGTTATTCGCGACGTTTATCGCGCCACTGTTCGGTACGGTCATTCTCGGGATGCTGTGGAAGCGGGCGACACCGGCGGGTGGATTCTGGGGCTTGCTGGTGGGAACAGGCGGCTCGCTGGCGATGTGGATCTGGCTGCGAATCGATCCGGCGGCGCTGAACTATATTGCACTTTCCCCGCACGCGAAGCCAATGGCGGAAGACATGTATCGCGCGTTGTGGTCCTGGATTCTTTGCGTTATGGTTACGATCGTAGTCAGCTTACTCACGAAGCCGAAGGCGCACGAGGAATTGGCCGGGCTGGTATATGGCGCGACGGAAGTTCCATCGGAGGGCCATCTGCCGCTGTATCAACGGCCGGTTTTCTGGGCCGGCGTGGTGGGTTTGCTCTTCGTAGTTTTGAACCTTATCTTCTGGTAGGTCACCTGAAATGCACGGCAAAGGTTCTCTCTCGATCTGGTTTTTCATCGGAACGCTGTTGACCGCTTATGGCGTCCTCATTTTAGGCGCTGGGCTATACGAACTCGCTTCGCCGCCGCCATTTCCCGCGGTTCTTGCCAATTTGCATGCGAGCATCTGGTGGGGCGCGGTGCTTCTAATCCTGGGACTGATCTATTTCATTCGTTTTTATCCTAAGAGAAAGTGATGCCACAACTAGCTTATAAGCCGCGTCCGAAGCTGGGTCTGATCGTCGGAAACCGCGGTTTTTTTCCGGACCATCTTGCGGCTACGGGCCGCGAAGATATGCTGCGCGTTCTCGAAGAGGGAGGCGCCGATGTCGTTGCGTTGACGCCGGAGGAATCGAAGTTCGGCGCGGTGGAAACATTCGAAGAAGCGAAACGGTGCGCCGCGCTGTTCCGAAAGCATCACGATGCGCTGGATGGGGTGGTGGTAACGCTGCCGAATTTCGGAGATGAACGCGCGATCGCCGATACGCTGCGCTTGGCCGAATTGTCCGTGCCGGTATTGATACAAGCAACGCCCGATATACGCGGAAAGATGACGATTCGCGACCGGCGCGATAGTTTTTGCGGAAAGATGTCGGCGTGCAACAACCTGATGCAATACGGGATTCCGTATTCGCTGACGACGCTGCATACGGAAGATCCGTCGTCGGGGGAGTTTACCGAGGATTTGCAGTGGTTTTTGGGCGTATGCCGGGTGGTGCGGGGCCTAAGAGGGCTGCGCGTCGGGTCAATCGGCGCGCGTCCGGCGGCGTTCAATACGGTGCGCTACAGCGAAAAACTGCTCGAAGCGAACGGGATTTCGGTGATCACGATCGATCTTTCAGAAATTCTGGGTCGCATCGAACGGATGAAAGACGATGACGCGCAAGCACGAGCAAAGCTGGAGGCGATGCAAGGGTATGTTTCGACGCGGGACGTACCGGCGCCATCGCTGATGAAGATGGCGAAGCTGGGCGCGGTGATCGATGGCTGGATGCACGAGACGGATGTCACGATCAGCGCGGTGCAGTGCTGGACGGCGCTCGAAGAATATTTCGGCGTGGTGCCCTGCACGGTGATGAGCATGATGAGCAACAACCTGATGTCGAGCGCCTGCGAAGTGGATATCGCGGGCGTGGTGGGCATGCATGCTTTGCGGCTAGCGTCGGAAACGCCCAGCGCGCTGCTGGACTGGAACAACAATTACGGCGAAGATCCGAATAAGGCCGTTTGCTTCCATTGCAGCAATCTACCGAAGCATTTCTTCGCCGATTTCAAGATGGACTTTCAGGAGATCATTGCGGGGACAGTGGGCAAATTGAACACGTTCGGCACAGTGGTAGGTCGCGTAAAGTCCGGCGCGATGACATATGCGCGTATTTCGACCGACGACCGGGCGGGAAAGATCCGTGGGTACGTAGGCGGCGGGCATTTTACGGACGATCCGCTCGAAACGTTCGGCGGCGCAGGAGTTGTGGAGATTCCGCGATTGCAGGAATTGCTGCGGTTTATCTGCGAGCGCGGGTTCGAACACCACACGGCAGCAAATTTTTCTTCGGTCTCGGCGCAGATGTATGAAGCAACCACGAAGTATCTGGGGTGGGACATGTACTGGCATAAAGCATGAGCACGATTGTCGCGGGAGTGGATTTTGGCACGCTGAGCGTGCGAGTTTCCTTGTTCGATAGCGAAAAGGGCAGACTCGGCGCGGGCATTGCCGAATATCCTCTACGCCGCGAGAAGACCGATCCCGATCACGCCACACAGAGCCATGCCGATCATATGGCTGCGTTGGTCAAAGCAATGCACAAGGCTTTGGTAGAAGCAGGTGTCGCGGGTGACGCAGTGGCCTCTATCGCGCTGGATACGACCGGGTCGAGCGTGATTCCGGTTGGCGAGAATCTGGAGCCGCTCGATGATTACTATTTGTGGTGTGATCACAGAGCCTGGCGCGAAGCGGCGGAAATTACGGAGAAAGCGCACGAGTCGGGTCTGCTGGCGATTAAGTGGTCAGGGGATGTATATTCCTCCGAATGGGGATTTTCGAAGCTGCTTCACTGGCTGCGCCACAATCCCGATAAACGCGACAAGCTGGTAACGGCTTTCGAGCACTGCGATTATGTGGCGACTATGTTGTGCGGCATTCGCAATGTCGCGGATGCGCCGCGCAGTATTTGCGCGATGGGCCACAAATGGATGTGGAACGAATCGCTTGGGGGGCTTCCGCCCGAAGGTTTTCTGGTGTCCGTAGATCCGCTGCTTAAAGGCATTCGCGGAAAGCTGGGCGGAAAGTATCAGAGTTCGCTTTCGCTCGCGGGGACGTTATCAGAAGAGTGGGCGGCGAAGCTGGGGTTACGCGCAGGCATTCCGATTCCGGTAGGCGCGTTCGATGCCCATTGGGATGCGATCGGGGCCGGGGTGAAGTTAGGCGACGTAGTCAACGTGATCGGGACATCGACGTGCATCATCGGTCTGAGCGATAAAGCGAGTTTGATTCCCGGTGTCTGCGGAGTGGTGCCCGGTTCGGTAGACCCGCAGTTGACTGGCGTCGAAGCGGGCTTGTCGGCGGTGGGAGATATTTTCGAGAGTATTGCGAGCCGGGCCGGGAAAACGGCGGCCGAACTCTCGCGGGGGCTGACGGGCTACCGAGCCGGTCAAACCGGGCTGCTGCGCATGACGTGGGACAACGGAGACCGGACGGTTCTGGTCAATCCGGAATTGGGCGGCATTACACTCGGGTGGCATCTGACGAGCACAGCCACAGATGAACTGTTTGCAGCGATTGAAGGGACAGCATTTCACACGCGAGTGATTCTGGCGCGCATGGCCGAGTATGGCGCGGCGGTCGAACGAATTATCAATGGCGGCGGCATTCCGCAGCGGAACGATGCATTGAACCAGGTGTACGCCAACGTCTTGAATAAACCGATTCTGGTGCCGGAGGGCGACGTCACGAGCCTGGGTTCGGCGATCTTCGCGTTACTGGCGGCGAAGGCATTTTCCTCGATCGAAGACGCGCAGAAAGTCCTGTGCCCCCCGCATCGCACGTTTCATCCGGAGCCCAAGAGCGTGGCGGTGTACGAGGACTTGTTCCGGCTCTACAAACGTTTATATTTCGCATTCGGGAAAAAGAAATCCGAAGCGGTCGCGGTGGGTAACGTGCTGCCGCAATTGCGGCAGATTGCGGCAGCGGCGAGGGACGCCAAATGAGTCTGCAAGCGCTGCGCGAAGAAGTTCTCGAGGCGAATCTCGAATTGGTTCGGCGGGGACTGGTCGTCTTCACATTCGGCAATGCGAGCGGCTTCGATCGCGCGAACGGGAAAGTAGTGATCAAACCAAGCGGAGTACCGTACGAGCAGCTTACTCCGGAAAGCCTGGTGGTTACAGATCTGGATGGCAAGATTCTCGAAGGCTCTCTACGCCCTTCGTCCGATTTGGCAACACATCTGGCGTTGTATCGCGCGTTTCCGGGCGTGCAGGGAGTTGTACACACGCACTCGCGCTATGCCACGGCTTGGGCGCAAGCGGGCGTGGAGATACCGTGCCTTGGAACGACGCATGCGGACTATTTTCGCGGGCACATTCCGATTACGCCCTCAATGAGCGCCGAAGAAATTCAATCCGGCTATGAGTGGAATACGGGACAGGTGATCATCCGCCGCTTCGAAGCGATCGACCCACTGTTGACGCCGGCGGTGCTCGTGGCGGGGCACGCACCGTTTTGCTGGGGTGTGTCGGTAACCGCTGCCGCGCACACGGCAGTTGTCGTGGAGGAAATTGCGCATATGGCGTACTTGACTGTTACGATCCGGGCGGATGCCGAGTCGCTATCTGATGCGCTGCGCGATAAACATTTTTTGCGCAAGCACGGCAGCGGCGCATATTACGGGCAAAAGAGCTGAACCTGGTGTTTTGATGGAACTCCAGAATTATCTATTGGGCCAGCCCTTGGCATTCTGAAGATCGCTGAACGCCTTTTCGAGCTTCTTTGCGAGCTTGGCATCGAACGTATGGCCGGTGTTCGCTTGCGCACTGAATTGAGCCCACAGCAGCGCGAACTTATTTGCCTTCCGAACCAGATCCGATTGAATCCATTCGGCCTGGCGGCGGCGCTCGTTCTCTGCGGGATTGCCTAAATCCTTGGTGCGTTGATACTGCTGTAACTGCAGCATCTCGGCTTGCTGCCCGCCGGAAGGCCTCTGGGCGAACAGCGGCGTCATTGTGAGAACCACGACGCTAGCTGCAATCGCCTTTTTCATTGGCCGGTAGCAGGATTTTTTCACGGCGCGGATTGCTTGTAAAGAGAACGTGGTTTGGCGTACTACACCAACTCACTACCACCGGACGCTAGGCTAAGGAGTTGGATCTCTCGACCCCGCTGCAGTTTGTAAAAGGAATTGGACCCGCGCGGGCGCAGATGCTTGGCGCCAAAGGATTGGAAACGGTCGCGGATTTGCTGTACTACGCGCCGTTCCGTTACGAAGATCGCAGTAACGTGAAGTCGATCGCGGAACTTGCCCCCGGGGAAAAGGCGGCAACGGTGGCGCACGTTGCAACGGCAAAGCTGGCGGGATTCCGGCGCGCGGCCCTGGGATTATTTGAAGCGGTCTTCGAAGACGAGAGCGGCAACACGTTGCTGACGCGTTTTTTCCACGGAGAGCGCTATGCAGAGCGGCTGGTTCCGGGAGCGCGCGCCGCGTTGTTCGGAAAGATCGAACTGGATCGCGCAAGCGGACGCCGCTTGATCGTACAGCCGGAAGTTGAGATTCTCTCCGGCGACGAAGACGAAAATACGCTGCACTTGGGGCGGATTGTGGCGGTATATGAAGCGGCGGGCAAGATCTCGACACGGGTTTTTCGCGGGCTGCTCGACCGGATTTTGCGCGAAGTCGCGCTGCCGGAGGACGCGTTACCCAAGAGCGTGAAGGAGCGCGTGAGGTTGCCGGATCTGGCTTCGGCAATACGGGAAGTGCATCAGCCGGCGGCGGGGACGGATATGCGGCTGCTGAACGAATTTCGCACACCGGCGCAGACGCGGCTGATATTCAATGAATTCTTTTGGCTGGAGTGTGGGTTGGCGCTAAAGAAGAATAAGGCGCGCGCGGCCGCCGGGATTTCGTTTGCGGTGACCGAGAGCGCGCGATCGCAGATGAAAAAGATGCTGCCCTTCCGTCCCACGGCTGCGCAGCGGCGGGCCATGCAGGAGATCGCGGACGATATGAAGCGGGCCCATCCGATGCATCGTTTGCTGCAGGGGGATGTGGGCAGCGGGAAAACGATTGTGGCGGCCCAGGCCGCTGTGATCGCGATCGAGAACGGCTTCCAGGTGGCGGTGCTGGCGCCGACGGAGATCCTGGCGGTGCAGCATCGCGCGTATTTCGAACGGCTGCTCCAGAAGTTGGGTTATCACGTTGCAGCGCTGACCGGATCGGCGGGTGCGCGCGAGAAGCAATACGTGAAGAAGAGCGTCGCCGAAGGACTTGTCCAGATGGTGGTAGGCACACATGCGCTGCTGCAAGAAGATGTTGCCTTTCACAATCTGGGATTGGCGATTATCGATGAGCAGCATCGGTTTGGCGTGCGGCAGAGACTGGAGCTGTTTCGGAAAGCGGCGCAGCCGGACGTCATCGTGATGACCGCGACTCCGATTCCAAGAACGCTGGCGCTCACGCTCTACGGCGATCTGGACGTTTCGACAATTGACGAACTGCCGCCGGGGCGCAAGCCGATCGCTACACGGCATGTTCCGGACGCGGAGGTGGAGCGAGTTTATAGCTTCGTGGCACAAGAGATTCGAGGGGGACGACAGGCCTATGTCGTCTATCCGGTGGTGGAAGAGAGCGAGACAGCGGCTGTAAAGGCCGCGGAGAAGATGTACAAGCATCTTTCGACGAAGGTATTTCCGGATGTGCGTGTAGGACTGCTGCACGGGAAATTGAGCGCAGACGAGCGAAGCGCGGCGATGCGCGAGTTTGTAGCGGGCGGAACAAAGATCCTGGTCGCGACCACTGTGATTGAAGTTGGGGTGGATGTGCCGAATGCTTCGGTGATGGTGATCGAGCAGGCGGAGCGCTTCGGATTAGCGCAGATTCATCAATTGCGCGGACGCGTGGGACGAAGTTCGCAGCAGAGCTATTGCATTCTGGTGACCGGCAAGCTGAACGATATTGCGCGGGAGCGGATTCGCACGCTGGTCAGCTCGAATGACGGATTTCACATTGCGGAGATGGACATGCGGCTGCGCGGGCCGGGTGAGTTTTTCGGTACGCGGCAATCTGGGGTACCGGGCCTTCGCCTGGCCGACTTGCTTCGCGACGCGGACTTGCTCGAGCTGACGCGGGCGGAAGCCAAGCACTTTCTCGAGAGTGGAACACAAGCGGAGCTGCGCGATGCAGTGCGCTACATCCAGGAGCATTGGCAGCGCAAGTACGGGCTGGTGCAGGTGGGTTAACGATGCGGGTGATTGGAGGAGAATTCCGGAGCCGAAGGATAAGGAGCGTGCCGGGACTCGCGGTGCGCCCGACTCCGGATCGATTGCGTGAGGCGCTATTTAATGTGTTGGGGCCGCGCATTGCAGGGACAGTCTTTTTAGACTGCTATGCGGGCGGCGGGAGCGTAGGAATCGAAGCATTGAGCCGAGGGGCTGCACGCGCGATTTTTGTGGAACGAAACAGGGCGGCGCTAGAAGTGCTGCGGGAGAATTTACGGTCGCTGGGCCTCGAAGACAAGGCGACCGTGGCGCGGGCATTGAGCAAAGAACATAGTACGGATATCGCTTTTATCGATCCTCCGTATGCTCTGGAAGGCGAGTATCGATCGGCTCTCGAGCAGCTTGCGGATACACGCTGCGAATTAATCATTGCGCAGCATGCCACGCGTTTTGCGCTTGAAGCAGCCTATGGGCGGCTGCGGAAGACGCGTGTATTGCGGCAGGGCGATAATTCGTTGAGTTTCTTCGAAAGTTCAGCCGGCGAGTAGGATCTCGATGTCCATAACGTTGGTGCCTGTCGGACCGGTTTTGACGAGATCGCCCAAGGCAGAGAAGAACGAATAGGAATCGTTGTTCCGGAGAAACTCGTGCGGATCGAGGCCCAAGCGGCGGGCGCGAGCGACGGAATCGCCGGTTGCAATAGCGCCAGCGGCATCGGTGGGGCCGTCGGCGCCATCGGTGCCGGCGCATAATGCGAGGACGTTGGGCAATCCATCGAGAGCGATGGCAGCGGCGAGGGCGACTTCCTGATTGCGGCCGCCTTTGCCTTTTCCGTTCACCGTAACGGTCGTTTCACCGCCTGCAAGGAGGCAGGTGGGACGTTTTGCGATCTTGCGGAGAACTTCAATTTGCGGGGGCGCTACATCGCGCGCTTCACCGGACACATTCTTCGAGAGAATGCGCGTACGATAGCCGAGAGAACGAGCCTGACGAGCGGCGGCAGCGAGGGCAAGCGCATTGCTGCCGGCGACGACGTTAGAGACGTTTTTAAAGAGCGGATCACCGGGCTTGGGCGTCTCCGCAATTTCGCCGCGCGCGCCTTTTTGCAGCAGATCGAGAACGGCCTTCGGAGTGCGCGCAACGATTTTGAATTTCTCGAGGACATGGATCGCATCGGCGAACGTCGTGGGATCGGGCGCCGTGGGTCCGGAGCCGATTACATCCAGTGGATCGCCAATTACGTCGGATAGCAACAAACTGACGACGGTTGCAGGATAGGCCAGAGCGGCGAGCCGGCCGCCTTTGAGGAACGACAGATGTTTGCGGACGGCGTTGAGTTGAAAAATATCGGCGCCGGCACGTAGCAGGAGATCCGTCGTTTTCTGTTTGGCGGCGAGCGTGATGGGATCGGCCGGCGCGCTGAGAAGAGCGGACGCGCCTCCGGAAACCGTGACAAGAAGCAAGTCGCGCGCGTTCAACTCGCGCAGAATAGCTCGCACCTGATGCGCGGCGCGGATCCCAGGAATATCGGGTATGGGGTGGCCGGCTTCGATAATCGGAATGCGCTGAAGACGGCGTTGGGCATGGCCATGCTTGGTAATTGCGAGGCCGCCCGCGAGCCATTTTCCGATGATCGATTGGACGGCGGCGGCCATTTCGACGGCCGCTTTGCCGATGCTGATCAGGAAGATGCGATCGAAGGCTTGCAGCGGGAGACGGTGAGGGCCGGCTTTGAGTGTGCCGCTTGAAAGAGAAAGATGCGCGCGCACGGCGTTACCAGCGTGCGCGGCGTCGAGCGCGGCTTGGAATATCATCTTCGCATCGCGGCGGAGGGTCGAAGCCGGCTGCTTACGCATGTGGAAGGATGGCCAGGGTCAGGATGCGTTCTACGGCAGCAGATGGATCGTCGCTGTCTACTTCGATGCGGTGGTTGGCGAGCGTGTAGGAGGAGCGCCGTTCGGCAAACAGCATTTCGAGGCCGTTGCGATCAGCGGCGAGCGGGCGAGTGGAATCATCTCCGAGACGTTTTCGAATTAGATCGAGCGGGCAATCGAGCCAGACAGAGATGCCCCCGCTCGCTTCGATGAGCGCACGATTGGCCGGCTGCACGAAAGCGCCTCCACCCAAAGCCACGATTGCCGGCTCGCCCGCTTCGATTTGCGCGATGCGATGACGAATTACTTCCGTTTCTATGCTGCGGAAATGCCATTCCCCGTGTTCTGAAAAAATCTGCGCGATGGTGCGGCTCTCGCGAGCTTCGATCTCGCTATCGATATCAATGAAGGGCCAGCCGATCTTCCGGGCAAGCGTGCGGCCGAGGGTGGTTTTCCCGCTGGCCATGAAACCCACAAGATAGAGGCCCGGTACGGACTTTCGGTGGACACTCATTTCGTGTGGATCGGAAACCAGTATAGCGAGGCGCGGATAATGAAGACATGGCAACGGACTTATTGCCGCTCTTCCCGCTTTCGCTCGTTCTGGTGCCGAGTATGCCGCTGCCGCTGCACATTTTCGAAGATCGCTACAAGGAAATGATGGCGGAGGCAATTTCGGGCCATTCTGAATTTGGAGTAGTGCTGGCGAAGGAACAGGGCATTGCGAATATCGGCTGCACGGCGATCGTGGAGGAAGTGACGCGCCGCTACGAAGATGGCCGGCTGGACCTGATGGCGATAGGCCAGCGCCGTTTCCGGATCACGTCTTTGGATCAAGAGAAAACCTACCTGCGCGCCGAGGTTCAATATTTTAACGACGACGATGCATCGGAAGTGCCGCCGGAGCTTCGGCAAAAGGCGAGCTCCGCGTACCGTCAACTGGCGAGCCTCGAAGAGGGTCTGGCGACGGAGCCGAAATTCGAGCGGACGCGCATCAGCTTTCAGCTTGCACAATTGATCGAGGATTTGGATAAGCGGCAGACGGTGCTGGCGCTGCGCTCGGAAATAGAACGGCTGCAGTATCTGATCCAGATTGTGCCGGGTTATATCGAGCAGCGGGAGCGAATTGCGTTCGCCCGGCGGGTGGCACCCCTGAATGGGCATCCTAAGGTGGAGTTATAAACGCGCCGGATGGAGCGGCAGTTTTTAATTCTCGACGCGGACGACACGCTTTGGGAAAACAATATTTACTTCGAGACGGCTTTCGATCAGTTCTGCGAATATCTGGCGCATTCTTCGCTCTCGCCGGCGGAAATTCGCGCAGTGCTGGATGAAATCGAAAGAGTGAATGCGAAGATTCATGGGTATGGCTGCCAGAATTTCGCGCGTAATCTGGGCGAGTGTCTGCGGCGGTTGGCCGAGCGAGATATCGGGGATGCAGACCTCGCGGCGGTGGCGGAGTTCGCGCACGCGATTCTCGAAAAGCCGATTGCGCTGATCGAGGGCGTGGAGGAGACTGTGGCGGAGTTGTCGGCGCGCCACGATCTTACGGTATTTACCAAAGGCGATCCGGAAGAACAGCGTTTGAAAATCGAACGGTCCGGCTTGGAGCGCTATTTTCGCCATGCGGCGATCGTGAAAGAGAAAGACCAGGCGGCGTATGAACAACTGGCGGCAGAGCGGGGCCTCTCGCACGAGAGAACCTGGATGATTGGCAATTCGCCCAAGTCCGACATCAACCCGGCGCTAGCGGCGGGATTACGGGCGGTGTATGTTCCGCATCCGCGAACCTGGAATCTGGAACGTGAGCAGTTGCCGGAGAGTCATCCGCGGCTGTTGGTGATTCAGCGAATACGAGAGTTGGTTGAGTATTTTTGAGCAGGCAGGGAGCGCTTAGCGGAAGACTGAGGCGGAGAAAGAGATAACAGAGAGCAGGGCCGAAGGGAAGATGCCGAGCAAAAGGACGCCGGCAGCGCTGGCCCATATGGCGATGCGCAGAGTGGCAGGCGCGGGCGCCAGTTCGATAGTGGCGGCGCTGGGCTCGTGCATGTAGACCGCAACGATGATTTTCAGATAGTAGTAGGCGGCGATTGCGCTGTTGACTAGGCCGAGGACGGTAAGCCATATAAGATGCGAGCCGAGCGCCGCTTGGAATACGTAGAACTTGCCGAAGAAGCCGCCGGTGAGCGGAACACCGATCAGAGAGAAGACAAAGAGCGCCAGCAGGCCGGCGAGTAACGGATCACGGCGGCCGAGGCCGGCTAGATCTTCGATGCGGACATGCTTTTCGTTGCGCGCCGCAACATGGCTGATTACCGCGAACGCGCCGATATTCATGAGCGCATAGGCGGCCAAATAAAACATCGCGGCGGATACGCCGATGCTCGAGGCCGACGCCAACGCCACGAGCACGTAGCCGGCATGCGCGATGGAGCTATAGCCGAGCAGGCGCTTAACGTTGGTTTGCACGAGAGCGGCCAGATTGCCGACCAGCATGGTTGCCAGAGCGCAGCCCCAGACCAGATAGCTCCAGCGATCGTTCATTGGCCGGAAGGACGTCATGAAGATGCGAAAGAAGACGGCGAAAGCGGCGGCTTTGGGAGCGGCGGAAAGGAACGCACTCACCGGCGCGGCCGCGCCCTGATACACATCAGGCGCCCACATTTGAAAGGGCGCGATGGAAACTTTGAAGCCGAGACCGACGAAGATCAATGCGGCGGCAAGCGCGGCGATCACGCTGGGGCGCGGCTGCTGCTGTAGGATCTGCTGGATTTGCGCGAGATTGGTCACGCCGGTAAGGCCGTAAATCCAGGCGATGCCGTAGAGCAGAAACGCGGTGGCAAACGATCCGAGCAGGAAGTATTTCAGAGCGGCTTCGCTGTTTCGGCGATCGTCGCGCAGGAAGCCAGCGAGGATATAGGTGGCAATGGAAGAAATTTCGAGGCCAATGAAGACCATGATGAGGTCGCCGGCGGTGGCGAGTATGCATTGGCCTACGAGCGAGAAGAGAATGAGTGCATAATATTCGCCGGATTGCGCACCTTCGCGGTCCAAATAACTCAGCGAAGCGAGAACGCAGAGGAAGCCGGCCACCAGAACGAGGCCACGGAAAAACACGGCGTACCCATCGACGATGAGCATGTTCTGGAACGCCGCGCCTTGATTCGTGTAGGAGTAGAAATTCGTGAGAAACGCGGCGGCAATTCCGATGAGCGAGAGAACACCCAACCAGGTTCGCTTGCCGCGCGCTACGGCCTCCAGCATCATGGCGGCGATGCCGAACGCGGTCAACAGAATTTCGGGCAGAAAGCGGAGATAGTCGGATGCGGCAGGAAGCATGTCAGAAGGGGAAGCGCAGCGAAACGCGATATTGATCGTTCATCGTGGTCTGCTCCAGCAGATGCGAGGTGGATGCGGAGATAGGCTGCATAAAAGTCTGCGTATAGCAGCCGAGCCAGATCATCAGGGCCAGAAGCGGCAGCAAGGGAAGCCAGTCACGGCCGGCCAAATCGATGAAGCCGGAGAGACGCTCATTCGGCTTCCCGAAAAATGTGCGCTGGTACATCCAGAGCATGTAGGCGGCGGAAAGAATGACGCCGATGGCGGCCCATGCGGCCCAGGAGAATTTTGTCAGTGCGGCGCCCTGGAGAATTAGAAATTCGCCCACGAAATTGCAAAGTGTAGGCAGCCCGATGCTCGCAAATAGAGTGATGGAAAATACCGCAGCCAGGCGCGGCGCCCGAGCCGCCAAACCGCCGAAGTCCGAAATTTCGAGCGATTGGCCGCGGTGCTCGAGGAAACCGGCAAGCAGAAAGAGTGCGCCCGTGGAAACGCCATGAGCAAGCATCTGGTACACGGCGCCGTCGGCGCCCTGCTGTTTGAAGGTAAAGATTCCGAGAACAACGAATCCCAAGTGGCTCAACGAGGAGTAGGCGATCAGGCGCTTGATGTTGGGCTGGACCAAGGCCAGCAATGCTCCATAGAGGATTCCGATAATGGCCAGGACCGCGATCCAGGACGCGCAACGCTGCGCACCGCCGGGCGCGAGGCTCAGCGAGTAACGGAGCAGCCCGTAAGTGCCCATTTTCGACATGACAGCGGCCAGCAAAAACGTGGCCGGCATAGGCGCTTCGGTATAAGTATCCGGTAGCCAGGTATGCAGCGGAAAGATTGGAACCTTCACAGCGAAGGCGGCAAAGAAGCCTAAAAACAGCCCTAATTGCTGGGGCTCGCTCAATGCAATGCGGCCTGAGGAGAAGGCGTTAAGGATATCGACGTAATCGAAAGAACCGGTGCGGCTGTGCAGATAGAGGATGGAGGCGAGCATCAGCACAGAGCCGAGCATGGTGTAGACGAAGAATTTGACCGCGACGGGACCACGGCGCGCGCCGCCCCACGATCCGACCAGCAGATACATGGGCACGAGGGCCACTTCCCAGAAGACGTAGAAGACGAACAGGTCAAGAGCGGAAAAGACGCCGATCAAACCGAATTCGAACAGCAGCAGGAGCGCGCAAAAATCTTTTTGGCGGTCGGCGATCATGCGTCCAGCCATCCAGACAGAGATGGGTATGAGCAAAGTAGTCAGCAGGATCAGCCAGAGACTGATACCGTCGACGCCCAAATGAAAGCGGACCTGGAAACCGAGTCCATCGATCCAGGGCCAATCGATCACGGAAGTAAAACGGGCGCCTTGTCCGAACGACGGAGCGATCAGGCCAAGTGAGACCAGGAACGCCGCAATACTTGCAGCGAAGGCGGTATAAAGAGGCGCTTTGGAGTTCCGGGGCGCGACGGCGGCGAGGATGCAACCGGCAAGCGGCAGAAACAAGACGATGGCTAATGTCATCGCGCGTCTCCGAATAAGCCGAGCACAAAAATTACCAGAAGCGAGCCGGCCAATATCCACGTGGCGTAATTGCGAATGCTGCCGGATTGCCATTGCCGGAATAGAGAGCCCCACCCGCGCACGACACGGGCGATGCCGGTTACCAGACCGGTATCGATGAATCCTTCATCTACGCCGCGCCACAGCAACGAACGGGAAACACCTATGACGGGCTTCACAATCGTTTCGGTATAGAGCTCGTCGACATAGTATTTGTTCTCGAGCAGCGTGTAGACAGGTCCGGCGCTGGCCTTCATGGATTCGGCCATGGACGGGCGAATGAGATAGAACCAAGCGGCAATACAAATGCCGAGAATGCCGAACAGCGCGGAGACGACCATGGGAAACGTTCGTTCTTCGCCGAGCGGATAGATACCAGAGAGCCAGGTGGGGACACTCAAAAAACCTCCGACGAGCGAAAGCAGCGCCAGCACACTCAAAGGAACGGTCATGTCCAGCGGCGATTCGTGTGGGTGATGGTGGCCCCGATATTTTCCGAAGAAGGCCAGGAAAAAGGCGCGGAACACATAGAAGGCGGTAAGGCCGGCGGTGAACGCGCCAACCCAAAACATCCACGGCGAACGCTCGTAGACGGCGGAGAGAATGGCGTCTTTGCTGAAGAACCCGGAGAAGCCGGGAAAGCCGCAGATCGCGAGACTGGCGATGCCGAGCGTAATGAATGTGATGGGCATGGCTTTGCGCAGCCCGCCCATGTGGCGTAAATCCTGCTCGCCCGCAAGACCGTGAATGACGCTGCCCGCACCGAGGAACAGGAGAGCCTTGAAGAAGGCATGCGTCATCAAATGAAAAATGCCGGCCGAATACGCGCCCACGCCGAGGCCCAGGAACATATAACCGAGTTGGGAAACGGTCGAGTACGCGAAGACCTTCTTGATGTCGTTCTGGACGAGGCCAATGGTAGCGGCGAAGATGGCTGTGAAAAGCCCAACGAGAGCGACCACGTGCATCGCCAGTGGTGCGTGATCGTAGAGGAACGATAGGCGGGCGACCATGTAGACGCCGGCGGTCACCATGGTCGCGGCATGGATCAGAGCAGAGACCGGAGTGGGACCGGCCATGGCGTCCGGAAGCCAGACATACAAAGGAAACTGGGCGGATTTGCCGGCCGCGCCCACGAACAAGAGCAGCGTGATCGCGGTGAGCATGTGGGCCGAGGTTTCCACCGGCATTCCGGCCACGGTGCTCGAGATGTGTCCGAAATCGAGGGTTCCAAACAAAATGAAAGTGAGGAAAATGGCGAGGGAGAAGCCAAAGTCGCCCACGCGGTTTACGATGAACGCTTTGTTGCCGGCATCGGCAGCAAATTTTTCTTTGAAATAGAAACTGACGAGCAAATAGCTGCAGAGCCCAACGCCTTCCCAACCGACAAACATCAATAGAAGATTCGCGGCAAGCACCAGAACCAGCATGAAGAACATGAACAGGTTCAGGAAGGTGAAGAATCGCGAATACCCTTCCTCATGCGCCATGTAGCCGATGGAGTAAATGTGAATCAGCAGGCCCACGCCGGTGATCACCAGCAGCATGACGGCGGTGAGACGGTCGATAACGAAGTCGCAGCCAATACTCAGT
>Ga0157369_10005037_pt1 | contig 15463 bp, 14 predicted proteins | sample C25metaG_FD_113461 | JGI IMG/M metagenome (GOLD analysis project Ga0157369, IMG submission 113461) | Corn rhizosphere microbial communities from Kellogg Biological Station, Michigan, USA - C2-5 metaG | ecosystem: Host-associated > Plants > Roots > Rhizosphere > Soil | place: USA: Michigan... | reverse complement strand
TCATCGACCGGCTCCGCCCGCTCATCGACATGCGCGAGCAGGTGGTCTCCTTCCCGCCGCAGCCGGTCATCACCGAAGACAACCTCGTCGTCTCCATCGACACCGTGGTCTACTTCCAGGTGACGGATGCGCGCGCGGCGACCTACGAGATCGCCAACTACCTCGGCGCCGTCGAGCAGCTGACCACCACGACCCTCCGCAACGTCGTCGGCGGCCTCAACCTCGAAGAGGCGCTCACCAGCCGCGACAACATCAACGGGCAACTGCGCGTGGTGCTCGACGAGGCGACCGGCAAGTGGGGCATCCGCGTCGGCCGCGTGGAGCTGAAGGCTATCGACCCGCCCCTCTCGATTCAGGACTCCATGGAGAAGCAAATGCGTGCCGAACGTGATCGGCGTGCCCTGATCCTCACCGCCGAGGGCACCAAGCAGTCCGCGATCCTCACCGCCGAGGGCGCGCGGCAGGCTGCGATCCTCTCCGCCGAGGGTGACGCCAAAGCAGCGGTGCTCCGTGCCGAGGGTGAGGCCAAGGCCATCACCACCGTCTTCCAGGCCATCCACGACGGCGACCCCGACCCCAAGCTGCTCGCCTACCAGTACCTGCTCACCCTCCCCAAGCTGGCAGAGGGCGCGTCGAACAAGCTCTGGATCGTGCCGAGCGAGCTGACCGAGGCCTTGAAAGGCATCGGTCACGGCTTCGGCCAGGTCGCCGCGCAGGCGAGTGCCGCAGGGGCCCCGTCGGCTTCCTCCGCCCCGTCGGCTCCGTCGGCTCCGCAGGGCTAGGACGCGCACGGTGGGCTCGAGGTTCCTCGCCCCCGCCCGGCCGCGGGTGCTCGCACACCGCGGCCTGGCGACGGACGCGCCCGAGAACACCCTCCTCGCGTTCGAGCGGGCGCTGGCGGCCGGTGCCACGCACCTGGAGACAGATGTGCAGCAGAGCAGTGACGGGCATCCGCTGATCAGCCACGACCCGGTCGTGAGCACGGCCGGGCAGGCGGTGCGGCTCGATACGCTGCCCCTGGCCGAGGTGCAGCGGATCGACCTGGGGCAGGGGCAAACCCTTCCCACGCTTGCCGAGGCCCTCGCGGCGTTCCCGGACGCGCTGTTCAACATCGACATCAAGGCGCCCGCTGCAGCCGAGGGCGTCGCCGCCGTCGTGCGCGACGCGGGCGCCACCGACCGTGTGCTGCTGACCTCATTCTCCGATGCCACCCGCCTCCGCGCGCTCGCGCTGCTGCCCGGCGTCGCTTCCTCCCCGGGGGTCTCCCGCCTGCGCCTGGCCGTCCCGGCCGTCAGGGCGCGCTGGCAGGCCGGCGTTCGCCGTGCGGTCCGCGGCTGCGTCGCCGTGCAGGTTCCCGAGCGCACCCGGGCCCTGCGCATCGTCACCCCGGCCTTCATCCGTGCCATGCACGATGCCCGGGTCGAGGTGCACGTGTGGACGGTGAACGACCCCGGCGACATGGCGCGCCTGCTCGACTGGGGCGTCGACGGCCTCGTCACCGACCGGTGCGACCTCGCGGTCGAGGTGATCGCCTCCCGCTCCTGACCGGTGCCGCGCCTGAGCCTGTGAGTTGCCTCCCAGTAATCGCCCCGCGGAAAGAGAACACCCAGCTTGGTGGTTTAAAACAGGGTACGGACCGGAGAGGAGAACATGATGGCGGATCGTAGTTTGCGTGGGATGAGGTTGGGTGCCCAGAGCATGCAGAGCGAAGAAGGTGTGACGTTCTCCCCGCGCGTGAGCCACACCTACCTGTGCGCCCACTGCGGCCGGGAGACCGTGATGGTCTTCGCCGCGGAGGCCGAGGCACCCGAGGAATGGGAATGCAAGTACTGCGCGCACACCGCGACCCTGCTGGTGAACTCTCAGCCCGTCACCGTCGACCACTCCGACGAGAAGGTGGCCCGCACCCACTGGGACATGCTGCTCGAGCGTCGTACCAAGGCTGAACTCGAAGAGCTGCTCGAAGAGCGCCTCAGCGTGCTGCGCGCCCGGCGCGGGCAGCATAAAATCGGCGCCTGATTCCGAGGCGTGACCGGGTTCGCCGCGCTTCTAAGACGCATAGGGCGAATCCGGCCAGCCCGACGCCGGAGACGAGCCATTCGATCTGGCGCCCGGCTCGCATCGCCGGTGTGACCGTGTCGCTGAGTGGCACCGTCTGCACCATCGCCCCGGGAACCCAGGTCGGCAGCCGGTCGACGGTGGACCCGTCGGGGGCGATGATCGCGCTTGTTCCCACGGTGGAGATGTTGAGCACCGTGCGCCCCGACTCCACTGCCCGCAGCCGGGCGATCGCCAGCTGCTGCACGTTCTCGTCGGTGTGCCCGAAGTCCGCGTTGTTGGTTTGCGCGAGGATGATGTCGGCGCGCCCGTTGATCATGTCGTGGATCAGCTGGTCGTCGGCGATGTCGAAACAGATGCTGATGCCCGCGCGGATGCCGTTCACGTCGAAGATGTTGTCGCGGGTTCCCTTCGCGTAGTCGCGGCTGATCAGGTCGATCAGGTCCGGCGCGAACGGACGCCAGAATGCTCGGTCGGGCATATATTCCGCGAACGGCACCGGGTGGGCCTTGTCGTACCAGTCGACGGCGCCTTTGCCTGCCTCCCAGAGCAGGGAGGTGTTGTAGAACGAGCCGTCACGGTGGGTGATGGTGCCGGTGATGATGGGAGCGTCCATCGCCCGCCCGAGGTAGTCGAGCACCTTGGCCGCCTGCGGGTACCGGGTGGGATCGATGTCACTGGCGTTCTCGGGCCAGACGACGAAGTCGACGTTCGTCCCGATGAGCGGCAGGGTGGCCGAGGCGTGATCGCTCAAGATCTGCCCGGGAGCGTTCTGCGCGAACAGGCCCGCGTCCGCTGCGCCCTGCACGGCGGCCACCCGGGTGGTCCCGGATTGGTGCACCGGCCACGCGGGCACCAGGAGCAGCAGGGCGACGGCGGCGACGGGAACGGCCAGTCGTCGAAGCGGCGCGAGGTCGCGCTGCCGAAGCAGCTGGAGCGCGAGGGCCGCGAGCCAGACCATGATGAAGCTGAGCCCTGACATGCCCACCCAGGCCACGAGCGAGGCGAAGGGGCTCTCCGACTGGCTGAGGGCGACCCTCCCCCAGGCGAACCCGCCGTAGGGCCACACTGCGGTGAGCGCCTCCCGCGCCGTCCACAGGCCGGCCACGACGACCGGTACCAGACCCACCCTCCCCCACACGGTGGGCCAGAGCTGGGGGCCGGTGCGGAGCACGACGGCCGGCAGGCTCATGCCGACCGCGAAGAAGACCGACTCGATGCCGGCGAGCCCGAGCCACGGCACCGGCCCGAGGTACAGGGTCAGCCAGCTGATGTGGGTGAGCCAGAACGAGAGCCCGGCGATCGCGCCGACGAGCAGCCCGGTCCAGGGCCCCCGGCCGAGCAGGGCGAGGAGCATGGCGGCGACACCGATCGGCGCGAGTACCCACCAGTTCTGGTCGGGGAATCCCGCGTCGAGCACCGGTCCCGCGGCGGCGGCCATCACGACGGATGCCCAGAGCGGCATACGCAGATCGTGCCCGGTCGTCTTCACCCCGACAGCTTAAGCGACGGAACTGTATGCGACGATCCCGCGGCGGATCGCATCCATCGCCAGCCTCGCCGTGCGGCCCACTGCGCCGTCGGCGACCAGCGACAGCTGGTCCAGGAGGTCCACCGTCTGCTTCGTCCAGCGCACGAAGTCGCCGGCAGCCATGTCGGCCTCCTCCAGCACGTCGGTGAGCGTCCCGCCGCGTGCCCACTTCCACATGGCCAGGCATAGGCCCACGGCCAGCGGGTCGCTGCCGGGCAACCGGTGGTCGCGCTCAAGGTCGTCGAGCCTGCTCCACAGATCCTGGGTGTCGGACAGCGCCTCGCGGAACGGCCCGCGTGGGAGGTAGCGCTCGTCGGTCTGCCCCTCGTCGCGCCGCGGTTCGAAGACGAGCGCGCAGGCGAGGGCGGCGAGGCTCGGCACGTCCAGCCGGTCCCACAGTCCTCGGCGCAGCGACTCCGCCACCAGCAGGTCGCGTTCGCCGTAGATGCGGCGCAGCGTCTGACCGCTGTCGCTCACCTCCAGCTGCCCGCTGCCGTTCGGCACCAGGTAGCCGAGTCCGAGCAGCACCTCGGTGACGCGGTCGAAGATGCGGGCGACCGCGCCGGTGCGCGACGCGATCTGCTGGCTGAGCGCATCCGTCTGCTTCTTCAACCGCCACCAGCGCTCCGCCCAGCGTGCGTGCTGCTCCCGCTCGGGGCAGCTGTGGCAGGGGTGGGACTTCAGGCGCTTGCGAAGGGCCGTGAGTTCCCGCTGGCGCTTGTCGCGCTGCGCCCGGGTCAGCTGCTCCGTGCTTGTGCGCTCCAGATCGGTGAGCCGGCGGCGGATACCCGAGTACTCGGTGAAGTCGCCCAGGTGGCAGGTCATCGATGCGGCGTAACCGGCGAGGGACTCCTCCTGCTGGCGCACCTTGCGGGCGAGGTCGACGACAGCGCGGTCCGCCTGGAACTGCGCGAAGGAGGATTCCAGCACCAGCCGCGTGCGCTCCCGCCCGAACTGGTCGATGAGGTTGACCGCCATGTTGTAGGTGGGCTTGAAGCTCGAATTCAGCGGGTAGGTGCGCCGGGACGCGAGGGAGGCCACCGCCTGCGGGTCGAGGCCCTGCTGCCACTGGATGACCGAGTGCCCCTCGACGTCGATGCCGCGGCGTCCGGCACGCCCGGTCAACTGCGTGTACTCCCCCGGCGTGATGGGAACTCTCGCTTCGCCGTTGAACTTCTCCAGTTTCTCCAGCACCACGGTGCGGGCGGGCATGTTGATGCCGAGCGCCAGCGTCTCGGTCGCGAAGACCGCCTTCACCAGCTTCTTCTGGAACAGCTCCTCGACGACCTCCTTGAACGCGGGAAGCATGCCCGCGTGGTGGGCGGCGACGCCGCGTTCGAGGCCCTCGAGCCACTCCCAGTACCCCAGCACCGCGAGGTCCTCGTCGCGGAGGGTGCGGCAGCGTTCGTCGACGATCTGCCGGATCTCCTCGCGCTCGTGAGCCTCCGTCAGCCGCACCCCGGCGCGGAGCACCTGCCGCACCGCCTGGTCGCACCCGACACGGCTGAAGATGAAGAAGATCGCCGGGAGCAGGTGCTTGCCGCCCAGCATCTCAACGATGCCGGCACGGTCCATGCGCCCGGCATCAAAGCGCCCGCGGTCGTGGTACCGGTCCCGGTCGGGGCCGCGGCGGCCGGAGGCGCCGCGCGGCGAGCTGCTTCTGCCGCCGAACTGGGCGAGGCGCACCAACTCCGGGTTGACCCGGTGGGTGGCGGCCAGGCCCGACGAGTCGAACAGGTCGAGCATCTTGTTGCTGACGAGCACGTGCTGCTCCAGCGGCACCGGCCGCTCCTCAGACACGATGACGTCGGTCTCCCCGCGCACGGCCTGCAGCCAGTCGCCGAACTCTTCGGCGTTCGACACGGTCGCGGAGAGTGACACCAGGCGCACGCTCTGCGGGAGGTGGATGATGACCTCCTCCCACACGGCGCCCCGGAACCGGTCGGCGAGGTAGTGCACCTCGTCCATGACCACGAACGCCAGGCCGGTGAGCAGGTCGGAGTCGGCGTAGAGCATGTTGCGGAGCACCTCGGTGGTCATCACCACGATGCGTGCTTGCGAGTTGATGTTGGTGTCCCCGGTGAGCAGGCCCACCTGGTCGGCCCCGTACTCCGCGCTGAACTCCTGGAACTTCTGGTTGCTGAGCGCCTTCATGGGGGCCGTGTAGAACAGTTTCGCGGAACGGTCCTGCATCGCGAGATAGGCGGCGAACTCGGCCACCACCGTCTTTCCTGCGCCGGTCGGCGCGGCCACGAGCACGCTCTTGCCGGCCTCGAGGGAGGCAGCCGCGGCGAGCTGGAAGGGATCCAGGTCGAACCGGAGCCGCTCACGGAAGGCGGCCAGGTGAGGTTTTCCCGCCCGGGCCTTCGCGGCGGCGAAGCGTTCGGCGGGGGAAAGGACCTCACTCATGTCACAAGGCTAGTTCCTGTTCGAACGCTGCGGTGCGCCGGGCCACGCGCCGGTCGTGCAGGAACGCGATCGCGTAGGCCGCGAAGTAGAGCAGGATCATCGGGATCGCGAGCAGGAACATCGACACCACGTCGGCGGCGGGAGTCGCGATGGCCGTGAACAGCACGATGAGGAGCACGGCGACGCGCCAGGAGGCGATGATCGACCGGGCGCTCACCACGCCCGCGAAGTTGAGCAGCACGATGAACACCGGGAGCACGAAAGCGATCCCGATCGCCACAACGAGCTTCAGCACGAAATCGAAGTACTCCGTCGCCACGATGAACGACGCGTCTTCCCGGGGCGCGAAGCTGGTCATCAGCTCGACGATGTGCGGCAGCACGTACCACCCGGCCGCGCACCCGGCCAGGAACAGCGGCACAGCGGTGAAGAAGAAACCGAAGGTGTACGCCTTTTCCTTGCGGGTGAGGCCGGGCAGGAGGAAGGCGAAGATCTGGTAGAGCCACACGGGACTCGACACGATGAGCCCGACGTACATGGCGATTTTCAGCTTGAGATCGAACGCTGAGGTGATGTTCGGGTAGTTGATCTGCGCGTTGCGGTGCTGCGCATTGATGATGGCGTAGATCGGCTCGCGCAGCTGGTCCCACACGAAGTCCGAGAGCAGCCAGCCCACGACGGCGCCCACGGCGATCCCGATCGCGGCACGGAACAGGCGCTTCCGCAACTCCAGCAGGTGCTGGCCGAGCGACATCCTCCCCTCACGGTTGGGTCGCCGCGGTGTGGGCCGAGCCACCGCTGTTACGGTTTCGGAGTCGAGTCGCCGTCGGTCTTGGCGGCATCCGTTGTCACGACCGTGTCGTCGACGGCCGGGCCGCGTGCATCGTCGTTCTTCATTTCGTTCTTGAAGATCTTCATGGACTGGCCGAGGCTCCGGGCGAGGACGGGAAGCTTGGTCGCGCCGAACAAGAGCAGAATGACGACGATGATGATCAGGGCGTGCACCCCGGTCAGGTTGCTAAGCATGAGGGAACGTCCTCTGGTTCGTAGGTGCGTGTCGAATCAGTTTACCTCGCGCCACCCGGGCGTCCCGTCGTTCCTGCCGGCGGTGAAGGCGGGCGGCACGGGTGCGCTCGATCTCGAGGGCCAGCGCAGCACGGTCCGACCAGATGGCCGGGCGGAAGCGCTCCTCCCCCAGGTCGCCCATCTGCACGTCCAGGGCTGCCAGCTGGTCGCCGAGTTCACCCAGTGCGTGCATGGCGGCCATGAGCTTTCTGAAGAGCGCCACCGCGAACCACGCCAGCATTCCGAGCAGTCCGAGCACGAGAAGGGTCCAGATGATGACCCACGACCACCACGGCACCGCTACTCCTGCCCTTCGTAACGACGGATGCCGGCTGCCGCCCAGTCGTGCACGACCCGGCGAGCCGTTGACGGGCCCACCACGGTCACCAGGCCGCCGAGGCTCGCGATGAGGCGCTTCAGTCCGTGCACGTGCGCCACCCGCACGCTGACGCGGATGCGCCCGTCTGCGCCGGGTGTCGCGACACGCTCCGGCATGTAGTCGGCGATGAGCGGAAGGGCGGACTCCGCGAGCTCCAGCTCCACCCACTGGTCGTGGTCGGAGGCCTGGAAGAAGGTCTCGGGCACCACCACCTCCCCGTCGTGGTCGCCGGCCGGCTCGGTGGTGGCCGCGAGGTCGCTCATGCGGTCGAGGCGGAAGGTGCGGACGGCTTTGCGGAGGTGGCACCAGCCGCGCAGGTACCAGTTCTGGTCGACGGACTCGATCCGCAGCGGATCGACGTGGCGGAGCACGTGGGTTCCTTCGGCGCTCAGGTAGGTGAACTGCACCTGGACCCCTGCGCGCACGGCACCCTGGATGATCCCGATCGCCTCGTCGGAGCCGGTGGCGGCGACCGCGAGCTGGCTGGGGGCGGCAGACGCGCCCCGGGTCAGCTTGGCCATCAGGGACGCGATAGCGGCGCGGTCCGCGTTCTCGGGCAGGGAGCTGAGGTACTGCAGGCCCGCGATCAGGGCGGCGGCCTCCCGCGCCGAGAACCGCGGGGAATCGTCGATCGCCACGAAATTCGTGAGCACCACACGGTCGTTGAGGGCGAACTCGTCCCAGTTGATGTCGAACAGGTCGCCGTGCAGGTACTGCTGGGTCTCCCCCGGGATGCCGGACATCGCGATCAAGTTCACCGCCTCCCGCACCCGCTCCGGCGGAACCTGGAAGTGGCGGGCGACGTCGTCGACGCTGATCCCGTCATGCTCCATGAGGAACGGGACCAGGGAGAGCAGGAAGGTCAGACGGTCGGTCGCGCGCGCGGGCTGGTCAGCCATCGGATCCCTCCCCCGTGTGCGCCTCGGCTCCCGTGTGCGCGTCGGCCACCGCCTGCAGGCGGGCGATGACGGCGTCCCGCAGCCGCTGGGGCTCCCGCACGCGCACCTCGGGCCCGTAGCCGGCCAGCTCGTCGGCGAGGATGTCGATGTCGGTGAAGTGAAGGGTGAACACACCGCCGTCCGGGTGCGGCTGCGATTGCGTGGCAGCCGAGGTGCGCTTCCGCAGCAGCAGCTCGGCCTCGCTTCCGGGCACCACGTCCACGCGGGCCGTGTTCGCCTCCCAGAGTCGCTCAAGGTCCCCGAGCGCCCGGTGCGCCTGCCCGCCTTCCGGCGGCGGGAAGGTGGCGCCCGGCACGGGGGTGACGGCGCCGACGATGCGCGAAAGCAGAAAGGTGCGACGCTGGCCGGATTCCTGATCGATGCCGTGCAGGTGCCAGCGGCCTTCGTGGAGCACCACCGCCAGCGGTGCCACCGTGCGCTGGTGCGGAGCCGGTTCGCCCGGCTTCAGGTAGGGGAATGAGACGACCTGGCTGCGGTCCATCGCCGTGCTGAGCGGTTCGAACGCCGCCTCCCGGGCGCGCAGGTGCGGCGCGTAGCCGAGGACGGGGTCGGTGGAGTCCACCCCCAGGGAGTTCAGCTTCGTCAGCGCCCGCCGGGAGTCGGAGGAGAGCGAGCCCTCCCGCCACACGGCGGCCGCGAGTTTCAGCAGCATGAGCTCGTCGGACGTGAATGACACGTCCGCGGGCAGGTCGTAGAGCCCCTTGGGGATGCGGTAGCGGAGGTTGTGGTTGCTGCCGGACTCGTCAAGCGGCTCCACGGTCTCGAGCGGGATGCCGAGCTCGCGGATGTCGTCTTTGTCGCGCTCGAACTGACGCTCAAGGCTCGCGTTGTCGCCGCCGCGCTGGTATCGCTGCCGGTAGCCCTGCACCGTCTCGAGGATCTCCGCCTTGGTGAGACCGCTCTCCGTGGCGATCAGCGCGAGGACCAGGCTGAACAGTCGCTCTTCGACGCTGATGCGCTGCGGGGTCTGGGCGGAGGGCGACACCCTGCGAGTCTATCGAGCGGCAGGTTAAAAGCACGGATGCCGCCTCCCAGACGGGGAGGCGGCATCCGTCATGCGTCATGACGACGTCTTCGGTCAGCCGATGCCGAGGATGTCGACGACGAAGATCAGCGTGGAGTTCGCCGGGATGGTGCCCTGCGCCTTGTCGCCGTAGCCCTGGTCGGGCGGGATGACGGCGATGATCTGCGAGCCGACCTTCTTGCCGATCAGCGCATCCGCGAAGCCGGGGATCACGCCGCCCTGGGTCTTGGACCCGTCGGCGGCGATGAACTCGGCCGGGGCGTTGCGCTTCCAGCTGGAGTCGAAGACCTCCTTGGTCTTCCAGACGACGCCGGTGTAGTGCACCGTCACGGAGTCGCCTTCCTTGACGGTGGCGCCGTCGCCCTTCTTCAGGACGCCGACCTCGAGCTTCTTGGGCGGGTCGGACGACGGCACCGTGATGCCCGGTTCGCCGTTCTTGGCGAGCACGACCGCGGGAAGGTCGGAGGCGACCGCCTGCGGCTCACCGTTCGCGCGCGGCAGGTAGGTCTTCACGACGTCCACGACGAACACCATGCTGTCGTCCTTGCCGACGCCGATCTGCGCGTTGCCGCCCTGGGGGCCGAAAGCGTCGTCGGGGGCGACGACGACGGCCACGCGGGAGCCTTCCTTTGCGCAGATGAGGCCCTTCACGAGGCCGGAGATGGTGCCCTCGTTCAGCACGAAGCTGGCCGCATCGGAGCCGTCGTACTTGCTCTGCTGGATGGGCTTGCCGGTGGTGCCGTTGTAGGCGCTGAGCTCCACCTTGACCTTCTGCCCCTTGGTCACGCCGGAGCCGGTGCCCTCGTCGATGACCTTGCGCTCGGTGGTGTCGGTCTTGATCGGCGTGGGGAACGTCACCTTGGGTGCGCTGCCCTCGTCACCCGTGACGCTCACCAGCTTGGACGCTGCGCCGTCTTTCGCTTGCGGCTTGCAGTCGCCACTGGATGAACTGGGGCTGCTGCAACCGGTGAGGACTGCTATCAACAGTCCAGCGGTCGCGATCAGCGCGGATGCTTTGCGCACGGGTCCTCGTTTCGGTACTTCACATCAGGGAATGGGGCCAGGCAACGGTGTCCCGGGCGGCGGCCGGAGCCTATCCTAACCGTCGGCATCATCCCGCGCCTTGGAAAGCGCTGCACCTTCGCTGGCAGCGCGCACCCGTTTGCGGAGACTCTTCGGGCTCACCGAGCGTTCTCCGAGCGCGCCCGGCGTCCACACTTCCACGTCTTCATCGGAGAAGTCGCTCTTGGACGGGCGGCGCTTGAGTTCGGGCAGCACGGTGCCCGGGGCGAGCCGGCGGGCGGTGATGAGGAAGCCGGTGTGCCCGATCATCCGGTGGTCGGGGCGAACGGCCAGGCCCTCGACGTGCCAGCCGCGCACCATCGTCTCGCTGGCATCGGGGTTGGTGTACAGGCCCGAGCCGCGGATGGCCTCCGCCACGCGGGACAGCTGGGTCACGGTCGCGACATAGCAGAGCAGCACTCCCCCGGGCTTCAGCGCGTTCGAGACGGCGGGCAGGCACTCCCACGGGGCCAGCATGTCCAGCACCACCCGGTCGACGCTGGCGTCGGGCTGCGTTGCGGGGAGCGCGTCGGCCAGGTCGCCGAGAGTGATCGACCAGTTCTCGGGATCCTCGCCGAAGAAGGTGGCGACGTTGCCGCGGGCGACATCGGCGAACTCGTCCCGGCGTTCGAAGGAGGCGAGGCGGCCGGTGGGTCCGATGGCGCGGAGCAGCCACAGGGAGAGGGCCCCCGACCCGACGCCGGCCTCCACCACGGTGGCGCCGGGGTGGATGTCGGCCAGCGCGAGGATCTGCGCGGCATCCTTGGGGTAGATGATCGCCGCACCGCGAGGCATGGCCATGACGAAGTCGTTCAGGAGCGGGCGCAGCGCGAGGTGTTCGACACCCGCGTTGTTCGTCACGACGGAACCGTCGGGCAGTCCGATGATGTCGTCATGCGCCAGGATGCCGCGGTGGGTGTGGAACACCTTGCCCGGTTCCAGCGCGATCGTGTTCAGCTTGCCCTTGGGGCCGGTCAGCTGAACGCGGTCGCCCGCGCGGAACGGGCCGGTGTGCGGGGTGGTGCCGGACGTGCTCATGCGGGAGTGGGCCTTTCACACGGGCCGAAGCGCGCGGCGTAGAGGGTGCGGAGGTCGGAGACTGTGTGGCCTTCCAGAGTGGACCAGCGGGTGTACATCGCGCTCTCGGGCAGCGGGAGCTGATGCGGAACGGCGATGCTGATGGTTCCCGCCGCGAGTGCGGCGGCCAGCCCGGGCGGTGAGTCCTCGATCGCGACGCAGTGCTCGGGGGCGACGCCAAGCAGGCCGGCGGCGGTGAGGTACGCCTCGGGGTCGGGCTTGGGCATGGTCACGGTGTCGCCGGAGACGATGTGGGAGAACGCCGGGAAGTCGATGGCGTCGACGATCTGGCGGGCCATCCGCTCGACCGACATGGTGACAAGGGCCGTTGGAATGCCGGCGTCGACCACCTGCCGCAGCAGCTCGCGCGCCCCGGGCCGCCAGGGGACCCCCTCATCGCGGAGCTGCTCCTGCACGCGGTTGGTGAGCCGCTGCACGATGGCGTCGGCCTCCAGGGTCACGCCATGGCTCTGCAGGATCAGCGCCGAATCCCACAGGCCGGCGCCGACCAGGAGCATGGCGTCCTCGTGCGTCCACACGCCGCCGAACGAGGTGACGAGCTCACCCTCGGCGCGCATCCAGTACGGCTCGGTATCGACCAGCGTGCCGTCCATGTCCCACAGCACGGCGGCCGGGCCCTCCTCCGGGGGAATGGGCGGGTACGGCGGTTCGCCTTGCGCGGAAAGAGAGGAGGGCATCGAGGTCACGGGGTTCAAGTCTAGGGGGCAGCGCCTATCCTTGACTGAGGTGAGCCGACCGGCGACCCGGTGAGACACGACCTGCGAGGTTCCCCAGTAGTGACAGACGGCAACGGATTCCTGAGCGGACGCCTCCTCGTTGTGGCGTTCGAGGGTTGGAACGACGCCGGGGAGGCCGCGACGGGCGCGGCCCGCAGTCTCAAGAAGCTGCTGGAGCTGTCGGAGATCACGCGGGTGGACTCGGAGCTCTACTTCGACTACCAGTTCAACCGGCCTGTCATCTCGACCGGGGATGACGGCCGCCGCACCGTGGACTGGCCGGGTGCCGCCCTGTACGGCCCGCCGTCTGCGCCACTGCCCGGGCTGCCCGACCTGTCGGCTGACGACGACTCCGAGGACCGCGTGCGCGGCGGGAACATCTACCTGCTCCTCGGAACCGAACCCTCACGCAGCTGGAAGGCGTTCACCGCCGAGATCGTCGACGCGGCGCTCGCGGCCGACGTCGGCGGAATCGTCTTTCTCGGCGCCATGCTGGCCGATGTTCCCCACACCCGCCCGATCTCGATCTTTACCTCCAGCGACAACGCGGAACTCCGAGCGGAGCTGGGCGTGGAACGCAGCAGCTACGAGGGGCCCGTCGGGATTCTGAGCGTGCTCGCGCTCGGGGCGGAGGCGGCCGGCATCCCGACCATGTCGATCTGGGCCTCCGTGCCGCACTATGTGCACAACGCGCCGTCGCCGAAGGCGATGCTCGCCCTCATCGACAAGCTCGAGGAGATCGTGGGCGTCACCATTCCGCGCGGCGACCTGGCGGCGGAGTCGGCCGAGTGGGAGAGCGGCATCAACGCCCTCGCCGCCGAGGACGAGGAGATGGCCGCGTACATCGAGCAGCTCGAGCAGGCGCGGGACACGGTCGACTCTCCCGAAGCCAGCGGCGAGGCGATCGCCCAGGAGTTCGAGCGCTACCTGCGCAAGCGCGACGGGCGGGACGGACGCGACGGGCGGCCCGGTTCCGACCGCCGGTAGGGCGCCGCTGCGCCCCCAGCGACCCCGCGGGAGGCGCTTACAGCCGGATGCCGAGGAGCGCGTCGACCGCGTCGCGCAGCATAGCGGGGTCGGTGACGCCGGCTGATGCGGCGGCATCCGTCACGGCCAGGGCGCGCGGCGTGTCGAGGTCGTCGGTGAGCGCGGTGCGAAGTGCCGCCAGGACGTCGGTGCTGTCGTGGCCCTCGGGGCTGGGGTCGGCGTGGAAGGCGTCGCTCCAGCGCGCCAGCCGGTCTTCGGCCTCGACGAGCTGCGCGTCCGTCCACTCCCAGTCCGCGCGGTAGTGCTGCGCGAGGAGCGCCAGGCGGATCGCCCGCGGGTCGGTGCCGCCGGCGCGCAGCCGCGAGACCAGCACAAGGTTGCCGAGCGACTTGCTCCTCTTCTGCCCGTCGTAGGCGACCATGCCCGCGTGGCTGTACACCTCCGCCAGCGGATGCCCCGACAGCGCCGCCGCGTGGCCCGCGCTCATGTCGTGGTGCGGGAAGATCAGGTCGCTGCCGCCGCCCTGCACCGCGAAGTCCGTGCCCAGTTCGGTGAGAGCGATCACGGAGCACTCGATGTGCCAGCCCGGACGGCCCGCGCCCACCCGCGACTCCCAGGCCGGCTCGCCGGCACGCGCAGCGCGCCACAGCAGCGGGTCGAGCGGGTCACGCTTGCCCGGCCGGTCCGGGTCTCCGCCGCGCTCGGCGAACAGGGCGAGCATGCTCTCCCGGTCAAGATTGCTCTCGTCGCCGATCCGCCACGGCGAGGATTCCGCGGCGGCCGTGATGTCGAAGTAGATGTCAGAACCACGGATGCCGTCAGCACCCTCCAGCGCGTCCGGTGCGTCCACCGCATACGCGGTGCCGGCATCCCAGAGGGCGCACACGGCGGCGGCGATCTCGTCGATGACCTCGGTCACCGCGACGTAGTGGTCGGGCGGGATGATCGAGAGGGCCTCCATGTCGGCACGGAACAGCTCGACCTGCTCGTCGGCGAGTGCGCGCCAGTCCACGCCGGTAGCCGCCGCGCGCTCGAGAAGCGGGTCGTCGACATCCGTCACGTTCTGCGCGTAGTGCACGGTCAGACCGGCGTCGCGCCAGACCCGCTGCAGGGTGTCGAAGGCGAGATAGGTGGCGGCGTGGCCGAGGTGCGTGGCGTCGTAGGGCGTGATGCCGCAGACGTAGAGCCGCGCGGCGTCAGCCTCCCCCGCCTCCACCTGCCGGCCGGAGGCGGTGTCGTGAATTCGGGGAGCGGCCGAACGGCCGGGGAGGGTGGGGATATCCGGTCGCTGCCATGCACGCATGGAAACAGCCTAGCTACGCCGAGATGACGTTCGTTGCCAGCAGCACGATGAGCACGATGCCGATCACGATGCGGTAGATGACGAAGGGCAGGAAGCTGCGCTTGGAGATGTAGCTCATGAAGAACGCGATCACAACGAGGCCGACCAAGAAGGCCACGACGGTGGCCACGAGGGTCTCGATCGGGCCGAACGTCTCAGGCAGGCAGTTGGTCGCGCCGGGCAGGCAGGGCGCGGCAATGGACTTGTACACCTGGTAGAAGCCGCTGCCGAGTACCGCGGGGATGGCCAGCAGGAAGGCGTAGCGGGCGGCCGCGCGCCGCTCGTAGCCCATGAACAGGCCTGCCGTGATCGTGCCGCCGGAGCGGGAGACGCCCGGGATGAGGGCGAGGGCTTGCGCGAAGCCGTAGATGACGCCGTGGCCGACGGTGAGGTCTTTCAGCCGCCGGCGCTTGGCCCCCACGACGTCGGCGATGCCGAGGAGGATGCCGAAGGCGATGAGCATGACCGCCGTGATCCACAGCGACCGGAGCGTGGTCTCGATCTGATCCTGGAACAGCAGGCCGAGCACGACGATGGGGATGGAGCCGATGATGATCAGCCAGCCCATGCGGGCGTCGGGGTCGCTGCGCGGCACGGAGCCGGTGAGCGATCGGGCCCACTTCGAGATGATCCTGGTGATGTCCGTCCAGAAGTAGAGCACCACGGCCAGCTCGGTGCCGATCTGGGTGATGGCGGTGAACCGGGCACCAGGGTCGGCGCCGGTGCCGAGGAACTCCCCCACGATGCGCACGTGCGCGCTCGAGGAGATGGGGAGGAACTCGGTGAGGCCCTGGACGAGGCCGAGGATGATCGCGTTGATGAAGTCCACTCGG
>Ga0157369_10005036_pt1 | contig 15465 bp, 11 predicted proteins | sample C25metaG_FD_113461 | JGI IMG/M metagenome (GOLD analysis project Ga0157369, IMG submission 113461) | Corn rhizosphere microbial communities from Kellogg Biological Station, Michigan, USA - C2-5 metaG | ecosystem: Host-associated > Plants > Roots > Rhizosphere > Soil | place: USA: Michigan... | reverse complement strand
GCATCGACGTCGACCGTACCGTTAACTTCGCTGTCTCACTCGAATTGAGGTCGCGCGGAGATCTGATCGATGTAACGGCAAATGCGGCAACTGTCGACATCAGTTCCACGCTAGGCAACGTGGTGTCATCACAAGAAGCAGTTGATCTTCCGCTCAACGGGCGCAATTTGACGCAGCTTGGCCTTCTCCAGCCAGGCGTCGCACCAATGACGTTTGGTCTTGCCCAAGCCGGTGGCATCGCCCGCAGCGGTCAGGCCTATGCGGTAAACGGGCACGCACCCGAATCCAATAACTATCTCCTCGATGGCGTGAGCAATGTCGACAGTGTGAATGGCGGATTTGCTTTACGCACGCCGGTAGACGCCGTCAATGAATTCCGTATCCTGACCTCGAACGCCCCTGCCGAGTACGGGGCGACTAGCGGAGCGACAACTACCGCCATCACCAGGTCAGGAACGAACGCGTTCCATGGAAGTACATGCGATTTCCTGAGAAACAGCTCCTTCGACGCGCGGAATTTCTTCGCCGCCGAAACCGAGCCCTTGCATCAAAACCAGTTTGGAGCGACCTTGGGTGCCCCGCTTCGCCGCAACAAAGACTTCTTCTTCGGCTATTACGAAGGACAGCGCGATAAGCAAGGCGAAACACGTACCGCCATTGTCCCCACGGCCGCCCAGCACACCGGCGATTTCTCCGGGCAGCCGGACCCGCTCATTAATGAATTCACTGGCCAGCCATTCCCCAACAACAAGATTCCACCGTTTCTCATAAGCCCTATCGGGGCGGCAGCGGCAGCGCTGTATCCGTTGGGCAATATCGCACCTTCCCTGTTCTCCTCAACCGAGATGCTGGTCAGCGATTACGACCAGGGCGGCTTTCGTTTTGACCACTATTTCCGCAATTCAGATCAGATCTTCGCGCGCTACGCTTCGTCGTCACAATACGAATTCGATCCGCTTCCTATCAACGGCTCGAGCGTTCCCGGCTTCCCGGTCACCGACACCATCCGGACACATTCCGCGACCGTCTCTTACGTCCACCTGTTTTCGCCGCGAACCGTTCAGACCGCGCGTATAGCGTTTTTCCGCAACGTGTTCTCTCAAGGGACCGCGCAGAATCACACCCCCGCGAGTAGCCTCGGCTTTACATATCAACCCACTCTGGCCTCAGTCGCCGGGTCGCCCTACTTTATTGTCAGCGGCTACGGCGCCATCGGAAACCCCATCACCGGCCCGCAAAACACCTATCAAAACGACTACCAGGGTCACTATTCGCTGGCATCCAGCCGCGGCAATCACAATCTGAAATTCGGCGCGGAGGGGGACCGCCCGCAAATCAACGCGCTCCTAGGGATTGCCACCAACGGCTTCTTTGTCTTCGCTCCATTCCCCGCCAGCGATTCCTTCGCCAGCTTGCTGCTCGGCCAACCCGTTCAGTTCTTCCAAGGCGGCGGTGATTTCAATCGTGGCCTTCGCAAATGGATCGTCGCCGGCTACGCACAGGATGAATGGCGCGCGACCGCACACCTTACGCTCAGCTTCGGACTCCGCTACGAAGTCAACACTCCTTACACCGACATTCGAAATCGGCTGAACGCCTGGGTCCCCGGCCGTCAGTCCAAGGTGAGAACGGATGCCCCCACCGGTCTGCTGTTCCCTGGCGACGATGGTATTCCCGCTGGAATTGCGGCAATTGATTACAAGGAGCTCATGCCGCGCGTGGGTATCGCGTGGGACCCCATCGGCGACGGGCGCACAACCATTCGAGCCGGATACGGCATCTTTTACGACGGTTTTACAAACGGCGTGGGCGGTCCTCTCCAGGCTGCGGTAAGCGCGCTTCCCTGGACAGAGGCGTATCAACTGCCCGGCCCCGGCCTGAACTTCGCCGATCCCTATAACGGAAAAACTCCACCCTTCGTAACGCAACAGTTTGTTCGCCCCGCCACCGTACTAACCGTGCAATCCGGCCTGTTGCCGCCCTATTCGCAAAATTGGAATTTCTCGTTACAGCGCGTGATTGCGAGTGCCTATCTCCTGGACATCCGATATGTCGGCAACAAAGGGACCCACTTGCCTCGATTCATCGAAGCAAATCCAGCCATCTATGGACCGGGCGCAACAACTGGCAACGCCGATCAGCGCCGCCAGTATGCAAACTGTTCGCCAACTCTGGGCTCCTGCGCGTTTGCATCGGTAGGTTTAATCGCCGGCAACAACAGCTCCACCTATCATGCACTGCAGGTGGCCTTCTCGCGCCAGTTCACAACTCGCCTCTCGTTTCTCGCCTCATATTGGTGGTCCAGGAGCCTCGACTATGTATCATCGCTGAACCTTTCCGGCTCGGCTCCCACGCTGGTGGCTGGTGAGAACGATCTGGCTCAGAATCCGTTCGATCTTCGCGCCGAGCACGGCCCATCGCTATTTGACGCCACGCATCGGTTCGTCTTTAGCGGTACCTACATCTTGCCGCGCTGGCACTCGGCGCCGCGCGCCGCAGGCTTTTTCGTGAATGGTTGGCAGTTGAATACGATCGCGTCCTTCGCTACCGGCTTCCCTTTCACCGTCTATGACAGCAACAACGCCTCCATGCAGGGAAGTGCGCCAGAAATCACCGGATTCTACTCCAGCCGCCCCAACGTGCTCGCCGATCCGAATAATGGCCCACATACACCGAATCAGTGGGTAAGCCGCAGCGCGTTTGAAGAGCTCACTCCGGCTCGCAATCCGGGACAATTCGGGAATGAAGGCCGGAACGCTATCCGCGGACCCGGCTTGGCCACGGTCGACCTTTCACTCTTCAAGAACTTCGCAATTACCGAATCCGCGCGTATACAATTCCGTGCCGAAGCGTTCAACACGCTGAACCGTGCAAACTTCGCGCTGCCCGAAAACGACATTGCCTCACCTGCGTTCGGCCAGATTTTGCAAGCCGCGCCGCCTCGTCTGTTGCAGCTCGCCGTAAAAATCTTCTTTTAGAAGGATCCGTCCATGGAACCCATGTATTTGAAAGACGTAGAAAAGCATCAGGGCGACGACAACTACACTCGCGCCATAGAAATGATGCGCCGCGCCGGACCGGAATACCCGCAAATCCTGCACATGTTCTCTTACAAGATGAGCGCGACCGCCCATCTCGAACGATTCACGCAGGAGATCATGCGCGAAGCCGCGCCGCTTTCACCCGGCATCCGTGAGTTGATCGCCGCCTACACCTCGAGCCTGAACGCTTGTCCGTTTTGAACGAAGTCTCATGCCGCGGTCGCGGCAGAATTGCTCGGCAGCGCGGAATTAGTGGCGAGCGTGCTCGCCGACGTCGAAACATCTCTCCTCTCCAAACCGGAGAAGGTTCTGTTTCGCTTTGTTCGAAAGGTGAACCACGATTCCGTTTCCATTCATCCATCGGATATCACGATCCTCCACGAGGCTGGCTTCACGGACGAGGCCATCTACTATGCGATTACTGTCTGCGCGCTGTTCAATTTCTACAACCGGTGGATCGATGCGAGCGGCGTCCATCCAATGAGCGATGAAGCCCACAGAGCAGGAGCCAGGCGGTCGGCAATCCATGGCTACTCCAGAAGTTCTCAACCACCTCCCCAACCGCCCGGAAAATGAGCGCCGGCCACCACCGCGATCGCTCGTTTTGCTCACGGCGTGTTGCGGAGTTTTCGTCAGCTTCGCTTCGGTCGTCATCTACACATTTGGCGTGTTCCTGAAGCCGTTGGCGGCGGCCTTTGGCTGGTCCCGCACCGAAGTCTCACTCGCCTTCACGCTGACCGCATTGACTGTAGCTGCTTGCTCGCCGTTCATCGGCCGCTTGCTGGATCGCTTTCCCGCGCGCCGCATTGTCATTCCCTGCACTGCGATCTACGCCCTCACATTCGCCTCCCTCGCATTCCTCACACCGCACCTGAGCCATCTGCTCGTCGTCTTCTTTGTCCTCGGTGTTGTGGGCAATGGAACGACGCAGCTCGGGTACGCGCGAGTGGTGAGCGCTTGGTTCGATCGGGAACGCGGCCGCGCGCTTGCTGCCGTAATGGCTGGATCGGGACTCGGTTCGATGATATTTCCTCCCATTGCGCAAGCCTTGATCTCAGCTCTCGGGTGGCGCGCCGCCTATGGCACCCTCGGAGGAATCATTCTGTTGCTCGGCATCCCGCTCGCAGCCTTATTCCTCTATGAGCCCAAGGCGCTGCCACCTCAGCCTTCATCCCAGTCAGCGCAGGCCGATACGACCGTCTGGCGTTCGATTCTCACCTTCCGTTTCCTCGGCATAGTGGGCGCATTATTGTTGTTTTCTTTCGCGACGAATGGGCTTTACGCGCATTGGGCGCCGTTGCTTACGGATCGTGGGTTCCCCGCCGAATTGGCCGCAACCGTACTCTCGGTTGCCGGACTGGCGGCGCTCACCAGCAAGTTATCCACCGGATACCTCCTGGACCGGTTCGTCGCAGGTCGGGCCGTAGCCGGAATCCTGGCGGCATGCGCCGCCGGATTCCTCGCTGTCATCTATGGTCACACCACCTGGCTCGCCTTTACGGCTGCGGTCCTGGTGGGCGCCGGGATGGGCGCGGAGTCGGATGCGGTTCCGTTCTTGCTTACCCGTTACTTTGGTCTCGCCAGGTTCAGTGAACTCTATGCGTATACTTGGTGTTTCTACGCCGTCGCCGGTGCTCTCGGTCCTTTGGTCATGGGCCGTATGTTCGATCGCACCGGCTCTTACCGCGCCGTTCTGTTCATCTCCTTCCTAATGATCGTAGCGGCTGCCATTGTGTTCGCATCGCTGCCTCGATATAAAACCAAACACGCTGCGCTACTATGAGCGCAGGGTGCTCAAAGCAATCTTCCAGCTGCTATTAGCCTACTTGCTTTGCGTCCTGATCGTAATTGCATCAGTCGACCGGGTGCCCGATCCTCCCGTGGTCAAACCACATCACGATAGGGCCGCCGTCCTGTGTTTTGGGGGCCAACACCACGTTACGCCCGATCACAGCCTTTTTGTACAGCAGAATTCATTGCATTGGGCGTTCCTGGAAACCGCTTTCAGCTGGGACACTCCCGGCCAATTCACCCCGAAGCTTCCGACCGCGACCCTCCTTTGCCATGCTTCCGATTCATCGCCGCCCGTCATAACGGCTTAACCAATCACGTCTTTTTGTGCTGTTCCAGCCGGTTAATTCGGCCGGCCTAGAAAGGATTTACGGATGCGAACTTCGGAAATCGTTCGAGCCTGGGGGAAGATCCTCCGGGGCGAGGCGCCTTCCCTTTCGATAGAACTCACGCGCGAATGCCCGCTGAGATGTCCCGGTTGCTATGCGTACGATGAAGCCCACCTGGGCGGCGGCGTGACCTTGCGCGAGTTGAACGATCGAAAAGGCCAACATCTGGTTGACGGAGTTCTCGAAGTTGTCGACCGGCTCAAGCCGTTGCACTTGTCTCTCGTTGGTGGCGATCCATTGGTCCGCTACCGCGAATTGGAGCAATTGGTTCCCCTGCTGATCGGACGCGGCATCCACGTGCAAATCGTCACGAGCGCGTTCCGCACTTTCCCAGAGCAATGGAGTCACGAGCCGCACGTGAATGTGGTCGTCTCCATTGATGGATTACAGCCGGAACACGATGTGAGACGGACACCGGCGACGTACGACCGGATTCTGACAACCGTGGCCGGCCGCCGCATTACGATCCATTGCACGATCACCAGCCAAATGATGAAGCGGCCTGGCTACCTCAACGAATTCCTGGCATTCTGGACGCCCAAACAGGAGATTCGGAAGGTCTGGTTCAGCCTCTTTACGCCGCAGGTCGGCGATGACCTTCCCGAAATGCTTTCGCCCTATGAGCGTTCGCAGGCTATTTCCGATATGACGGAATTACGGAAACGATATCCGAAACTCGACATGCCCGAAGGTCTGATTCGGCAGTTTGCCTCGCCGCCGGATAGTCCGCAAAATTGCGTATTTGCCTTGACGACCAAGACGATTTCCGCTGACCTCAAAACCGCCATCACGCCTTGCCAATTTGGCGGCAACCCGGATTGCAAAACTTGCGGCTGTATCGCCTCTATGGGACTGGCGGCCGTCGCCGATCACAAACTGGCGGGGTTCATCTCCGTAGGGGCCATCTTTAACGCCTCCATTAAGATCGGCCGGTTCAGATCAAAGGAACGGTTTGAAGAGCGGGAGCCGAAAAGTCCGTTCCAAGTACTCCAGTGAGAAGAGCTGTAGTGAAGAGAACAGATCATATGAAAGGTACTGCCACCGCCATCGATTCCCTGTTGGACTTATCCGCCCGCATTGGCCGCAATCCTCTTCTAGTCCAGGCGAGCAGCGGCAACACGTCTTTAAAGGTTGACGGTACCCTCTGGATCAAGGCTTCCGGCAAGTGGCTTGCCTACGCCGACCGCGAAGAGATCCTGGTGCCTGTTGACGTGTCCGAGTGCCTGGAATGCTTGCGAAACAGTCGCGCCCTTCCGGCCAGAACAAACCTGCGTCCGTCGATCGAGACGTTCATGCATGCCATCTTGCCGCAAAGGGTGGTTGTCCACGTCCATTCGGTGAATACGATTGCCTGGGCAGTCCGATCCGACGCCACATCGCAGCTATCGGAAAGGCTGAATGGTCTGCGTTGGCAATGGATTCCCTACACGCTGTCCGGCATGCCGCTGGCCCGTGAAATTCAATCGGCATCATCAAATCAGCCTGGAACCGACATCTTCATTCTAGGCAATCATGGGCTGGTAGTCTGTGGCGAGGACTGCGATTCCGCTGAGTCCTTGCTTTTCGAAGTCGAGCGCCGGCTTGCGATTCGCCCTCGTGCCGCCGCCGATGCCAAACCGGGCGTCCTCGAGCAGGTCGCGCGCCAATCGCATTGGCGCCTCCCCAATGCCGACGTGCTTCATACCCTTGGCGCCGATGTCATTTCCAGGCGAATAGTAGATAGGGGCGTCCTCTACCCTTGCCAGGCGATTTTTCTCGGAGCCGCTCTGCCCCAGTTCGCCTCTTCTAAAGGACTCTCTGAAATCGATGGCGCGTCTCCTGTCGTCGTCGTCGCCGGCAGTGGCGTCTTGACGAATGAAAATATTACTGCCGCCGAATGGGCGATGCTCAATGGTTTCGCCGAAGTCGTGCGACGCATCGAGACGTCTGCGCCGATCCGGTATCTCACCGACCAGGAAGTGAACAGCGTCTTAGGCGCGGACGGACACCACTATCGGATGTCTGCCGAAAATCAGGCACGACGAGCCTGAGAATCATCAAAACTCGAAGCGCGCCGCCATCTGCCACTGACGCGGAACGTAATTACCAATTGCCGCAAAAATACGTCCTGCCACACCAGGACAATCGACGCACGTATTCGGCTGCCCCAGGTTCGTGTGATTCGTAAAGTTGAACGACTCCGCGCGGAATTGTACACGGAAACGTTCCGTAACGGCAAAAGTCTTGAAGAATGACATGTCGAGCTGGCCGAAATGGGGACCCCAGACTGCATTGCGGCCCACGTTGCCTTGCACCCCTTTCTGCGGCCGCGCCCATGCTCCGTCGACCGCGCCGTTGGAGCCCAGGGGCGCGCTGGTCGTGTTAAACCAGCCGAACTGGCTCGGGTCATTGGCCTGCCAGTTACCTATCACATCTGGACGGCACCAACCCGAATCCCGGTCCGAATTGCAGGACTGATAACTCGGCGTCAGAGGCAGGCCGCTGGCCCAGTTCCAAACGCCATTTACCTGCCAGCCGCCGATTATGTAGTCGAGCGGCTTTGCGATATTGCTACCATACTTCCGGCCGTGTCCGTAGGGAACTTCCCATAACGTTGAGAGCATAAAGGCATGCTCGCGATTGTTGTCCGCCGGCCCATACGCATAAGTTGCGTCGACCGGGTAGTAAGTTCCGCTGTAGTCCATATTTCGCGACCACGTATAGTGCGAAAGGAGCTGAATTCCATGAGCAAACCGTTTTTCCAGCTTCACCTGTAGCGAGTTATAGTTATTGCTCGCATTACTCGCGAAATATCGCAGGCTTTGGGACCATCCAAATTGCTGGAAATAGGGTTTGCGTTGATTCGTGGAAAGCGTGCCATAGCCCACCAGCGTCGCCTGATTAGGATCGTAGTCGCCTCCCGTCCCGGCGAACACATGCGTCCCTTTGTTTCCCACATATGCCGCTTCGAGCGAAAACGAACCGCTCAATTGCCGCTGGATTGTGAAGTTCCAGGCATCTACCGTCGGCAGCCGCATGTCCTTCGAAATGATGAACGGCGTCACCCCATTGGGAAGCAGCGGAAAGCCGTTACGGCCCTTGGGCTGCCCGGCTAAAGCGTCAGCCGGACTGAATGGTGTGGGACCCTGCGCAAGTGTGAAAACAGTGTCGAAATTGTTTGCTGGAGATGATGTTTGAATGCCGAGGACCGGTAGATTCTGAGTGACGTTGTGCCCGAAAACCGAACCGAAAATCCCAAGATCGTAGCCCCGCCCGTAGCCGACGCGAATCACAGTCTTCGGCGTGGCTTGGTAGGCGATACCGAGGCGTGGGGCAAAATCTGTGAGTCTGCCTTGGACGTTCAGATTGAGCCCAACGCCCGGAGCACCGGCCGTCAAAACTTCTCCCGTGCCGAGATCCACGTAACCACCCTTACCGGGACCGTTCACTGTCTGTGGCCTATAGATCTCCCAACGCAAGCCGTAGTTCAATGTGAGTTTCTGCGTGATGCGCCATGTGTCCTGTCCGTAGAAGAACCAACGATTTTGCTTTTCGCTCGCATCGGTCTGCGAACTGACATAGCGCTGGAATAGCTGCACGTCGCCGAGCATAAACGTGGCAAGGCCCGAACCACCGCCGTTCGCGCCCTGCGTGCCGGCCGCGTTGAAAGAGAGCTGACCAGCCCGATGCTGATCGCTGGGCACCCGCAAATTGTAAGCTTGACGAATGTCGGCGCCAAACTTGAAGGTGTGATTCCCCTGGATCTTAGTCCAGTTATTCACGAACTGGATCTGCTTCTCGTTCTCGATCAGAGGGCAGTTGCAACCGTTCACGCCGAGGGCATAACCAAACTTGAACAGATTGTTGCCGTAGTCATTGATGAAGAACGCCGGCATCCCGCCCGTGAATGTCTTATCAAGATTCAGGCCGGGAATCCCAGCGTCCGTGGCCGGCGAGGTGTCCAGGCCGTTTGGTACAACGTGCACCTGGTAACGAAAAAAGCCAAACCGGAAATCGGTGAGTAGATTAGGCCGCACCGTGTAATCAAACCCGGCTGCAACGCTGTGATTGAGCGAAGTCGATTGTCCGGCAAACGCACTGACGCTGCCGCTCGGATCATAACCCGGACCACCCGCGGCGCCATAGATCCCAGGTGAGTTGATTGTGAAATGCGCCAGGCTGTAACGTCCGAACCAGTGCAGCTTGTCGGTTTGATAGAAATCGACCCGTGTGTTGAAGGCATCGTCATTGAACTTCACGGCGCCTGAACCAGAGTAGTTGGGCTGATCCCGGGAAGCCGGAACATTCGGAGCCGGAATCAGCGCCAAGAGCGCGGCGGTCTGCGGTGCGATCCGGCTCGTCGGAATCCGAGCGCCCTGAAAGAGCGTTCTCGTCTTGTCATTGGTTCCAGTCGCCGGGTCATAAATACTTAAGCCGAGACCACTCAAATCGCCGATCCGCTCGGCGAGTGAAGGCACCCGCAACAAAACGCTGCCGCCCGTATTCCGCCGGGTCCCCTGATAGTCGCCGAAATAGAAGAGCTTGTTCTTACTGATTGGGCCGCCAATTGAAGCTCCGAACTGGTTCCACTGCGTGACAGGAATGACCCGCCCGCCGGTGCCAAAGATCGGCAGGGACTGAGTAAACGGATTACGCGCCTGCAGATGATCGTTGCGAATAAATTCAAAGGCACTGCCGTGCAGCGAATTCGTTCCCGATTTTGTCTGGGAGCTCACCACCGCCGCCGCCGAGGTTCCAAATTCGGCGTCAAAATCGGCCGTGGTGACCTTGGCTTCAGTTACCGATTCCAAAGTCGGATTGATCACGATCCAGCCGAGGACGGCGTCGTGGTTGTCCGTCCCATCAAGTAAATGAGAAACCCCGGCAAAGCTTTGCCCGTTCACGAGTAAACGATAGGAACCTTGCGGATTCTCCGGCTGCGCCGCCGTCAAACTCACCGGCCATAGCGACACGCCTGGAGTCATCAGCTGGAAGTTGGTGAAGCGCCGGTTCAGTACGGGAAGCTCCGCCACTTGCTTTTGGCTATAGGTTGTCGCCACGTCACTCCGCTCCGTTTTGAGCATGGCCGCTTCCGACGTAACCTCGACGGTCTGGCTCAACTCACCAACTTGGAGCTTCATGTCGACTTTCACCTCGGCATCCACGGATACCGGCACCCTATTTTCAACAGCGGCTTGAAATCCCGGCGCTTCCACACGAACCTGATAGTTACCGACAATCAGGTAACGCTGCGTGTAATTGCCGGATTCGTTAGTGGTTGTTTCGTTTGAGGTATCGCGGTCGATGTTCCGGATAGTGACTTTCGCGTTTGCTACCGCGGCACCAGAAGAGTCGACGACCGTTCCTACGATGCTCCCGTAAACCGCTTGGCCATGCAAGCGGACGAATGAGCATAGAGCAGCACACACGGAGAGAATAAGTACGAGACGGCAACGAGTCATTTAGGAAGTCCCCCCTTCCACACAGCCCAGTTATCATATAGCAACTTTCCGCTACGCGCTACAGGAAAAGCGTTAGACGGAATCTTTTTTCTGTAGGCTGTTGCACCTTGCCCGATGACCTAACCTCTCCCGTTTCCTCCACCCAAAGCTCCTAACGGCCGCGCGATCAACCCGCACTTATAATCAACCCGCACTTATAATTACGATTGATTGAACGTCGCCCACATCTGTATTTCGGCGCTACTCCTTCTCGGAAGCCTGTCAGCCGAAACCCCGGGAGAGTGGGCCGGCGAGGCCGAGCGCCTGATTCGAAGTGGCAAACCGCAGGAAGGATTGGCTGCGCTCACGAAAGCGGCCGAGTCGCCCGGTGCTTCGGCACAATCGGAAGACCGCATCGGTTTCCTGTTTGCGGTTCTGGGTCGTCAATCGGAGGCCACTGCCCACTTTGAGAAATCCCTGTCATTTAATCGTGATTATGCGCCGGCGCATTACCATTTAGGCGTCGCCCGTTGGCTTGCCAAGGATCAGAAGGGCGGACTGCCGGAATTAGAAAAGGCCGTAAGACTTTCTCCCTCGGTATTCGACTATCGATTCCGCCTCGGCTCCGCGTATTTGGAAATGGGCCAATATGAAAAAGCGGTCACCGAACTGCAGGAAGCGGTCGCGATCGACAAAACGCAGTCTGCCGCATGGAGCGCGTTAGCCCAGGCCCGGAACGGCTACGCCGCCTTGTTGATTGGGACACGCGAGCCGGAACGGGCCATCGAGCAATCGCAGAAGGTGCTGGCTCACGATCCGGCGAATGACACCGCCCAGATGAACATTGGCTATGCCTATCTGAAAATGGGTGAGTTCAATAAAGCGGAAAAGGCGTACAGGACCGCAACAGCCAACGATCCCAAATCGCCTGCGGCTCACTACGACTTGGCTATTTCGCTCAAGATGCAAGATCAGCTGGAATCCGCACAGAAAGAACTGCAGGAAGCCATCCGGCTCGATCCATCGCTCGCCGAGGCGCATTACACGCTAGGTATTACATATTGGCAGTCGGGTGACTTCGCAGCCACCGTCCGCGAGATGAAAGCGGCCCTCGCGATTCGTGCCAACTACGCCGAGGCGCATTACATGCTGGGAATTGTGCTGAAGCAAACGGGTGATCTGGACGGTGCTCTTACTGAATTGAAAGAAGCCATTCGCCTCGATCCGACTACCCCCGGACCATTTAACACGCTCGGCCAGATTTTGCGCATCAAGGGCGATAAACAAGGAAGCGAGGAGGCGTTCGCAGCCGGTGCACGGCTCAAACGCGAAAAGGAGGGCGAGTTGGCAAATAGTTTAGAACAAGGCATGCGCGGCGGAACGTTCCCGAAGCCGCTAACCGCGCCGGCACGCTAGCATGCCCTCGCGCCGTTCCTCTATCCGCTCCTTTGTGCGACATTGCCAGTATTCCCGCTAGAGCGGATGCTGGCCGGCCTGCCGCTCGGGTTGACTTCGTCAATGTCCAAGAACGCAGCTTGCATGCCAAGACGATCTTCGGTGCCGAGCAGCAGGTCGATCTCTTCTAACCTACTGGGGCAATTGCGCGTTATATCGCGATAACGGCGACGGGACATTTACTGACCTCGCAGAGAAGACGGGCGTCCACACGAACTTCTATAGGCCTCAAGCGCTAAAATACCGGCTGCGCCTTTCTGGATTACGACCTAGTGGGCGACTTTGACAACGATGTTTGGCCCGATATTCTCACGTGCAATGGCCACGTCTATCCGGAAGTACCCGAAAAGGCCAGCGAATCTGGTTATCGCGAGTGCAAGGTACTCTATCGCAATCTGAGCAACGGCAAATTCGAGGATGTATCGCTCAACGCTGGACCGGGCATCCTGGAAGTTGTTGCCGGTCGCGGCTGTGCGTTGGGCGATTTCGATAACGATGGCGATCTGGACGCAGTGGAAGACAAAGCGGATCGAGGAGCTGTCGTTGTTTAACGCCACCGTGATAATACGAGCGTGAATAATGCTTTTCATAGCGTAATAATGAAGCGAGGTGAACGGCTATGAATCGACGTGAAGCATTGGGAGCGCTCGCGAGCGCATCTCTGGCGATGGCCGCACCGTCGGGCGATATGGTATATCGCGAGTTCGGACAAACTGGCATCAAAGTATCGGCTATCGGTCTCGGCGGATCGCATATCGGAAATCCGGAAGAGAAGGAAGGCATCCGCATCGTGCGCACGGCCATCGATCGCGGCATCACGTTCATGGACAACTGCTGGGATTACCACGATGGCAAGAGTGAAGTCGTCATGGGCAAAGCGCTGCGGGACGGCTATCGGGAAAAGGTTTTCCTGATGACCAAGTTCGACGGCCGCACTAAAGCGGCGACCGCGCAGCAGATCGACGAATCATTGAAGCGCCTGCAAACGGATCATATCGATCTGATGCAGTTTCACGAAAACATCCGGCTCGAAGACCCCGACCGTTTCTTCGCTCCAAGCGGACCGCACGAAGCCCTGCTCGAAGCAAAAAAGGCCGGCAAGATTCGCTTCATCGGATTCACCGGACACAAAGACCCGAGCGTGCATCTGCGCATGCTGGAACTAGCGGCGCAGAACCACTTCCACTTCGATTCCGCGCAGATGCCGCTGAATCTTCTGGACGCGCATTTCCGCAGCTTCGAGAAGAACGTCGTTCCGAAACTAGTCCAACAGAAAATCGCAGTACTCGGCATGAAGCCGCTGGCAGAAGGCGAAATTCCGCGCAGCGGCGTTGCAAGCGCGATTGATTGCCTGCACTACGCGCTCAGTCTGCCGACGACGGTCGTGATCAACGGCTGCGAAACAATAGAGAGGCTGGAACAGGCGCTCGAAGCAGCGCGCACGTTCAAGCCCCTGAGCGGTGCTCAAATGGCGGCACTGCGTGAAAAGACAAAAGAGGTTGCAAGGACCGGCCGGCTCGAAAAGTTCAAAACATCGAACATCTTCGACGGTACGGCGAAAAACCCGCAGTGGATGGGTTAAGCGCTCGTCCCTGGCGCGGTACCCGCGGAAACACATCCGAAGCATGCACCCCCATCGCGGCGCGTCTCGTGCGTCCTGCCGTTGTGCGGATCGTTGTCGGGAGACAACGAGATTGGCATAGCTGAGTGTACCTTTAGAAGTTATGGACATCGCGCTGATTGCCGACGACCTTACGGGCGCCTGCGATGCCGCAATTCAATTCAAAATGCGGGCCGTCCGCTCGCTGGTTCTGTTCGAGCCGGACGCCGTACAAGACGCACGAGTTCAGGCATTCACGACAGAAACGCGCAACCTCGACGAAAGCGAAGTGGAGTCGAAGATCCGCGAGTTGGCAGCGCGAATATCGGCCGCGCAGCCGCAAATGGTTTTCAAGAAAATAGACTCCCTACTGCGCGGCAATCCAGCGCTGGAGATAGCGGCGACGCTCGACGCTTTCGGCTATGATGCCGCCATCGTGACGCCCGCGTATCCAGAACTGGGGCGCACCGTATGGGACGGATGCTTGCACGTCAACGGCGATGCAAAGTGGAAACCCGTCGACGTCGCTTCGCGGCTTGGCAGCGAGCACACTAAACCCGAACAAGTCGCGGACGCGCTGCGCAATCACGTCCGCTGTGTTTCGGTGGATGCCACGTCGAATGGCGATCTGGCGCTTTTGGTAGACGAGGGTCTGCGGAGCGGGAAGCGTTTGCTGTGGGCGGGCTCCGGCGGCCTGGCATCCGCGCTGGCTGAAACTCTGTTTGGAGCAACCGTAAAACAAGCGCCGAGAGAACCGGTGGCACTGCCGGTGGTGTTCTGTATCGGTTCGAATCATCCGTTAACAACGCTTCAGCTGGTGAGCTTGCAAGAACGCCATGCTGTATGTGTTTCGGAACCAGAAGGCGTGGCTCATAGCTTGCGGCGAGGTACGCATACGCTGCTGCGGATTTCACACTCGCCCGGGGTTTACGAATCATTGCGGCTTGGGCTTCGCGGCATAGGCAATTTAGCAGGTGCATTGGTGCTATCCGGCGGCGATTCGGCATCGACCGTCTGCCACGCGCTCGGAGTGGAGCAGATTGAACTCGAAGATCAGATTGTCCCTGGCGTGCCCTGGGGAATATTGAAAGGCGGTTTGCTGGACGGAATGAAGGTAGCGACGAAATCGGGAGCGTTCGGCGGTGAAGATACCCTCGTGGAAGTGGTGGACTTTTTCAGATGACTCCAATAGTGGCGATCACGATGGGCGATCCATCGGGTGTGGGGGCGGAAGTCGTGCTCAAGGCCCTGGTGGATCCGGAACTCACAACGCTCGCGAAATGGGTGGTGGTAGGCGATACGCGCATTCTTAAAATGACCGGGCAGATCACGAACGTCACAGTGCGCGACGTCAAAAGCCTCGGGTCCCTGAACGATTTTGAGTTCGGAAAACTCGACGCGCGTTACGGGCAAGCGGCCGTCGATTATGTGCGAGTGGCCACCGAGATGTGTCTGAGTCACGAGGCCCACGCGATGGTGACCGCGCCCTTGAATAAGGAGGCGGTGACCCTTTCCGGGCGACAGTTCTCGGGGCACACGGAATATATTGCAGAGCTTTGCGGAGCAACCGATTCGCGGATGCTACTTGCAAGCGAGATTCTTTCGACCGTTCATGTTTCCACTCACGTGCCGCTGCGGCAAGCATGCGAGCTCGATACGGCTCGGATCCTGCGCACGATTGAACTAGGCGACGGAGCGATGAAGCTGCTGGGTTTCGCACGGCCGCGGGTAGCGGTGTGCGGTCTGAATCCGCACGCCGGCGAGCATGG
>Ga0157369_10005035_pt1 | contig 15466 bp, 11 predicted proteins | sample C25metaG_FD_113461 | JGI IMG/M metagenome (GOLD analysis project Ga0157369, IMG submission 113461) | Corn rhizosphere microbial communities from Kellogg Biological Station, Michigan, USA - C2-5 metaG | ecosystem: Host-associated > Plants > Roots > Rhizosphere > Soil | place: USA: Michigan... | reverse complement strand
TGCCGGCGATGCTCACGCCGCGCTTGTTCGGATGTCCCCAGCCGGCCATAACGCGGCACTGGTTGAAGCGGTCCGGCCCGGCCAACGGGCTCGACGGGCTCACGAAGATCTCGCCCGGCACGTGCAGAAAGGCGTGGCTGCCGCCGAAGTGGAAGTCGCCCACGTTCCAGTCGGCGAGCACCGTGCTGGCGTTGATGCGGCCTTTCTTGCCGTCGTAGTCGAGATTCCATTGCAGCCCGGTGTTGTTGGTGGTGTTCACGCGGAGGCGCGAGATCACCGGCGACCACGAACGCGGCTCGGTGAGAAACGCGATGCCGGTGAAGTCGGCCGTCGTGGTCAGCACGTTGCGCCGCCCGTTCACCACGGCTCCGCCGAAGTCGGTCAGGAAGAAAGACTTCTGCGCCACCTCCCAGCTCACGATCTCGCGCACGTTCGCCGCCGAGTTGCACGCCTTGGTGCCGGAATCGTCGCCTGATTGTTTCGCTTCGGCATCCTGGTCCTGCGGCTGCGCCGGAGGACAATCTTTACCGGGAGTCTCGCGTTTGGCGTAGAGGCGGTTGACGAGGCCGTATTCGACTTCGTTGGTGTCGCTGACGATGTCGCGCGCGTCGAAGCGGATGATCTGGTTGAAGTTGCCAGCGCCGTCCACGTAGCGCCACGTCGCTCGCGGCTCTATGGTGTGCTTTATCTTGCGGCCCAGCACCTTCTTTTCGAAGATGCGGCTCACCGCCGGCGGACGCAGCTCGAAAGCGCCTTCGATGGCCCGACGATTAACGGCCACATCGAGCGGCGTGCCGAGCGATCCGTTCGGTTGCACGCTCTGCGTGTAATACGTCTCGCGCAGCGCCATCTCCGGGCGCAGCGACCAGTTGTGGAATACGATCGGCGCCGAGATCCGCGGCGTGACATCGAAGCGCCCGACCAGCGGATCGGTGGTGAAGCCCGGCTCGGTGCGCGACACGCCTTCCACCGCCGTCTCGTACGACCAGACAAACGGCGTATGCGCGAGCGCGTGGTCGGCAGAGGAGAGCTCCACTCCCGGCGCATGCAGGATGGTGACCAGGTCGCCGTGAGACGTGCTCTCGAAGTTCTGGTAGCGCTGCGCGTCGAGGTTGAAGAAGTAGCCGTTCTGGACCTTGGAGAAGAACGCGGTCGAACGCACCTCGGAGTTCACGGCTTGAGCGAACGTCTCGTTGAAGGCCAGGCGGAACAGGTAGGAGCTGAGGTACTGGATGTTGGCGACGGCGCGGATATCGTGCTCCAGTAAGCCTTCCGCCGCGAGCGTGAACTCCTCGCCGCCCTGGTTCTGCTGGCCTTGTTTACGGTCCAGCACGCCGAAGTAGCGCGCCTCGACGAATGCGTCTTCGCTCGGGCGCCAGCGGAAGTTGCCGTGCTGCGCGAAGCCGCGCGCCGAGAAGTATTCCGCGCCCAGCGTCGCGTCGGTGCTGCGGTTGATGGCCCAGTAGTAGGACTCTCCGATGGTGAAGCCCTTGACCGACGACTGCCCGACCGTCGGGATCAGGAATCCCGATTGCCGGCCGAGCTGGTCGACGGGATGCGTGGCGTAGGGAAGATAGAAGAGCGGGACGTTGTGGATGCGGAACGTGGAGTGATAGAGCTGCGCGTCCTGCCCGACTTCCACGACCGCGCGTTCGCTGCTCAGGCTCCACATCGGCATCGGCTGGTCGCATACGGTCACGCGGCCCTGGTGCACGACGTAGTGCTCTGGACCGGTCTTGTCCACGAACTTGCCGGTGAACAGGAAGGGATTAGAACTGGTGAGCACGAGCCGGCGCGGGGTTCGCTTGATGCCGATGCTTCCGTCCACGTCCTCGAAGCGGCCGGTTTCGTCGCGCACGTTGTAGCGGCCGCGCGCCGCTCGCACGTCTTCGTCGTGCGGCCCGCCGGTCAGGTGGATGTGGCCGGTGGCAACGGCTTCGCCGGTGTCGTTGTTGTATTCCACTTCGTCGGCGGAAAAGTTGTAGTTGCGGGCGTGGATCTCGACGCGCTGGTGCAGCTTGTAGACATCGCCGGCCTTCTCCTGGCTGGCGGAGCAGATGCGGATCGGCTGCCCGCTCTTGTCGCGGGTGTCGGTCTGGACGAGGCCTGCGGGACACGCGGACGCGGTCATCTGAGTGACGTCGAGCTGCAACGGCTGGTCCAGGGTAAAGCGGCGATTGGCGAACGGGGAAGAGGATTCTCCACCCCATCCCGCGAACCCCGCGCGGGCTGGGGACCCCGGTTCTGCGGCGAGCAACTGGCTAATCACTAGCAGAACTACCGCCGCCGTGATAACCAATCGTATGCGGAACGTCATGGTCGGTTTTTGCGCGTCGCGAGCCTTCGAAGTTAGCACGCTGGCGCGCGCGGCGTAAACGAGAACGCCTCCGATCATCGCGTCTTGCAACGACTGCCCGCTCTGGCGGTCTCGCAAACCTTAGGATGGCCTGTCCTCTTTGCGGAGAGCAGTGCCGGTGCTCGTACGCGCGCCCAACGGGCGCCGACGACGCCGTGTCGGCGAGCGAGGGCCGCACCTCCGTCCTCATCGACCCTGACAGTTATGAGCCTACAGAAGAGCACTTTGCCGCCTCGGTCTACCAGGACGAGGAACCGGCCGCTGCGATCGCGCCCGCCGAAACCTTCGCGAGTGCGAGCGCCACGGCGACGGCGACATCCACGACCACGTTGACCGGTATTGAGCGCCTGGCCGAAGAGCCGGGAATCGACCGCGAGCTCCCGCCGGGAGACGGATGGCGCGAAGAGGTTCACTCGCGCCTGAACAGCTATCGCGCCAAGCGCCGCCGCATTCCGGAAGGCGCCATGCCGCTGGACTTCGGCGGCGAAGAGATCATCCGCACGCCGCGCTCGACGCGGCGCAGCGCGGCCGTGCAGCGCGTGGCATCGCGTTACGCCAGCCGTCCGCCCATGATGTCGGAGCTGGAACTCGCGGAGCCGGCCGATCTGCCGGCGGAAAACAACATCATCGAGTTTCCCAAACCGCCGGAGCCGCGGGTGTTTGCCTTCGAACGCACTCAACCGCTGCCGCTGTCGGACGAGCTTGCGGAGGCGGTGCAGGAATCGCCGCGCATCCTCGAAGCGCCGGCTCCGGAAGGGCCTCCGCTGGTGATGCCGCCGGTTTCGGCGATCACGCTGGAGGGCGAAGCGGACGTTGAGGATGAACCGCTTCCGAGGCTGGAATTACCGCTGCGCGTCGCGCCCATCGGGCAGCGCGTTTTTGCCGGCATGGTGGATTTCAGCGCGGTGCTGGTCGCCAGCGCGACATTCGCGCTGGTGTTCGTGAAGATCACCGGCGGAATGCCGGAATCGAGGCTCGCGCCCGCAGTCGCAGCCGTCGTGGTGGGAACGCTGTGGTCGATGTATCAGTACCTGTTCCTCGTGTACTCGGGCACAACGCCCGGCATGCAGGTTTCAGGGTTGGCACTGCGCGACTTCAATGGCGAGCACATGTGCCGCATCGCGCGCCGCAATCGCGCGATCGGAATGATGGTGGCGGCGGTCCCGCTCGGCCTGGGATTCGCGTGGGCCTTCCTCGACCAGGACATGCTCTGCTGGCAGGACCGCATGTCGCACAGCTACGTGGTGGAGCGCGGACACTAGGCCATTTGTGATTTGCGACTTGTGATTTGCGATTGTCTGCGCGGTCCGAGCTGAATCGCAAATCACAAATCGGGACCAGTCCTTCCAATCCGGGAAAGTCCCTCGCCTTCCGTTTCCATTTCCTGCCGCAATGGTTTCTAATGTCTCGCCATGAAATTGCCGGAGTTCGACTATCGGAACTGTTTGCAGGAAGCCGTGGGCAACGACGGGATTGCGCCGTCCTCCCTGCACGAGCGCGCAACGGCTGACGTAGTGTCGGCATTTCGCCGGCGCGTGGATTCGGGCGAGATCGGTTTCCCCAACCTGCCGGATGACCAGACGACGCTGCACGCCATCGAGCAATTCTGCGACGGGCTGCGCAAGAAGATCGACGACGTGCTGCTGATCGGAATCGGCGGCTCGGCGCTCGGAGCCTACGCGCTGGACGTCGCGATTCGTGGGCCGCACCCGGTCCAGACGGTCGGCAAGAAAGCGGCGAAGCCGCGCCTGGTGGTGCTCGACAACGTCGATCCGGGCCCGGTGGTTTCCGCACTATCGCAGCTCGATCCCAGGCGCACCGCCGTGTGCGTGATCGCCAAGTCCGGCGGAACGGCCGAGACGATGGGGACATTCCTGATCGTGCGCGAATGGATGGTGAAGAAGCTCGGACGCAAGGCACGCGAGCGGATCATCGCCATCACCGATCCGCAGAAGGGCGACCTGCTGGCGATCGCGAAAGAAGAGAAGTACCCGCTGTTCTTCGTTCCGCCGAACGTGGGCGGGCGCTTCAGCGTGTTCTGCCCGGTAGGACTGGTGCCGGCGGCGCTGATCGGGCTCGACACGCGCAAGCTGCTGCGCGGGGCGGAGGAGGCGAACCACGTCTGCTGGAGCGACAGCCCGAACGGCAATCCGGCGCTGGCCGCGGCGCTGGTGCATTACGCGCTGGCCAAGCGCGGCAAGAACATCGAAGTGGTGTTCGCGTACTCGTCGTACCTTTGGGGCGCGGCATTCTGGTACCGGCAGCTCTGGGCGGAGAGCCTGGGCAAGCGCGTCAGCCGCACCGGGCAGGTCGTGGAAGCCGGACAGACGCCGGTCGCCGCGCTGGGCGTCACCGACCAGCACTCGCAGATGCAGCTTTACATGGAAGGCCCGCGCGACAAGATGGTGACGCTGTGGAGCGTGCGCAAGCCGCGCGTCGATGTGAAGATGCCGAAATCGTTTCCAAAGATCGATTCCACGGGCTATCTCGGCGGGCAGTCGCTGGGCAAGTTGCTGGACGCGGAGCGGGTTGCGACGGAGTCGGCGCTGACGTCCGCTGGACGGCCGAATTGCCGCTGGACACTGCCCCAGGTCGATGAATCCACGCTCGGCGCCTTCTTCCAGATGTTAGAGTTCCAGACTGCCTTCGCCGGGGAATTGTGGGGAGTCAACGCCTTCGATCAACCCGGCGTCGAACTGGGGAAGAAGCTGACGTACGCACTCATGGGACGTAAGGGCTATTCCAAGGACTTGCTGAAGGCCGTAGCGCGCTAGCGTTCGGCAAACAGGGAAGATGTCGACCACCGCCGATCGCAATCCGCAGCCGAAAGGCATTCCCGTCTTTGTCGCCACGACGGTGATGCTGAGCTTCATCTCCTTCTGGCGAGCGGCCGCTATTGTCCTCTCCGATCTCGCTTCGTCCGCCTACTACGTGGGCGGCGACACGGAGAACGTGATCGGCAAGAGCGCGCCGTGGTTCATCCTGGCGGTGATGCTGTTCAGCTACGCTGTGCGCGCGCTCTACATCGAGTCGAGCGCCATGTTCGTGCGCGGCGGTGTGTATCGCGTGGTGCGCAGCGCGATGGGCGGCACGCTGGCCAAGATCTCGGTCTCGGCGCTGCTGTTTGACTACATTCTCACCGGACCGATCAGCGCCACGGCCGCCGGCCAGTACCTGGTCGGCTTCGTCGGCGAGATGGCGCGCTACTTCGGCCACCCGATCAACATCAACGAGAACTTCTGGTCTGCCGTGTTTGCCATCGTCGTAGTCCTTTACTTCTGGTGGCAGAACATCAAGGGCATCCACGAGAGCAGCGACAAGGCCATGCGGATCATGCAGACGACCACCGTGATGGTGGTGCTGCTGATCGGCTGGTGCCTGTACACGATCATGCGCATGCACTACGGATCGCTGCCGATCGAGTCGGCGAACCAGGGACATCTGCCGCCATGGCCCACGCTGTCATCGATCAAGCTCGACAAAGAGTCGCTGGGCTGGTTGTGGGGAACGCGCGCGAGCGGACTGACGTGGCTGATCATGCTCGTCGGGTTCGGACACTCCGTGCTGGCCATGTCAGGCGAGGAGACGCTGGCGCAGGTCAACCGCGAAATCGAGAGTCCGAAGCTGCTCAACCTGCAGCGCGCCGGCATGGTGATCTTCATCTACAGCCTGGCGTTCACCTCGCTAGTGTCGTTCTTCGCGGTAATGATCATCCCCGACGGCGTGCGGCGCGAGTACTTCGCCAACCTGATCGGCGGCATCACCATGTACCTGGCCGGGCCGGAGCCGCTGAAGATCGTGTTTCACGCGTTCGTGGTGCTGGTGGGCATCCTGATCCTGGCGGGCGCGGTGAACACGGCGATCATCGGCGCGAACGGCGTTCTGAATCGCGTGGCCGAGGACGGCGTGCTGACGTCATGGTTCCAGCGTCCGCAGCGGCGATTCGGCACGACACATCGCATCATCAACATGGTGGTCGGATTCCAGATTGCGACCATCGTGCTCAGCGGCGGCAACGTCTACAAACTGGCCGCGCTGTATGCCTTCGGCGTGATCTGGAGCTTCTCGCTGATGTCGCTGGCGGTTCTGGTGCTGCGGCAGAAGGTGCCGGAACAGCGCGATTGGCGCGTGCCGGGCAACATCGAAATCGGCGGCGTCGAAATTCCAGTTGGCCTCGGGCTCATCAGCCTGGTGCTGTTCGCGACGGCGTTCGTCAACCTGTTCACCAAGCCCGACGCCACCGTCGCCGGCGTGGCGTTCACGATTTTGTTCTTCATCATTTTTTCGGTCTCGGAGCATTACACCCACAAGGCGCGCGGCGAAAAGGAGAGCATCGAGCAGTTCCGCGTGTCCGAGCAGGAAGTGGTGGACCAGACGGCGCTGAATGTCCGTCCCGGCAACGTGCTGGTGTCGGTGCGCGATCCGCATAACCTGGCCTACCTGCGCGAGATCCTGCTTCACACCGACACCACCCGGCGCGACGTGGTGGTGATGACGGCGCGGCTGTACACGCGCGAGCACACCTTCAGCGGCAGCCGCGTGGTTGAAGCGACCGAGGTCTTCGACGAGTACGAGCAGGAGTTGTTCACCAAAGTGGTGGCCGTTGCGGAGAAGGTGGGCAAGCCGGTGTCGCTGCTGGTGGTGCCGGGAACGAACGTGTTCGACACCATCGTCAGCACCGGACAGCGGCTGAAGTCGGAGGTGATCGTCTCCGGCCTGTCGAACAAGCTGAACGCCGACGAGCAGGGCAAGTTCACGGGCGACGCGTGGGAACGGTTGCCGGAGCCGCGTCCGGAGATGACGCTGAAAATCGTCTCGCCCGACGGCGGGATTCGCGAGTATGTGCTCGGCCCGCACACTCCGCGACTGCGCGCCGAAGACATGCGCCTGATCCACGACATCTGGCTGGAACTGACGAAGGACCCCGAGTTCCGCAATCTGCACCACTACCACGTGGTGTCGCTCGCCATGCGCGACCTGCGCGCAGACCTCGGAGGCGCGCGCCGTGCCGAACTGATCCAGCAGCTGAAAGACGAGCTGCGAAAAGAAAAGAACTAAAACAATTCAAAATGCAAAATGAAAGGCGGAAGCACCTAGGGCAGTTTTTTGCATTTTGAATTTTGCATTTTGCATTAGCATTTGGAACCGGTTGGGAGCAGCCCCATGCCCGTTCTCTTCGACGAAACCTTTCCTCACCACTACGCCGCCGCTGAGCACGACTTCGATGCCGCTGCCTTCGCCGAGGACCGCAAGCTGGTGAAGCTGGGCGAGACGTCGGAAGGCGTGCTGTTCTTTCCGCCCGACATCCAGGAGGAGATCGAGAACGTTTCGCACGTGGCGGTACGGGTCAACCCCGAAGGCGGACGGGAGTGGGTCGGCGTCTTCGCCTGCGGCTTCGATTCCAACAAAGTTACGAGCGGAATGTTTGCGCATCCCGATCCGAATCGCGTCTGCGTGGTTGCGGCGGGATACGCGTACATCGTCGTGGCGCGCGATCCGCGACTGTACGAGCGCGTGATCGCGCAGCCGGTAGTCGCCGTTTATCCGGCGCGCGAAGCCGGGCTGTTACTCTTCGTTGACTTCACCAACATCAGCGCCTACGGGCCCGAAGGCGTGGTGTGGCGCACCGAGCGACTGACGTGGGAAGGGCTGCGTGTCACCGGCGTGACTGCGACAACCGTCCACGGTTACGGTTGGGACATGCCGCGCGACAAAGAAGTGGAGTTCACGGTCGACCTGAAGACCGGAGAGCACGCTGGCGGCGCCGCGCCGGGAAGATGAATGCAATCCGCATTCTGCATTTCCCGGTGTGAAAAGCCTTGTCCTGAGCGCGGTCTAAAGCCTCGCTAGGTGAGAACCTGCACATCCAGAGATATAATCAATCATGGCGACCCTTCGCCAACAGATCGAGACCAATCTCCTGACGGTCACGAAATTCCGCGACCTGCTCGCGATGGTGCAGGAGTCGCGTCCGGCCGACGATCTGAAGCTCATCCGCAAGGCCTACGAGTATTCGCAGCAGCACCACGCGGGGCAGACGCGCGCCTCCGGCCAGCCTTACCTGATCCACCCGCTCGAAGTCGCCTGCGTGCTGGCGGAGATGAAGATGGACCCGACGTCCATCGCCGCCGGCCTGTTGCACGATTCGGTGGAAGACACGACGGTCACCACCGAGGACATCCAGCGCGAGTTCGGCGACCAGGTGGCGCACATCGTGGAGGGCGTCACCAAGATCAGCAAGATCGATTTCGCCAGCAAGGAAGAGCGCCAGGCGGAGAACGTCCGCAAGATGCTGCTGGCGATGGTGGATGACATTCGCGTCATCCTCATCAAGCTGGCGGATCGCCTGCACAACATGCGCACCCTGGAGCATCTGCCGCGCGAGCGGCAGGAGGCGATTGCGAGAGAGACGTTGGACATTTATGCGCCGATCGCCCACCGCCTCGGCATGGGCAAGATCCGCGGCGAGCTGGAAGACCTCTCGTTCCGCTATCTCGATCCCGACTCCTACCAGAAGATCCACGACGCGGTGGAGACGCGGCGCAAGGCCGGCGAATCTTTCCTCGCCAACATCGTCAACGTGATCCAGCAGAGGTTGAAGGAAGGCGGCATCGAGGCACGCGTCGACAGCCGCACCAAGCGCTTCTACTCGATTCACCAGAAGCTGCTGCGGCAGAGGATTACGGTGGACCAGGTCTACGACCTGCTCGCCATCCGCATCATCACGCGCTCGGTGAAGGACTGCTATGCCGCGCTCGGCGCCATTCACAACCTGTGGCGTCCGGTGCCGGGACGGATCAAGGACTTCATCGCCATGCCGCGGCCGAACTTCTACCAGTCGCTGCACACCACGGTGATGGCGGAAAACGGCATGGCCTTCGAGGTGCAAATCCGCACCGAAGACATGCACAAGATGGCGGAAGAGGGCATTGCCGCGCACTGGAAATACAAGGACGGTCCGGTCACCGCCAAGGATGAGCAACGACTGTCATGGCTGCGGCAGGTGGTGGAGTGGCAGCGCGACATCTCCGATCCGAACGAATTCCTCTCAACCCTGAAGATCGATCTTTATCCCGAAGAGGTCTACACGTTCACGCCCAAGGGCAAAGTGGTGATTCTGCCGCGCGAGGCCACGCCGCTGGACTTCGCCTACTCGATCCATACGGAAGTGGGAAACACCTGCACCGGCGCGCGCGTGAATGGGCGCATGGTGCCGCTGCGCCACAAACTGCGTTCGGGTGACATCGTGGAGATTGTGACGACGGCAGGCCATACCCCGAGCCGCGACTGGCTCGGTTTGGTGAAGTCATCGCGCGCGCGGCAGAAGATCAAGCACTGGCTGAACACGCACGAGCGGGAGCGCGCCATCGAAATCGGCAAGAAGTTGATCGAAAAGGAAGCGCGCAAATACCGCGTTGCCATGCGGAACATCGACGAGAAGCTGTTCCAGACGGTGGCGGAAGATTACGGCTTGGGCAAGCCGGACGATCTGCTGGCGGGCATCGGGTACGGCAAGTACTCGGCGCGACAGGTGCTGGGACGGCTGTTGCCGAACGCGCAACCGGAAGAGGCCGCAGCCACGGAAGCGAAGTCCGATGGCGGAATCGCCAGCGCGGTGCGGCGCGTCTTCGGCGGCGACGACGGCGCCATCAGCGTCAAGGGACACGGCGATCTGCTGGTGTACCGCGCGCGCTGTTGCAATCCGATCCGCGGGGAAGATATTGTCGGCTACGTAACGCGCGGCAAGGGCGTGGCCGTTCATTCGCGCAACTGTCCCAACGTCCAGAACCTGCTCTACGACTTGGAGCGGCGCATCGACGTCCAGTGGGGCAAGGACGTTCAGAAGAAGCAGGGATATCCGGTCAAGCTGACGCTGTTTACCGACGACCGCGCCGGCATGCTGAAGCAGATCACGGCCATCATCTCCGACGACGGCACTAACATCCGCAACATCGAGGCGCGCACCGGAAACTCGCAGGCGACGATCGACGTGGTGATCGACATCGAGGACGTCAAGCACCTCAACTCCATCATCTCCGGCTTGAAGAAAATCGCGGGCGTCCGCGACGTGCAGCGCGTGCAGAAGATCTAGCCTGGGCCGTCAACCATCAGCCCACAACAGACTGTATCCATCGTTCGGTTGGTGAAACCGCCTGCTGGTGTTACCGTTTCCTTCTCCCCAAAAAGACGTCTGGAGGGTGCATGGCAAGAGAAGCAGTGTCAACCAAACAGGCCCCGGGAGCGATTGGACCTTATTCGCAGGCGATCAAGGCGAACGGCTTCGTGTTTACGGCGGGCCAAATCGCAATTGATCCGGCCAGCGGCAACGTGGTGGGCGGCGGCGTCGCCAAGCAGACTGAGCGCGTTTGCGAGAACCTGAAAGCGATCCTCGCGGCGGCGGGCACGAACCTCGGCCTGGCGGTGAAGACCACCGTCTACCTGCAAAGCATGGACGACTTTGCCGAGATGAATGAAGTCTACGGCAAGTACTTCGCCAGCCCATTTCCCGCTCGCTCGACCGTCGCGGTAGCGGCGCTGCCGAAGAACGTGCTGGTCGAGATCGACGTGGTCGCAATCGCATGAAACACAGTGGTCAGTGGCTGGTGGCTAGTGGCCAGAGGCTGCTCGCGCTCCTTTGCTTGACCGCGCTAACGCTGAGCGCGTTCGCGCAGCAGCCGGTATCGACGCCACCGGCGTCCCCGGCGCAGGCGCGTCCCGCGGGGCGCGGCGAGGCGATTACTCTCGCGCCGGTCACCAAGCGCAACACCGACCTCGAAAGCCGTCTCAAGGCGGTGATCGGAACCTCGGCAGGCGTTTGGGGCGTGAGCGTGCGTCACGTCGAACGCGGCGAAGCCGCCGGCGTCAACGACACGCAAAAGTTCGAGATGGCCAGCGTCTTCAAGGTGGGCGTCCTGGCAACGCTCTACCAGCAGGCGGAACAGGGCAAGGTCAAGCTCGACGAGCGCGTGACGTTCGATCATCCGGAACGCTACTTCGGCAGCGGCATCCTGGCGACGCTGAAGCCGGGGCTGCAGCCGACCGTCTACGATCTCGCCGTCCTGATGATCACGGTGAGCGACAACGCGGCGACCGATACACTCTGCGATCTCGTCGGCATCCCCAACGTGAACGCGCGGCTCGGGCAGCTCGGCGTCGAGGGACAGCGCATCAAGTACTGCACGCGCGGGCTCATCCTCGCGGCCGCCGGACTCGGCGCGCCGGAATACCAGAGCCTGACGCGGCAGAACATGGGCGACGCGCTCGGCAAATTCACGGCAGAGCAGCGGCGCGCCAACGTCGAGCAGTACATCAAGGATTGCGGAAACTGTTCGACGCCGGAAGCCATGACCACGCTGCTGGCGAAGATCCTGGCGGGCGAAGCCGGCAACCAGGACTCGACCCAGCAGATGCTGCGCATCCTCGGCGAACAGCACTTCAACGAGCGCCTGCCGAAATGGATCCCCGGGCGCGTGCTGCACAAGACCGGATCGCTCGGCTCGCCCTACTGGGTCGACAACGACTGCGGAATTGTTTTCCTGCCGGGAGGGCAGCACGTGATCGTCAGCGTCTTCGGTCACGGCGCGGATTGGGACATCGATCAGCCCCAGCGTAAGTACGCGTCCACCACTGCCGACGACACCATTGGCGCGATCGGGAAGGTCGTGTGGGATTACTACGCGAACCGCAGCAATTAGCAAACAGCAAACAGCATTCAGCCGTCGACATCCGCGCTGAAAGTGTGAAAAGACACGTGTACGTCCGGGCACGAGACGTGCATCCGTAGAGAGTTGGATTGGGCGGGAGTGAAACCGGAAAGGCTGTGTGCTGACTGCTGTTTGCTGTTTGCTTGCTTACGCCTTAACGACTTTTCCGCTCTTGATGCAGTTGGTGCATACGCGCATCCGCTTGGTCGCGCCTTTGACCTTGGCGCGGATGGGACGCAGGTTCACATTCCAGCGCCGGCGGCTGGTGTTGTGCGCGTGACTGATGGTGTTGCCGGTCCGCGGCCCTTTGCCGCAAACATCACAAATCTGTGCCATGACACGAAACTCCAGTGAAGATCAGAACTTGGGGTCGAAACTGTGATTTTACAGGAGTTCGGCGAGAAGCGCCAATGGCCGTGCCGCGTGCATGCTGGAATGGGACCAGCCCGCGAACGCGGGCTGAACATTTGTAGCCCACAGCGTAAGCTGTGGGTCAGGGTGCGGCATACGATCAAGCCCGCGAAGCGGCCGACACATCACTCCCAGATATAGCGTTCGTCGTATTCGATCTCGTGCTTCTTGAGGAACGCTATCAGCTCTTGCTGAAATGAGATCCGCTTGTGGTGCTGCTCCTGTTCGGCGATGTATCGCGATACGGCAGCCGCATTCGACTTGCTCACGCTCAGACCCGCGAACCCTAATTGCCACGCGAACCTCGGTCTTGCATGTTGTTCATGCACCCACTTAGAGGAACTCGATTTCAACCGACGAACGAAATCGGAGAGGCTGGAGTCCGGCTTTATCCCCACCAACAGGTGAATGTGGTCGTCAGTCCCATTGACCGCCATTGGAGTGCAGCCGCAGTTCTTTGCGATACCCCACAGATAGCCGTGCAGTTTGGTTGAGAGGTCGGGAGCGATTTCGCGACGGCGTTCCTTCGTGCTGAAAATGATGTGGACCAGGAGTTTCGTGTAGGTTCGAGGCATGTTTCGGTCGCTTTGCGAACTTTAGATAGCGGAATTCACGCTAACCCACAGCTCACGCTGTGGGCTACAGATGTTTGGCCGGCTCCGCCGGCCGAGAACCGAAATGGAAACTGGGGATCGGTCGGCACAGGCAGGGCGGCTTACGCCGGGATTACAACGTACGTGCTTCGCAGGCGGCGTCCAGTTCCACTCGACCTACTGAAGAACCCTGGTCGTTGACCGGGGTTTCGCTTTGTCCGCATGTTCGCGAATCTCCCGGCGCGGTTCCTCTACAATCGAGCGAATGTCCCTTCGCTTCGAGCTGCTGAAGACCGCCGGTGCTGCGCGCCGTGGGCGGCTGCACTTGCCGCACGGCACGGTGGAGACGCCTGTCTTTATGCCCGTCGGGACGCTCGCTAACGTCAAGGGCGTGCCGCAGGACGTGCTTGAAGACCTCGGCGTTGAGATCCTGCTCAGCAATACCTATCACCTGCTACTGCGTCCGGGCGTGGAGATGATGCGCAAGCTCGGCGGCCTGCACCGATTCATGAGCTGGGATCGCAACATCCTGACCGACTCCGGCGGCTTCCAGGTGTTCAGCCTCTCCGACCTGCGCAAGATCAGCGAAGAGGGCGTGCAGTTCCGTTCGCACCTCGATGGCGCGGCCCACTTCCTCGGCCCCGAGCAGGCCATGGACGCGCAAATCGCGCTTGGCGCCGACATCATCATGGCCTTCGACGAGTGCACCGAGTTTCCCGCCGAGAAGCCGCGCGCGAAGCAATCGATGGACCTGACACTGCGGTGGGCGGCGCGCTCGAAGAAACACTTTGAAGTGCACAAGCAGGAAGTGCCTTGGCGCGATGGCAAATGGCAAATGGCAAATGGCAAACCAGCCAACGACCAACGACCGACGATCAACGACGAGACGCAGTCTCTCTTCGGCATCGTCCAGGGCGGCGTCTATCCCGATCTGCGCAAGGAATGCGCCGAGCGCCTCGTCGAAATGGACTTTCCCGGCTATGCGATTGGCGGCCTGAGCGTGGGCGAGCCGCGCGAGGCGACGTACGACGTCGTTTCCGCGACGGTGCCGCATCTGCCGGAGAACAAGCCGCGCTACCTGATGGGCGTCGGCACGCCGGAAGAGATCGTGAAGTACGCTTCTCTTGGCATCGACATGATGGACTGCGTGCTGCCCACGCGTGCCGCGCGTCACGGGCTGCTCTTCACCAGCGAGGGCCGGATCACGATCAAGAATGCGCGTTACGCCGACGACACCGGGCCGCTCGATCCCAAGTGCGGATGCAAGGTTTGCGCCCGCTATTCCCGCGCCTATCTGCGGCATCTCTACGCGACCAACGAGATGCTTGCCCAAGTGCTTAACAGCGTGCACAACCTCGCGTACTACCTAGACACTATGAGGGCCGTCCGGTATGCTATAGAACTCGGGGAGTTCTCAGGAACGCTATCTGGTCTCTCCTTGCCGTGTCCCGACCGGAAAACTGGAAGGGAACCCCGGTTGTAACCCTTTCCTGGCGCGTGGTTTGCGCAGGAGTCCCTCTTCCCGCGTTTTGGGGCGGCACTACTGGCGACAGAGCCGATACGAGTGTCGTGGGGGTTCGGGGTGCAGAGCGTCCCCTGTCGTTCGGCCCGACCTCACCTAGCACAGCAGGATGGCGGCAAACAGGCACCTGGCGTATCGCCGTGCCCCAGGGCGGGCAGGAGCCGAGGTGCGGTACCGGAATGTCGGGCGAGTAGATGATCTGCGGCCTGTGTACTGCGGTCGCTGACGGGTTAAGGCAAATTGCACGGATTGAATCCAGTCATGATTGCGGCTCTTCTGTGGCAATCGTCCAGCGGCAGCAGCTGGGCGATGTTTCTGCCACTGATTTTTATTTTTGCCATCTTTTATTTCCTCCTGATCATGCCGCAGCAGAAGCGGCAGAAGAAATGGCAGGAGATGCTCAACACCCTGAAGACGGGGGACAGGGTGGTGACCAGCGGCGGCATTGCCGGCACCATCATCGCGCTGCGCGGCGACTCGCTGCACCTGCGCGTTCCTCCCGACAACCTCAGGCTCGAAATTGCGCGCTCGGCGGTGATGCAAGTGGTTGCTCCCGACGAGGCGAAGTAAAGCGGTAAGCAGATTTCCAAAGAAGTGGGCGTACACGGTCAATGAAGAAGAACCTGATTGGCAAGACACTCCTGATCCTCGCGGTCCTGCTGGTGTTCCTGTTCGGCATCTTCGGGATTCCCAAGAGCCTGAGCGGCGACGGCCTGAAAGCCGCGGTCCTCGACCACGTTAAGCTCGGTCTCGACCTGAAGGGCGGCACGCACCTGATCCTCGCGGTCCAGGTCAACGATGCGGTTCGGGCCGAGGGCGAGCGCTCGATCGAGCGCCTGAAGGACGCGCTGAAGCGCGCCAACGTCGCGGTCGGCGACAT
>Ga0157369_10005033_pt1 | contig 15472 bp, 17 predicted proteins | sample C25metaG_FD_113461 | JGI IMG/M metagenome (GOLD analysis project Ga0157369, IMG submission 113461) | Corn rhizosphere microbial communities from Kellogg Biological Station, Michigan, USA - C2-5 metaG | ecosystem: Host-associated > Plants > Roots > Rhizosphere > Soil | place: USA: Michigan... | reverse complement strand
GCGCCGCCACCAGCAGCTGGCTGACCGCGCAGAGCCGCCGGGCGACCAGCGAGGAGTCGGGCAAGGCGGCGATGCGCAGGGCGGCGTCGAAGCCCTCCGCCACCAGATCCACGGTGGCATCGGACAGGTGCAGATCCACCGTCAGCTGGGGATAGCGGCGCAGCAGCTCGGGCAGCAGCGGCGCCACCCAGCGCAGGCCGAAGGCCATGGGCACCGCCAGCCGCACCTGGCCGCGGGGCTGCACGGCGCGCGCCTGGGCAGTGCTTTCGGTCGCCTCCGCCTGGCGATAGAGATCACCGGCCTGGGCGGCCAGCTCGCGGCCGAATTCGGTCAACGCCAACTGCCGCGAGGTGCGATTGAACAGCCGCCCGCCGAGGCGCTCCTCCAGGCGCGTCACCGCCCGCGAGACAGTGGCCACCGACACGCCCAGCACCCGCGCCGCGGCGGCGAAGGAGCCCTCCTCGGCGACCTTGGCGAACATCGCCAAGCCTTCGAAATCCGGCAATCTGCTCATTTCATTTCTGCAACGATGACTTGCCAATCATTCTATTTTGCAGAGAGGACAGGGTCGATAGGCTGACTCCACCTGATCACAACCACTCGGAGATTCAGCCATGACCCTCAAGCTCGCCGACAAGATCGCCCTCGTCACCGGCGCCACCAGCGGCATCGGCCTGGCCGCCGCCAAACTCTTCGCCCAGCAGGGCGCCCATGTCATCCTCACCGGCCGGCGGCAGGCGGAACTGGATGCCGCGGTCGCCCAGGTCGGCAACGCCACCGGCATCGCCGTGGACTCCTCGCGCCTGGACCAGCTCGATGCCCTCTATGCGCGCATCCGCCGCGAGCACGGACGCCTCGACGTGCTCTACGTCAACGCCGGAGGTGGCAGCATGCTGCCCCTCGCCGAGGTGACCGAGGCTCACTACGACGACACCTTCGATCGCAACGTGAAGGGGGTGCTGTTCACCGTGCAGAAGGCCCTGCCGCTGCTGGCGGACCATGCCTCGGTGATCCTGGCCGGCTCCACCGCCGCCAGTACCGGCACCCCGGCCTTCAGCGTCTACGGCGCATCCAAGGCCGCCGTACGCGCCTTCGCCCGCAACTGGATCCTGGAGCTGCAGGGCCGCGGCATCCGCATCAACACCCTGAGCCCGGGTGCCACCCGCACCCCGGGGTTGGTGGAACTGGCCGGTCCGGATGCCGCCCAGCAGCAGGGTCTGCTGGACCACCTGGCCAGCCAGATCCCCCTGGGTCGCGTCGGCGAGCCGGAGGAAATCGCCAGGGTTGCCCTGTTCCTGGCCTCCAGCGATTCCAGCTTCGTCAACGGCGCCGAACTCTTCGCCGATGGTGGCCAGGCGCAGGTCTGAACGGCGTCTGGCGGCAAGAAAAAAGCGGACAGCGCCCTGAGCGCTGTCCGCTTTTTTTTGCCGACCGAATGCGGGCGTCAGCCACGCAGTCGCGTGTTGAGCACGGCGATATGCTCCGGGCCGATGCCGCAGCAGCCGCCGATCAGGCTCGCGCCACGCGCCTGCCAGTCCTGGGCGAAGCTCAGGTAGCCGGGCGGATCCAGGTCCGGACGCAGGGGGTCGAGGCCATCATTGGCGGTGGCCTCTTCCGGCTGGGGCGGGAAGGCGTTGGCATAGGCGCCAAAGGGAATCTCGATCCCCGCCGCGGCAAAGGTCGCCCGCGCGGTATCCAGCGCCGCGGCCATCACCTCGGGCTGGCTGCAATTGAATAGCAGCGCTCCGGCGCCCAGTTCCACCGCCAGCTGCGCGGCCGCGGCCACCGGCTCGCCGGATCTCAGCCGTGGGATCTCGTCGACGTCTTCGTCCTTCAGGGTGAAGGACAGCCACAGCGGCTTGCCATCCCCGGGCAGCCCGGCGGCGATGGCACGCACCTCGGCCAGGGAACTCTGGGTTTCCGCCAGCCAGAGATCGACATGGGGCGCCAGGCCGCGGATCAGCGGCTGCAGCACCTCGTCCACCCGCGCCGGCTCGAACAGATCGGGGCGATAGGAGCCGAACAGCGGCGGCAGCGAACCCGCCACCCGCACCGGCTGACCACTGGCCAACACCGCCTGCCGCGCCAGCTGACCGGCCCGCGCAGCCAGGGCCTCGCCTTCGGCGGCGAAGCGCGCCTCGCCGATATGGAAGGGCACCACCGCATAGCTGTTGCTGGTGATCACCTGGGCACCGGCCTCGATATAGGCCCGATGCACCGCCTCCACCTGCTCCGGCGCCTCGCTCAGGGCCAGGGCCGACCACTCCGGCTGACGAAAAGGCGCGCCACGGCGCTGCAGTTCGCGGCCCATGCCACCGTCGAGCAGAACTAGATTCATGTTGGCCATATAGCTATTTCACTTTTCCTTATAACCAAAACAGAGTTCAATATCGGTTCTCATATCTCTCTAATACCAGGCCCTCTTTCCCTTTGCAAAGGACGCCCCCATGAGAACCGCTCTGCTATCGGCCCTCGGCCTGACCCTGGCGCTGGTCGCCACCTCGGCCTCGGCCGGTACCACCCTGGACCGCATCAAGGCCAAGGGCGAGCTGGTCAATGTGCTCATGGAGAGCTATCCGCCCTTCTCCCAGCTCAATGCCCAGAATCAGCTGGAAGGCTTCGACGTGGACGTGGCCAAGGCGGTGGCCGACAAGCTCGGCGTCAAGCTGCGCCTGGAAACCCCTTCCTGGGACGTGATCGCCGCCGGTCGCTGGAGCGGTCGCTACGACGTCTGCATCTGCTCCATGACGCCGAGCCAGGCGCGCGCCCAGGTGTTCGATTTCCCGGTCAACTACTACGCCTCGCCAGCGGTGATCGTGGTCAACGCCAGTGACGACCGCATCCACGGTGCCAAGGACCTCTCCGGCAAGAAGGTCGGCGTCACCAGCGCCTCCTCCTACGAAAGCTATCTGAACAAGGACCTGACCATCGAAGGCCAGGAAGACCAGCCGCTGAGCTACCCCTTCGACCAGGTGCAGGTGGTGCCCTTCCCCGACGACAACGTCGCCTTCCAGGACCTGGGCCTGGGCGCCGGCAAACGCCTGGACGCGGTGCTGACCAACCTGGTGACCGCCCAGCCGCGCCTGGCCCAGGACAGCAAGTTCAAGCTGGCGGGTGCACCGCTCTATGCCGAGCCCAACGCCGTGGCCATCGAGAAGGGTGATGCGGAATTCGCCGCCAAGCTGTGCGAGATCATCGAGGGGCTGCGCCAGGACGGCACCCTTAAGCGGATCTCCGACAAGTGGATCGGTGCCGACATCAGCCAATGAGTCAGTTACCGCCCCCGGTCGAATCGCGTCCGCTGCTGAGCTTTCGTACCCGTGTCTGGCTGACCTGGCTGGCGCTGCTGGCCGGGGGCGTGGTCTTCGTGCTCGGCTTCGACCTCAAGTTCGCCAGCGTCTGGCCGCGCCTGCCCAACCTGGTGGGCTGGCGCCTGGGCCCCAACGGCTTCCTGCAGGGCGCGGCCCTGACGCTGTTCCTCAGCCTCAGCTCCATCCTGGTGTCGGTGCTGCTGGGCTTCGCCGCGGCCCTGGGGCGACTGTCGTCCAGCGCCCTGGCCTATGGCGTGGCGACCTTCTACGCCTCCTTCTTTCGCGGCACCCCGCTGCTGATCCAGATCCTGCTGATCTACCTGGGCCTGCCGCAGATCGGCGTGGTGCCCGGCGCCATCAGCGCCGGCATCCTCGCCCTGTCGCTGAACTACGGCGCCTACCTCAGCGAGATCTTCCGCGCCGGCCTGCTCGGCGTCCCCGCCGGTCAGCGCGAGGCGGCCCGGGCGCTGGGCCTGTCGCCGCGGGTGATCTTCTGGCGCGTCACCCTGCCCCAGGCCATGCGCAGCATCATCCCGCCCACCACCAGCCAGTTCATCTCCATGCTCAAGGACTCCTCCCTGGTCTCGGTAATGGGTGTCTGGGAGGTGATGTTCCTCGCCCAGTCCTATGGCCGCTCCAGCTACCGCTATCTGGAAATGCTGACCACCGCGGCGGTGCTCTACTGGCTGATGTCCCTGGCCATGGAATTCATGCAGTCGCGCCTGGAGCGGCACTACGGGAAGGCGTATCGGGGGCGTTAGCGAGGCTAGGCCGGGCCGAGGTAAACGACCGACGCCCGATCACTCCCCACTACCGAAGTAGCCGGAATGAAAGTGGATTGGCATGGTGCCGAGCTGACTCGCGCCACCGTCATCGATCGGCACTATAGGCACACGCAGAACGTTCGCCGCTTCATGATCGCGGCCTGTGGCGAGGCCTTCCGCTTCGATCGCGACCTCAAGGCGTGGATCCGCAGTGAAGTACCCAAGACCCTGGGCGATGTGATGGATGAACGGCAACGTCGGCAGCGCGCTCGATAGAATCTTCTCGCCTCTAATCAATCGCTGATCCTTGCCATTGGTAAGCAGAACCGGAGGTCACATGACTGATACGGACACTACTACCCAAAAGCTGGCCCGCTTTGAAACGGCGCGCTTTGGTCTGGAAGCGCTGATGGCCAACTGTTCGCGGTTGATCCAGGCAGAAGAGGCAAAACCAGAGCGGGATCAAACCTGTATCGATCAATTGAAGGTCAGGCGTCGCGAATACCGCAGACTTCGTAACGATCTGGATTTCGACGATCGAAGGCAGATCGAGGACGCCATAGCCACCTATGGCCCCCAGGCAAAAGCCGCTCTTCGGCAGACAGAGAGATCGGATTCTGGTGCAAGCCGATTGACTGGGCGCCAACCGGGATGAATGCCGATCGTGTTTGATGACGTCAGCGTGGGAAAAGCGGCTCTTCAAAGGATCGCACCTGGTAAAGGAGGATTGATCCTTTAAAATCGCAGCTGAGGCAGCAGGATCCAGCGGCTTACTTGAGATCGGTCGTCAGCTCCGGCGTACCGAAGCTGACGAGCCTGGCATTGGAACGCTCGAAATAGCCCTGCCAGAAACGTTCGAGACTCTGCAGTACCTTGCCTGAACGATAGGCGCCCTTGGCATCGTCGCCGATCAGCCCCGCACCCATGACATAAACCCGGGCACCGTGCAGTTCGGCGAACAGCGCCTTCTTCTCTACCTTGGCCAGCTCGGCTGCGGGGTCGATTCCACGAATGCGGTTGGCTTGATAGAAGCTGCCGAAGTCGCTGTTTTCCAGCATGTCGGATACCAGCAGGATGACCTGATCCTCGCTGGGCTCCTGGCCTAGGTCTTCACCAATTTTCTTGAGGCTGGCGAAGATTTCACTGCGCGAAATCTCCTCGTTCGGCTTGCCGAAACTGTCGACGAATTGCTTGCCGAACGTCTTTTGAAAGAAGCCAGCCTGCTGTTGCAGACAGGTATCGAGCTTCTTGAGACTGGCGTTGCCAATATGGTTACGCACCTTGCCAACCAACGGCTTTTCCAGGATGCCGGCGAACTGCAACTTCATGTAGTTGTTCTGCAACAAAGCCGAAAATTGATAGAGCTTGATGCTATCGCCTGGCTGCAGGTATCTCAGGGTGTGCTCCCAGGCACTGCTTTTCAGCGCCTGGGGCATATTGACCGTTTCATCGATGACCACCGTCAACGCTCGCCCCGACGCGGCTGGCTGTTCGCTGGCCAATTGCGCATAGCGGTAACAGCTCGGCAGGTCGTTACGTTCAGCCGCCATTGCCGCAGGCGCCAACAACAGGCCAGCGATTGCCAGGGTTACGGTCAGACGCATCTCAGGCACCCTCTTTCTTGGCGCGCTTTATCGCCATCTGCACTTTCTGCTTGCTCAGCAGCGCGGCGCTGTCGATACCCAGCTCTTCGCCGATGGCGGTCAGTTCTTCGGGGGAATAGACGGTGAGGTCACCCAGGTTGGCGATCAAGGCGTTCTGATCCAACGCAGCTGCGGGTACCGGTGCTGGTACCGGTGCTGGTGCTGGTGCTGGTGCTGGTGCTGGTGCTGGTGCTTCAACGGTCGCACTCGACGAGCGCTCAGGCGTTAAGGTTTCAGCACTGGCCGCCGCGTTGTTGAGCGCAGCCAGTTCACGCTGCAACGCCTGCTTTTTCTTGGCGGTATCGAGTGCCTCACGCATCTCTTCCAGCTCGCTGGCGGCGTCATGCGCTTTTTTCTGGCGCTGACTTTCGCTGTTCTGCCGCTCTTTCTCGTTGGCATAGAGCGCAAAGCTCCGGCGCGGCCCACGGTCAGCACTACCGCCTAGAGAATGCCGGTGCTCGATCCGCTCTTGCAGACTGCTGAGCTTGGCCTCGGCATCTCGGGCGACTCGATCACGCTGACTCTGCTGATAGGCCGCGAATTCGCTGGCACTGCTGAAGCCGGAGATATAGCCCGCTGCTTCCCGTGATTGGGTGCCGGCGAACGAACGGAAGACGCCGATCAGGATGCCGATGATCTGCACGCCGATGAAAATGACCGACAGGATGAAGAAGGTGAGTTTGTAGGCGAAGATCCGATCGCCAGCGACCTCACTGGCCGCACGCTGGTCAGCCGCCTGACCATCGGCAGTGGCTTCGCTGGGCAACTGGAAAGGCGAGGCGTCTGGGGTAAGCGCCGAATTGCTGGCCGACGCATAGGGTGAACCGTTTACCTGCTGGGTTTCCAATTCGTTGATGGTGGACGCCCGGATGAAATAGGCACCGATGGCCAGCGTCAGAATAAGCGCGGTGGCAATGACCGTGGTCCACCAGGTTGGGGAGACCGTGGCGTTATGCTTTACCCGGTTGATGATATGCAGGTACTTGGGCTCTCTATCATCGAGGCCGGTACGGTCCAGATCGACGCCGGCATCCGCCTGAAGATCCTTGGCATTGTTGTTGCGCCTGGCCTGACGATGCCATTCGCGGGCTTTGCGGATAAGGCCGTTGCGGTGAATCTCGGCGCCCATGAGGTGGGTAGCGGGAACCAGAATGGTACCGATCAGCAGGGAGATGACGATGGCCGAGAATTCCGCCTGATTGGCGGAGATGTTGTTGGCGATGAAAGGCGCCAGTACCAGGGCGAAGATGAACGCCTCGAGGATCACCAGAAAGATGCTGCCGATCCACAGGGGCAATCCCGTCGGTTTACGGCCGCGCTCTTCCACCTTGTTCAGGTAGTTGGCGCACTTGTCGTAAAAGGCTGCGTCCTTGTTCACACGCTCGTAATAGCGGTGATATTTCGCGCACAGTTCGCGTTCAGCCTTGTACCAGGCTGTCCCGCCCTCTTCGCGATCCTGCATGAGATCGCGTTTGGAGGCTTTGGCAATGAAGCCCACGACCGGAAAGCTGACGCCTAGATTGAGGAAGAAGTACTTGACCTCTTCCCACCAGCGGATGATTACCACGACCAGGACCAGCAGACTGATCAGTGGCCAGATCGCGTAGCGATAAGCCGCCAGCGCTGTCGTCAATGTCTCGAAAAGTTCCATGTTTCGTCCCCGGAATCAGCCGCGCACAGGCGCATAAGTCGCTATGTAAGGTTTGGTGCCATTGTCGTAGAACAGGTCGCCGTCGATACTTTTGTCGCCGGTCTTTTTAATCACTACATCAATACAACTTACCGGTGCCTGCTCGGGTTTTTCCAGGAAGACCCGGTAGAGAATGGCGTCTTCACCTTCATAGGTATTGGCGATGGCCGTGTAGGCATCGCTGGGTCCGCCTTTGTTTTTTTCATAATTCTGGGTGACGAAGACTTTCGGATCCTTCACCAGCGCTGCGTTATCACGCAGCACGGCAACCGGCGACAGGGTTACCAGATGGCCATTGACCAGACCCGCCCAGGCACGCCCGTTCATGCCTGGCAGGTATTCGCGCGTGGCGTGGTCAGACAGCGCAGCGCCTGTGGCGAAGCTTTTGACTTCGCCGCTGATGCGCGGGGCGTCCTGCTGACAGCTGCTCATGGGTACCTGGGCGTAGGCACTGGAGATCAGCGCGAATCCACCGCTTTTCGGACGCAGGGCCTGACCGAGCTTCCAGGCACCGCTATCAACCGGCTGACCGCCGAAGTCGATTTTTGCCAGGCTCTGTTTCGCCTGCCGAGGCGCCTCGGTATCAGCCGTCCTGGTCGCTTTCGAAGACGTCGTGGCAACAACCGGTTTTTTAACCTCGGGTTTGGCTACAGCTTCCGTGGCGGTGCCATGGGCCAGATACTTGGCATTGTTCTTTTCCGCGTTGATGCGCTTGACCAGCGTCGCCTTGTCGTTCAACTCGACGATCTCGACGCGACGATTCTTGCCGCGCTCGAGCGGATCGCTGTTGTCGGCGATGGGGCGTGAGGCACCGGCGCCCTGGAAGTACATGCGATCTCGCGAAATGCCCTGCTCGACCAGAATGCTCGCCACCGCGCGCGCCCGCTGCTCCGACAATGCCTGATTGATGGCCGGTGTGCCGGTAGCGTCGGTATGGCCAACGATAAGAATGGGCGTGGCTTCCTTGCCCACATAGGCACTGGCCAACTTGCCGATCTTGCGGCGACCTTCGTCGTTGAGCTGGGCGCTCCCTATCGGGAACATGCCTTCATCGGCGATCTGGGCCACCAGACCCGCCTCTTGGGGCGCGGCCGAAGGCGTAGCAGCGGCGGTCTGCAACGTTTCCACCTGAAGCGGGATCTTCTCCTGCTCGGCGATCTGCTTGAGTCGCTCAAGACGATTCTTGTAGGCCAGGGCGGCGCCACAGCCAACCGAGGCGCCGACCACCGCCCCGGCGATCAGCGTTGCCCCATCGCCCTTGGCCAATGCAGCAGCGGCGACCCCGGTAGCGGCACCAAGAAAACCGCCGGCCAGGCAGTTGACGGTGCGACTTTGGCCGCTGGAAAAATTATCGACGGTGGCGCAGCCGGTAACGCCCAAGGAAATGGCTACGGCCAGCGCAGCGAGGCGTACTGGCCGGGAAGGAAGCAAAGAAGCCTGACTCACGTAAGTGACTCCTGGTTACTGGAGATAACGGATAACCAGGATGAAACGACCTATGATGTTTCATCCATGAAAACGGCGGGTGCTCTATCTAGCAGGATAGAAGCCTGGATTATATCCCGATATCAGGGATGGCAAGTGAAGCAGAAGTAGGCTCAATTGCAATGACAGCCAAACTTGGGTCAGCCTAATAATCTCACGGCAATATCATAACTAATGTTATTGCCGGCATAACTACTCCATCCAGGCTTCCCGCAGCCTGGCCAGCGCCTCGACGATCCGTGCCTCCGGCACCGCCGCGAAGCCCAGCACCAGTCCAGCGCGGGCGTCGGGCGGGGTCGGGCCCTCGGGCAGCCAGTAGCGCGACAGCGCATTGAGCTCCACCCCGACCGCGGCCGCCCGGGTCACCAGCTCGGCTTCGCGGGCCAGGTGGGTGACCGGCAGGCACAGATGCAGGCCGGCCACCGGGACGCCCGGCGGGGCGCAGCCGGCAACCTCTGGCCAGCCGGCCAGCAGGGCATCGCGGCGATTGCGCGCGGCCCGTCGCATGCGGCGGATATGGCGCTGGAAGTGGCCCTGTTCGATGAAATCGGCCATGACCGTCTGGGTGGCGCTGTCGAGATGGCGGATGCCGGCCCGTTGCAGCTCCAGCAGCGCCGGCAGCAGCGCGGGCGGGGCCACCAGATAGCCCAGGCGCAGGCCGGGAAAGGCGATCTTGGAAAAGGTGCCGACATAGAGCACCCGACCGTGGCGATCCAAGGCGGCCAGGGGCGCCAGCGGCGCGCCCTGGTAGCGGTATTCGCCGTCGTAGTCGTCCTCGACGATCCAGCCGTCGGCCTGCCGCGCCCAGTCCAGCAGCGCCAGGCGGCGCGGCAGGGACAGTACCGCGCCGGTGGGATACTGGTGCGACGGGGTGACATAGACCAGCCGGCAGTCCGGCAGCCCTGCCAGCTGCTCCACCATCAGCCCGGCCCCATCCACCGCAACGCCCTGCAACCGCGCCCCGCCACTCTGCAAGGCCAGACCCGCGGCACGATAGCCGGGATCCTCCATGGCCGCCCGGGCTCCGGGCGCCAGCAGCAACCGGGCGCAGAGTTCGATGGCCTGCTGGGCGCCGCTGGTGATGAGGATCTGCTCGGGTGCGCAGACCAGGCCCCGCGCCTGGCGCAGGTAGGCACAGAGCAGGCGGCGCAGCCGCGGTTCGCCGCCGGGTTCGCGATAGCCCAGCAGCGCCGGCTCCGGCTGGCGCCAGAAACGCTGTTGCAGCCGCGCCCAGGTGGCGAAGGGAAACAGATCCACCGCCGGCAGGCCGACCCGAAAGGCGCACGGTGCGCCGGGCGGCACACTGGCCGGGGGCACGGGTGTCGTCCTGGCCGTTGCTTCGGGAGCGGCCAGCGCCCGGGTGACGGGCGCGACATAGGTACCGTCACCCAGGCGACTGTCGAGAAAACCCTCGGCCAGGAGCTGCTCGTAGGCGGCGGTCACGGTATTGCGCGAGATCCCCAGCAACCGCGCCAGTTCACGACTGGCCGGCAGCCGTACCCCGGCGGCCAGCTCACCGGCCAGGATGCGCTCGCGCAGGCCCTGGTAGAGCTGGCGCGCCAGGCCCTGACCCGGCTCCAGCAACAGCCCCGACGGCTCGAATCCCAGCATGGATTGGCACCCTGAAAGTCATGGAAATTGGCTCTTACAGGGAGCCAAAGTCGACCTTAGCATGGCTGGACGTCGCTGGAGTTCCTGCCCATGTATCCCAATCCCGCCTTCTGTCTCGACGACCTGCCCAGGCTGCACCAGCACCTGCGCGATCACGCCCTGGCGCTGCTCATCAGCCAGACCGACGCCGGTCCGCTGGTCAGCCATCTGCCGCTCTGGCTGGCGCCCGACGAGGGTCCCTGTGGCACCCTCTACGGCCATCTGGCGCGCAGCAATCCCCAGGCCCAGGCGCTGGTCGAGGCAGGCCAGGTACTGGCGGTGTTTCAGGGCCCCCAGGCCTACGTCAGCCCGGCCTTCTATCCCGGCAAGGCCGAACATGGCCGGGTGGTGCCGACCTGGAACTACCAGGCCGTGCACGCCCGCGGCAGCGTCGAGGTGTTCGATGACCCCGAGCGACTGCTACAGCTGCTGGAACGCCTCACCGACCAGCACGAAGCCGGGCGTGTCCGCCCCTGGCAGGTCGCGGATGCGCCCGCGGATTATGTCCAGGGCATGCTGCGCGCCATCCGCGGCCTGCGCCTGCCGCTGGACAGTCTCCAGGGCATCGCCAAGCTCAGCCAGAATCGCAACGCCGCCGATCGCGAAGGCGTCCGCCAGGGACTGGCCGCCAGCCTGGTACCCGGCGACCAGGCGCTGGCCGTCCTGATCCCCTTTCTCGCCTGACCCTGGAGCCACCCATGACCATCCGCCCCCTGAGCGAAGCCGATCACGCCGTCTGGCACGCGTTGTGGCAGGCCTACCTGGCCTTCTACGAGACCCGGCTGCCGGAAACCACCTATGCCCGCACCTGGCAACGGCTGCTTGACCCCGCCCAGCCCCTGCACGGCGCCCTGGCCTGGGACGGCGAGCGCCCCCTGGGCCTGGTGCACTTCATCTATCACCCGTCCTGCTGGACCGAAACCGACTACTGCTACCTGCAGGATCTCTATGTCGCCGAGGATTACCGCGGCGGCGGCCTGGGCCGCGCCCTGATCGAGCACGTCTATGCCCGCGCCGCAGCGGACGGCTGCGACCGGGTGCACTGGCTGACCCAGGAGACCAACTACCCGGGGCGTCAGCTCTATGATCGCATCGCCACCCGCTCCGGTTTCATCCAGTACCGCCACCTGCTAGGAGACAGACCATGACCCCTCTCGACTGGACCCCGGCCCTTCCGCCCCAGCCCCGCTTGCTGCAGGGTCGCCATGTACGCCTGGAACCCCTGAACCCTCAGCGCCACGGCGACGATCTCTGGGAGGCCCTGCACGACCAGGACCCGGCCCTGTGGGACTATCTGCCCTATGGCCCCTTCACCGAGCGGGCGGTCTTCGACACCTGGCTGGCGGGCCTGGCCCAGGGGCGCGATCCCTTGTTCTACGTTGTGGTGGATCCCCGCCATGGCCGCGCCCTGGGGCAACTCAGCCTGATGAGCATCGTCCCCGAACACGGCAGCATCGAGATCGGCCATGTCGCCTTTGGCGGGCGCCTGCAGCGCACGCCCCTGGCCACCGAAGCCTTCTATCTGCTGATGCAGGAAGCCTTCACCCTCGGCTATCGGCGCCTGGAGTGGAAGTGCGACGACGCCAATGCCCGCTCGAAGCGCGCCGCCGAGCGGCTGGGGATGCGCGCTGAAGGCCTCTTTCGTCAGCACCGGGTGGTCAAGGGCCGCAACCGCGACACCGCCTGGTTCAGCCTGCTGGATCACGAATGGCCCGTGGTGGACGCCGGCTTCCGGCGCTGGCTGGCGGCGGAAAATTTCGATGCCGAAGGGCGCCAGCTCAGCGCCCTGGCTGTAAGCGCCGGACGGACCGGCTGACCCGTCACTCGCCGCGGATATAACCCTCCAGATGGCGAATCAGCTCCGCCTGCTGGACGGTGGTGGCCTTGACCAGATCGCCGATGGACAGCAGCCCGATCAGCTTGCCGTTGCCCATCACCGGCAGGTGGCGCAGGTGGTGGTCGGTCATCATCTGCATGCAGTCGCCCACGGTCTGCTGCGGCAGCACGATGATGACCGCCTCGGTCATGATCTCGCTGACCGGGGTCGCATAGGAGGAACGTCCCTGCAGGGCCACCTTGCGCGCATAGTCGCGCTCGCTGACGATGCCCACCAGCTCGCCGTCGCGCATCACCGGCAGCGCCCCGACGTTCTTTTCCGCCATCAGCCGCAGGGCGTCGAGCACCCAGGCGTCGGGGGCGATGGTGTAGACGTCCTGCTGGGTCTTCAGGGCGAGCAACTGGGCGACGGTTTTCATTGTGGTTCTCCTGAGGTGAGGCGAGCGTGACCGGAAACGCCTGGCAGGGCCGGTCAGCCGATTACATCAGGCCACCTGAACGCCCTTGTCGCCCGAACGACGTCGATCCCGCCACAGGCGCCATGCCAGGGCCAACAGGAAACCGGCCGTCAGCAACACCACCAGGGTGGGCGCCGGCGCGCTGTCCCAGACCAGGCTCAGCAGCACCCCGCCCAGGGCTGCCGTCACGGCCAGCGCGGTGGCCACCAGCAACATCCAGCCAAAGGAGCGGGTCAGCAGGAAGGCGGTGGCGCCGGGGGCGATCAACAGCGCCACCACTGGCACCATGCCCACCGCCTGCAGGGCGCCGACCACGGTCAGGGCGATCAGGCCGAGCAGGCCGTAGTGCAGCAGCCCTACCCGCAGGCCCAGGGCCCGTGCCTGGGCCGCATCGAAGGCCAGCACCAGCAGGTCGCGCCAGCGACAGGCCAGCCCCAGCACCACCAGGGCGGCGATCACCGCCATCTGCCAGAAGGCCTCCGGGGTCACTCCCAGCAGATCGCCGAGCAGGATGTGGTCCAGGTGCAGCTCGGTGGGCAGCCGGGCGTGCAGCACCAGGCCCAGGCCGAACATGCCGGAGAAGACCACGCCCATGAGGGTGTCCTGCTTTACCCGGCTGTGGCGCTTGAGATAGCCGGTGGCCAGGGCGCAACCCAGTCCCGCGACAAAGGCGCCCGCCACCAGCGGCGCGCCCAGCGCCGACGCCAGCACCAGGCCGGGAAACACCGCGTGGGCAATGGCATCGCCCAGCAACGCCCAGCCCTTGAGCACCAGAAAGCAGGACAGCAGTGCCGCGGGCACCGCTACCAGCACGGCCATCAGCAGTGCCTGGCGCATGAAGTCGACTTCCAGGGTCAGCCACAGCCAGTCCATCAGCCCGCCTCCGCCGTCTGCCGCGCCCGCCGGCGGTTGGCCAGCAGGCCGTGACGCGGCGCCAGGACGAAGGCCAGCAGGAAGATCAGGGTCTGCAAGACCACCACGCAGCCACCGGTGGCGCCGTCGAGGAAGTAGCTTAAATAGGTGCCCAGCAGCCCGCTGCCGACGCCGATGGCGACGCTGATCAGCACCACCCGGGAGAAGCGGTCGCTGAGCAGATAGGCCGTCGCCCCCGGCGTCACCACCAGGGCGATGACCAGGAAGGCGCCCACCGTCTGCATCGCCGCCACGGTGCTCAGTGCCAGCAGGGTGAAGAACAGCAGTCGGTATGCCGTGGGATTGAGGCCGCAGGCACGCGCCTGGCCCTCGTCGAAGAACACCAGCAGCAGATCGCGCCACTTGAGCAGCAAAACCAGCAGGGAGAGGGTGGCGATGATCAGCAGCTGGCGACTGGCCTCGGGGGTGATGGCCAGGATGTTGCCGAAGACGATGGTCTGGATGTCCACCGCGACCGGCGCCAGCGAGACCAGGAACAACCCGCCGCCAAAGAAGGCGCTGAAGATCAGCCCGATGATGACGTCTTCCTTGAGCCGGGTGTATTGCCGCAGGCCGAGCATGGCCCCGGCCGCCGCGCCACCGGCGAGAAAGGCGCCGAGGGCCAGCGGCAGGCCGAGCAGATAGGCGCCGGCCACGCCGGGCACCACGGCATGGGACAGGGCATCGCCGATCAGCGACCAGCCCTTGAGCATCAGGTAGGCGGAAAGGAAGGCACACAGCCCGCCCACCAGCGCCGCCGCGCCCAGGGCGTTTCTCATGTAGCCGTAGGCCAGGGGTTCCAGCAGCCCTTCCATCAGGCACGCTCCCGGCGCCGCGGCGCCGCCTGGCCCGCCTCGAACAGGCGCAGCGCGCCGCCAAAGGTGCGTTCCAGATTCTCCCGGGTAAAGACCTCGGCCGTCGGTCCCTGGGCCAGCACGGTGCGATCGAGCAATACGGTGCGATCGCAGAAGCGCTCGATGCTGGCCAGGTCATGGGTCGACACCAGCATCGAGCGACCCTCGGCGCGCAGGGCCTGGAGCAATTCGATGATGGCGCGGTCGGAGGTGGCGTCCACCCCCGTGAAGGGTTCGTCCAGCAGGATCACCCGGCTGTCCTGGGCCAGGGCGCGCGCGAGGAAGACCCGCTTCTTCTGGCCGCCGGAGAGTTCGCCGATCTGCCGCTTGCGCAACTCGGTCAGCCCCACCCGCGCCAGGGCGGCATCCACCGCCTGATGATCGGCGGCGCGGGCCAGGCGCAGGAAATTCATGCGGCCATAGCGACCCATGAGCACCACGTCTTCCACCCGCACCGGAAAGTCCCAGTCCACGTCTTCGCTCTGGGGGACGTAGGCGACGAGGTTGCGCTTGAGCGCCTGGGCCACCGGCAGGTCATCGACCCGTACCTGGCCAGTGCGCAGGGGCACGAAACCCATGATCGCCTTGAACAGCGTCGACTTGCCGCTGCCATTGACGCCCACCAGGGCGGTGATGGAGCCGCCGGGCACCACCAGACTGGCGTCGCGCAGGGCGGTGTGGCCATTGCGATAGGTCACGCCGACTCCGTCGAGGGCGATCATGGCGCCAGCCCCTTGACCAGGGTTTCGGTGGTGACCCGCAGCAGGTCGAGATAGGTGGGCACCGGTCCCTCGGCGGCGCTCAGGGAATCCACATAGAGCACCCCACCGTAGCGGGCGCCGCTCTCCCGTGCCACCTGCTCGGCCGGG
>Ga0157369_10005031_pt1 | contig 15476 bp, 7 predicted proteins | sample C25metaG_FD_113461 | JGI IMG/M metagenome (GOLD analysis project Ga0157369, IMG submission 113461) | Corn rhizosphere microbial communities from Kellogg Biological Station, Michigan, USA - C2-5 metaG | ecosystem: Host-associated > Plants > Roots > Rhizosphere > Soil | place: USA: Michigan... | reverse complement strand
TTTCAACACATTGAATGATAATTCCAAATATGATTTGCTTAATGGAACAGTTTACGGTCGTGGACAATGGGCTTCTTCCATCCGCTATTACAAAGGGAAATATTACGTTTTGTTTTCCCCGAATGACGAGCCTTTCAAATCATATTTCTATGTAACGGATAATCCCGAAAAAGGAAACTGGAAACTGATCACAAGAACCAGACATTTTCACGATGCTTCGTTGCTTTTTGATGATGACGACAGAGTTTATGTCTTCACTTCCAACAAAGTTTTTGAATTAAGTCCTGATTTTAAAGAAGTCATCGGAAACCCTGAAGGAACGGTGGTTTTTGAGAAAGATTCTTCGGAAACCGGGCTTCTGGAAGGCAATCAAATCATTAAAAAAGATGGAAAATATTATATGATGATGATTTCCTGGCCAAGAGGTGGAAAACGCCGTCAGGAAGTTTACAGAGCAGATAAAGTGACCGGACCTTATGAGAAAAAAGTAATTCTGGAAGACAATTTTCTTGGATTTTCTTATGCAGGACAAGGTGCTTTGATTGATGATAAAAATGGTAACTGGTATTCACTAATTTTTCAAGATAGAGGAGGTGTTGGAAGAGTTCCGATTCTTATTCCTGTAAAATGGGAAAATGATTGGCCTGTTTTGGGCGACAATGGGAAAGTTCCATTAAATGGCGAAGTTCCGCTTCCTCCATTTAAACCGAAAAACAGTATCGTAGAAAGTGATGAATTTTCAGATAAAAAATTAAAAATCCAATGGCAATGGAACCATAATCCGGTGAATGAAGCCTGGTCTTTATCTGAGAAAAAGGGCTTTCTGAGATTAAAAACGAGCCGTGTTGTAGATAATCTTTATGCCGCGCCAAATACTTTAACGCAAAGAATGGAAGGTCCGAAATCAAGTGCTGTTGTTGCGTTAGATTTGAAAGGAATGAAAGACGGCGATGTTACAGGTTTCAGTGCATTTAACGGAGATTCAGGGTTGTTATCGATTATAAAAGAAGGCAACCAGAAGTTTCTGACTTTTTCTACCAATGAAGTTAATCTTGATAATAAAACAAAAGCCATCTTAGGAGTGAAAAAGGAAGAAAAGAAACGTATTCCTTTAACTTCAGATAAAATTTATCTCCGTATTGAAGCAGATTTTAACCTTGGGAAAGACCTTGCAGATTTCTTTTACAGCACCGACCAGAAAAACTGGACAGAAATGGCGAAAGACTACAAAATGATTTTCGATTACAGAAGGTTATTTATGGGATCTAAATTTGCGATTTTCAATTATGCAACAAAAAGTATTGGAGGTTTTGTGGATGTTGATTTTTTTAGAATTAAAGATTCTTCAACCATAAAATAAATATTTTAAAATAAAATTAAAAAAGAAAAGATAATTCTACCAGATATTATTTTTTTATCTAAATTAATAAGTGTAAAAAATACAAATAAAAAATTATGAATAAGTCAATTATATTTGCTTTAGGTTTTGTCTTGTCAGGAATCTTTATTTCTGCGCAAACTTTTGAAAAACAGGCTCCACAAGGTTTTGATGTAGAAAATAAAGAAGTTCCACACGGAAAAATTGACACCATACAATATGAATCAAAAACAGTAGGAACTCAAAGAAAAGCATTGGTCTACACACCTCCAGGCTTTAAAAAGGACGAAAAATATCCAGTTTTGTACCTGCTTCACGGCATTGGCGGAGACGAAAAAGAATGGTTCAAAAACGGAACGCCACAGATTATTCTGGACAATCTCTATTCACAAGGAAAACTGACGCCGATGATTGTTGTTTTGCCGAATGGCAGAGCGATGAAAGACGATAGAGCCACGGGAAATATTTGGGCGAAAGATAAAGTGGAAGCTTTCGCAACCTTCGAAAAAGATTTGCTGAACGATCTTATTCCTTTTATCGAAAAAAAATATCCGGTAAAAAAAGACAGAGAAAACAGAGCGATTGCCGGACTCTCAATGGGAGGCGGACAAACCCTTAATTTCGGATTGGGAAATATCGATAAATTCGCTTGGATTGGCGGTTTTTCCTCTGCGCCAAACACCAAAGAACCTCAACAGTTACTTCCGAATCCTGTAAAAGCAAAAGAATTAAAACTGCTTTGGATTTCCTGTGGTGACCAGGACGGATTAATGCCTTTCAGCCAGAGAACGAGTGATTATTTGACGGAAAATAAAATTCCACATATTTTTTATGTAGAACCAGGAGGTCACGATTTTAAAGTCTGGAAAAATGATTTGTATATCTTTTCACAGTTGCTATTCAAACCCGTTAATCAACAGGAAGTCAATGATTCATTAAAATCAGAATGATGATGAAGAATATTTCTAAGGTAAACAAATTTTGTGCATTCTTAGTTGTTTGTTTCAGCGGAATTTTTTCTGCCCAACAAACTTCAGGCATTACAGAAAATATCCTTTCAAATGATAGCGGTTTTCCTATTGTTTCATCAGATGGAAATGCTACAAACATATTTTACGACTCTTCAGAAAACATTGCCGTCATTCGTACTATAAAAGATTTACAGTCGGATATTGAGAAAGTGACAGGGAAATTACCTAATCTTTCTACAACAGAAACTTCCGGTGAATTTGAAATCATCATCGGAACTTTAGGCACAAATAAATTGATTGACAAACTTATTTCATCCAAAAAAATCAATGCTAAAGATTTGAAAGGAAAATGGGAAAGTTTTGTGATTACAACGGTAGAAAATCCAAAATCCAAATCCAAAAAGCAACTCATCATCGCAGGAAGTGACAGGAGAGGAACCATCTACGGAATCTATGAATTATCAAAACAATTAGGCGTTTCTCCGTGGTATTACTGGAATGATGTTCCTGTAAAAAAACGTTCTTCGGCGTATGTCGTTCCGGGATATTTTGCCTCAGGCGAACCCAAAGTAAAATACCGTGGAATTTTCATTAATGATGAAGAACCTGCTTTTGGAACTTGGGCAAGAACCAAATTCGGAGGCATTAATAGCAAGATGTATGCAAATATGTTTGAACTTCTGCTTCGTCTCAGAGGCAATTATTTGTGGCCTGCAATGTGGGGAAAAGCCTTCAACGAAGACGATCCGCTTAACCCAAAAGTGGCAGATGAATACGGAATCGTGATGGGAACTTCGCACCACGAACCGATGATGCGTGCCCAGAAAGAATGGGGAAATCACCGCAAAGAATACGGAAACGGCGAATGGAATTACCACACTAATAAAGATGCGCTTCTGAAATTCTGGGAGGATGGATTCAGCCGGAATAAAAACTACGACAATCTCGTAACGATGGGAATGCGTGGCGACGGCGACGAACCGATGAGCGATTTGGGAAGTGCCGAAGCCAACTTCAAACTGCTGGAAAAAATTATGCAGGACCAGCGAAAAATCATTGAAAAAGTTACCAAAAAACCTGCGAAGGAAACGCCTCAGCTTTGGGCTTTGTACAGCGAAGTTCTGGATTATTACGACCAGGGAATGAAAGTTCCTGACGATATGACGATTCTTCTGTGTGACGACAATTGGGGAAATGTCCGCCGACTGCCTTATCTCGGTGCGAAAAAACATCCCGGCGGTTACGGAATGTATTACCACGTCGATTTACACGGTGCGCCTAGAGCTTATCAATGGCTGAATATGACGCAGATTCCGCATATGTGGGAACAGTTGCAGTTAACGTACAGTTACGGCGTTGATAAAATCTGGATTCTGAATGTAGGAGATTTAAAACCGAATGAATATCCAATGGATTTCTTCCTGAATATGGCTTGGAACCCAAATTCTTTTACGCAGGATAACCTTGAAAATTATACCGTAAAGTTTGCCGAAGAACATTTTGGAAAAAACAATGCGAAGGAAATTGCAGAAATTATCAATCTGTATTGTAAATATAATTCAAGGGTTTCCGCAGAAATGATGAACCATAAAACTTATAATCTTCAAAGCGTAGAATTTCTGCAAGTGAGAGATTCGTATTTGGCTTTGGAAACAAGAGCTTTAAGACAATTTATGAATTTGGATGATGCTTACAAAGACACCTATAAACAGATAGTTCTGCATCCCGTTAGGGCGATGGCAAATCTTTACGATATGTATTACGCTGTGGCAATGAATCATAAACTGGCAGATGAAAAAGATTTGAAAGCCAATTATTGGGCAGATTATGCCGATGAATGTTTCGCCAGAGATGCTGAATACACCAAAGATTACAACCTAAACATCTCCGGTGGAAAATGGAATCATATGATGGACCAAACACACATCGGCTACAAATCTTGGGACGAACCGAAAGAAGGAAACATAAAGCCAACTGTTTACAGAATTAAGCCTGAAGAAGAAAAAACCGGCGGTTATATTTTCGAAGAGAAAAATGGTGTAGTGGCAATGGAAGCAGAGCATTTCCTTGAAACTAAGAATCCAAAAAACACAAAATGGACCATTATTCCAGATTTGGGAAGAACGCTTTCCGGAATTTCTTTAATGCCTTACACTGAGAAAACAGATGGAGCTTCCATTAATTATCAATTCAAATTAAAAAATAATCCTTCCACTGTAAAAGTTCATTTCTTCTTTGATTCCACACTTCCTTTCAAAAAAGGTGGTCACAGTATCAAAACTTATGTTGATAAAAACGAACCAAAGACTATTGGTATCAATCAGGATTTGACGTGGGCAAATAATTACTCCAAAATGTATCCTGCAGCGGCTGCGAGATTGGTTGAAAAAGTGGAAACATTCACGCTTCCGGCAAATCAAAATGGTAACTATACTTTGACAATTGAACCTTTAGACCCGGGAATTGTCTTGTGTAAAATAGTTGTTGACAACGGCGGCTACGAAGAAACGTATTTGAAAATGGATGAAAGTCCTTATAAAAGATAAAATTAAAATTATGAAGATTTTTAAAAATATTCTGACACTTTCATTATTCATTTTTGCTTTGAATGATGCGTTTGCGCAGACTGAAAAAAGCAAAACTTCTCTACAGAAGGAATTTCGCTACACCAATCCCATAACGAGAGATTCCGTCATTTCGATGCGTGACCATTTCATTATTAAAGTTGATGATATGTGGTATTGCGTGGGAACTTCAAATCCGGTCTGGACAGGTCCGAATCCCGGTGTCAGAATGTTGGTTTCTAAAGATTTAATCAATTGGAAACAGCATTCATTCATCATCGATGCCAAAAAACTTCCAAAAAATACGCCTTATAACGGAAGATTCTGGGCACCGGAAATTCATTTTATTCAAGGGAAATATTGGTTGACCGTAAACAGCGGAAAAGTCACCAAAGAAGACCCGAAAGGAATGGCAACGCACAGCGTTTGGTTGTTTTCAGCGGATAAAGTAACAGGACCTTACAAATTGGTCAACGGTCCTCTGACACCTCAATATAATAATGATTCAACATTGTTTGAAGACGAAGACGGGCAGGTTTATTTGTATTGCAGTGGCAACGGACTTTTTCAGGCTAAAATTGATTTGAAAACAGGAAAATTAACGACTCCAATAGAAAAATTTCTCGACAAAAAACAACCCGGCTGGCCGGAATGGATGGTTGGGGGAATCGAAGGACCTTTCGTTATCAAAAAAGAAGGAACCTATTTTATGTTTTTCTCCACCTGGACTAGAGGTTATGAAGTTGGTTTATTAAAATCAAAATCGCCTTTGGGACCTTGGGAACTGGCATCGTCTGAACCAATTTTCGGAACTCGAAAAAAGGGATACAGAACCGAAATGGCAAAAGAAAACGGCTACGATAATCTTTTCTTTACCGATACCGAAGACCCTTATCAGGAAACCGGACACAACGCATTATTCATCGGTCCGGACGGAAATCTGTGGAATTCCTGCCATTATTTTATGTACGAAAAAAGACCGTATCCGTACAGTCAGACTTTTGAACCTTGGGAATCAGGTCCGCAAATGGGAATTGAGCCGGTACATTACAAAGACGGAATGTTCTACATCGATGGACCAACCTGGACAGAACAAATCATTAAATATTAAACTCAAAAAAAACTGATTATGATTAAGAAAACAGTTTTAAAATATACTTTAAATATCGGATTGATGCTGACAGGATTATCACTGTCTGCCCAAAATCCCATCATTCAGACCAAATTCACGGCCGACCCTGCGCCAATGGTTTACAAAGACACCGTTTTTCTGTACACCAGTCACGATGAAGATGATGCGTTCGGATTTAAAATGAAAGACTGGCTGTTGTACACTTCAACCGATATGGTCAATTGGACAGACCACGGTGTTGTAGCTTCCTTAAAGGATTTCAAATGGACAGACCCGGAAAACGGAGCTTGGGCACCTCAGGTCATAGAAAGAAACGGCAGGTTTTATATGTATTGCCCGATGCCCGGACAAAGAGGAATCGGTGTTTTGGTTGCCGACAGTCCGTATGGTCCGTTCAAAGACCCAATCGGAAAACCGTTGGTTAAAAATTCAAGTGATGATATCGACCCGACTGTTCTTATTGATGATGACGGACAGGCTTATCTGTACTGGGGAAATCCCAATCTTTGGTATGTAAAACTTAATGAAGATATGATTTCTGTGGATGGCCCAGTCGTAAAAGACCCATCGATTGCCAAAGTCAAAGGTTCTCCCGACCCGTTTCATTATCAGGAAGGACCTTGGGCGTGGAAGCGCAATGGTAATTATTATATGGCTTATGCCTCAACGTGCTGTCCTGAAGGAATTGGCTATGCAATGGGCAAAACGGCAATCGGTCCGTGGGAATTCAAAGGAATGATTATGGACAGTGACAAACGCTCCAACGGAAATCATCCCGGAATTATTGATTATAAAGGGAAATCTTATGTATTCGGTTTCAATTACAATCTAGGGAAACAAACAATAAGCAAGCATTACGAACGCCGTTCCATTTGTGTGAGCGAACTGATTTACAATGCCGATGGCACGATTCAAAAGTTACCTTTTTGGAATCCTGAAGGCGTAAAAGGAATTGCGACTTTAAATCCATATGAAAAAGTTGAAGCAGAAACGATTGCTTATAGTGAAGGCTTGAAAACAGAAAAAATGACAGAGTGGGAAAGAAACAATCCTTACGACACAGGCAAAAAAATTACTGACCGAATGGTGGTTTCATCTATTAATAATGGAGATTACCTCAAAGTTCAGGGCGTTAATTTTTCCAAAGGAACAAAATTCCTGGAAGTTTCAGTTGCATCGATGAACGGCGGGACTATAGAAATACATACCGATACGGTGGACGGACCGATATTAGGAACTGTTCAGGTAAACGGAAAGGCGGAAGGCGACGTATTTAAAACCATAAAATCCCCAGTAAAAAATATTAAAGGCGTACACGATGTATATTTTGTATTCAAAGGAAACAAAGACCTTTTCTACTTTGATTGGTGGAAATTCAGTTCAAATTAAAATCAATGTTTAAAAAAATGATTGAATTACTATGAAAATGAAAAAGAACGCCCTAAAAATAATACTCAATGGTCTGCTGATTTGTTGTGGCGGAATTTTGTCTGCCCAAAATCCCATTATTCAAACCGCTTACACAGCCGACCCGGCTCCAATGGTTTTCAATGACCGTTTGTATGTGTACACCAGCCACGACGAGGATGATTCTACGTGGTTTACGATGAACGACTGGAAGTTGTTTTCCACCAATGATATGGTCAACTGGACAGACCACGGTGTAATACTTTCCTACAATGATTTCGATTGGGCAAAACGTGATGCTTGGGCAGCACAGTGCATCGAACGTAATGGGAAATTCTTTATGTACGTCCCAATGATTTCCAAAACCAATAACAAAGGTGCAATCGGGGTAGCTGTTGCTGACAGTCCGTTTGGTCCATTTCACGATCCGCTGGGAAAACCGCTTGTTCAGAGCGAATGGGGCGATATCGACCCGACAGTTTTCATTGATGATGACGGTCAGGCACATCTCTATTGGGGAAATCCCAAACTCAAATATGTAAAGCTGAATGAAGATATGATTTCCTATTCCGGCGATATTGTTGAAGTTCCGATGACCGAAGAATCTTTCGGAAAGCGGGAAGGTAATCCGGAAAGACCGACAAAATACGAAGAAGGTCCGTGGCTCTACAAACGAAAAAATTTATACTATCTCTTCTGGCCGGGCGGTGCGTTGCCCGAATTTATCGGCTATTCCACCAGCAAAAGTCCGCAAGGTCCGTGGAAGTATGGCGGAATCATAATGCCTGCGGAAGGAAAATCTTTTACCAATCATCCCGGCGTGATTGATTTCAGAGGGAAAACTTATTTTTTCTATCACAATGGTGCTTTGCCGGGAGGAAGTGGATTCACACGTTCGGTCAGTGTGCAGGAATTAGAATTTAATAAAGACGGTTCTATTTCACCTTTCAAAATGACGACTGGAATTTCCAAAGCTATTGCAACCGTTAATCCTTACGCGTTCAATCAGGCGGAGATGATTTCGTGGTCAGAAAATGTAAAATCTTATCAAAATAAAGTTGCGGGAGTTTTCATCAAAGCAAAGAAAAATGGAGCTTATTCTAGTGTGAAAAATGTTGATTTTGGAAAAGATAGCGCAACAACTTTTTCTGCAAGAGTAGGAACCACGCATAATGGCGGAGTTACAATGGATGTTCATTTGGACAGTTTGGACGGACCGCTTGCAGGAACTATAAAAGTGCCGATGACTGGCGGAGACGACCGCTTTGAGACGGTTAAAATCAATTTGTCCAATAAAATTACAGGCGTTCATAATCTGTATTTCGTATTCAATGGCAAAGCAGAAAAAGACATTATGTTTTTCGATTATTGGATGTTTTCAAAATAATTTAAAATGAAAAAAATTACACTTTTATTTATATTATTCATAAGCTTTTGTTTTTTATCGAAGGTCAAAGCACAGGTTGCAGAAATTTCAAGTCCGGACGGAAAACTGAAACTGAATGTATTCTCAGAAGAGGGAAAGGCATTATATTCCGTGACTTTTCTGGGAAAAACAATGCTCGAAAAATCTCCTTTGGGATTGATAACCAATGAATCTGATTTTTCTAAAAATTTAAAATTCATCAACAGCAAAAAAGATAACGTTTCTAAAAAATACAGCAACGAAAAAATCAAAAAATCGCAAGTTGAGTACAAAGCAAATATATTGACCATCAATTTTACCAATGCAGACCAATTCAATATCGGGATTGAATTTCAGGTAAGTGACAACAATATTGCTTTTAGATATGAAATTCCGCCAATGAAAGACCGTTTCAGCGTTGTCGTCCAATCGGAAATTACTGGATATAGATTTCCGTCACAAACCACAACTTTTCTCTCACCGATGATGAAGCCGATGACAGGATTTGCCAGAACAGCACCGAGTTACGAAAGTGGCTACAAAGCCGATGCTGAATTAGGAACAAAAGCCGATTATGGTTATGTTTTTCCTGGACTTTTTCACATCGGAAACGAAGGTTGGATTTTACTTTCGGAAACAGGAGTGAGCAGTTTGTACTGCGCTTCGCATCTTGACACCACATCAGATAAAAATCTATACCAAGTTGCCTATCCGAATATGGCGGAAAACAACGGTTTCGGAAGTACAGGTGCCAGCCTTTCTCTTCCCGGAAAAACTCCGTGGAGAACGATTACCATTGGCGATTCTTTGAAACCGATTGTTGAAACGACCATTCCGTTTGATGTTGTAGAACCACTTTACGAGCCTTCGCAGAAATATACGTTCGGGAAATCTACCTGGAGCTGGATTCTATGGCAGGACAACAGTATGAATTATGAAGACCAAAGTCTGTTTATAGATTTGGCATCAGAACTCGGTTATGAATACATTTTGATGGATGCGCTTTGGGATAAAAATATCGGCAAAGAAAGAATGAAAGAACTCGTTCAATATGCAAAATCCAAAAATGTGGAGGTGATGCTTTGGTACAATTCAAACGGAACTGCTAATGATGCGCCAATGGGACCAAGAAACAAAATGAGTTCTTCCATCGAAAGAAAAAAAGAAATGAAATGGCTGAAAGAATTGGGAGTAAAAGGATTAAAAGTCGATTTCTTTGGCGGAGACAAACAGGAAACAATGCGTCTGTACGAAGATATTTTGTCGGATGCCAATGATTTTGGTCTGATGATTATTTTTCACGGAGCTACTTTACCGAGAGGCTGGGAAGTAATGTACCCGAATTATGCCGGAAGCGAAGCCGTTTTAGCATCGGAAATGCTTTATTTTTCGGAAGATGTCCGTAAGCAGGAAGCATTTTTTGCCACTTTACATCCGTTCATTCGAAACACGGTAGGAAGTATGGAGTTTGGCGGAACTTTTCTGAATAAATTTTTAACGAAATCCAATAAGGAAAAAAATAAAAGACTTACCACAGATGGTTTCCAACTGGCGACAGCAGTTTTGTTTCAGAATCCGATTCAGATGTTTGGAATAATGCCGAATAACCTGGCTGATGCTCCGAAATTCCAATTAAATTTTATGAAAGAAGTTCCCACACTTTGGGATGAAACGGTTTTCATTGACGGTTATCCCGGGAAATATTCTGTGATAGCGAGAAGATATCAGGACAAATGGTATGTTGCGGGTATTAATGCAGAAAAAGCGGTTAAGAAACTGAAAATTGTTTTACCAATGTTTGCCGGAAAAACGGTGAAATTCATCAATGATGATACGCAAGGAAATTCATCAGAAAAACAGGTGAAAATAAATACCAAAGGAGAGTTCAATGTAGAAATTTGGACTAACGGAGGATTTGTGTTAATAAATTAATCGTATTCAAACCTTCAAGGTTTTTAAAACCTTGAAGGTTACAAATAAATAAAAATATAAGATTATGAATCAGATAAAAATATTATTTCTCGTCGCATTCTTCGGTTTTTGTTTGCAAATCAGTGCGACAGAACCATTCATTACTACTGAAAAAAATCCGGAAAATATTGTCTTAAAAGAAAAATCGGTCAATCTTTCCATTTACACCAATTCCGGAATTGATAACGGAATTCTGAGGGCTGTCAAAAATCTCCAAACAGATTTTCAGAAAGTCACAGGTGAGCAACCATCAATTTTGAATCAGATTTCAGGAATGAATGCTCCTTTAATCATCATCGGAACGGTAGGAACAAAATCTATCATTGATGATTTAATCAGACAAAAAAAGATTGACGGAAAAGCATTAAACGGAAAACGTGAAAAATATATTATCCAAAACGTCAGCAACCCGTTTCCGGGCGTTTCGGAAGCGATTGTGATTGCAGGCAGTGACAAAAGAGGGACGATTTATGGGATTTATGAAGTTTCTCAGCAGATTGGTGTTTCGCCCTGGCATTATTGGGCGGATGTTCCGGTTGAAGCAAAGGAAAATTTATACTTCAAAAAAGGAATTTATACCGATGGAGAACCTGCTGTAGAATATCGCGGAATTTTTCTGAATGATGAAGAACCTTCGCTTGGAGGTTGGGCAAGAGCTACTTTCGGCGGTGTCAATTCTAAATTTTATGAAAAGGTTTTTGAATTGCTTCTTCGTTCCAAAGCTAATTACCTTTGGCCTGCAATGTGGGGAAAAGCCTTCTATGACGATGATGCTTTGAGCGGACCTTTAGCCAACGAAATGGGAATCATAATGGGAACTTCTCACCACGAACCTATGGCACAGGCACAGACCGATTGGCACCGATACATCAAAAAAAATAATCTTCCGAACGTTTGGGATTACTCAAAAAATGCTAAAGTGTTGCAGGAATTCTGGAAAGCTGGAATTGTGAGAAGCAAAAGCTGGGAAAAGCTAGTTACTGTAGGAATGCGTGGAGATGGTGATGAAGCGATGGGAGAGGGAACCAATATTTCCTTATTAGAGAACATCGTAAAAGACCAGCGCAAAATCATTCAAAATGTTACAGGTAAAAATCCAAGCAAAACACCACAGGTTTGGGCTTTATACAAAGAAGTTCAGGATTATTACGATAAAGGAATGAGAGTTCCGGATGATGTGATTCTATTGTTTTGTGATGACAACTGGGGCAACGTGAGAAAACTTCCGGATCCTTCAAAACCTTTGCATAAAGGCGGTTACGGAATGTATTATCATTTCGATTATGTGGGTGGACCGAGGAATTCCAAGTGGATTAACATTAATCCAATTCAGAGAGTTTGGGAACAGATGAATCTTTCCTATGAACACGGTGTAGATAAAGTTTGGGTTGTGAATGTTGGCGATTTGAAACCAATGGAGTTTCCGATCAGTTTTTTCCTGGAAATGGCTTGGAATCCGAAACAGTTTAATTCTAAAAACCTTCTTGATTATACAGAAAAATGGGCTGCTCAACAGTTTGGAGAAAAGCATTCAAAAGAAATTGCCAGAATGATTAATCTTTATGCCAAATACAACCGCAGAGTAACACCGGAAACGTTGGATAGCAAAACATTCAGTCTGGAAAATTATAATGAATTTGAAACGGTTTTGAATGATTACAGAGCTTTGGCAGTAGATGCATTACGTTTGAAAGAGCAGATTCCTGCAGAATATCAGGATGCATATTATCAGTTGGTTCTTTATCCGATTGATGCGTGCAGTAATTTGTACGAAATGTATTATGCAGTGGCAAAAAATAAAGAACTGGCAGCCAAAAATGACATTCAGGCTAATTATTATGCTGATAAAGTGAAGGAGTGTTTTGAAAGAAATACGTATCTCGATAATAAATACAACAATGTAATTGCCGGCGGAAAATGGACACATATGATGGATCAGATGAAGATAGGTTACAAAGCCTGGTTTGACGGAAAAGAAAATATAATGCCTGAAGTCACTTATGTTTCGGAAACAAATGTGTCGAAGGAGAAAGTGTTCCAAGAGAAAAATGGTTATGTTTCTATCGAAGCAGAAAATTTTGCAAGAATGAATAATTCTGACCGAATCCATTGGGAAGTGATTCCTGATTTCGGGAAAACAAAATCCGGAATTACGACTTTTCCACAAAATGCCTATCCAAAAGCCGATGAAAATATTTACTTGGAATACGACATTAATTTTGAGTCCAAAGGCGAATTTGAAGTTCAGCTTCTTTTAGCTCCGACTTTAAATTATAATCACAACAAAGGATTGCGTTACGAAATCTCTTTTGACGGCGGAACACCACAAACTGTTAATTTCAATGGCCATTACAAAGGCGAACTGGGACAATGGCAGTCGGAACATATTATTAAATCAATCACAAAACATCAGGTTTTGCGACCGGGAAAGCACACACTTCGTTTCAAAGTGTTGGAACCGGGAATTGTTTTAGAAAAGATATTAATTAATACCGGAGATCTCAAACCAACTTATCTTGGCGCGCCGGAAAGTGAAATTTTAGAAAATAAATAGATTCTCATTAGCAAGAATAATTATTAAATCAGCCCTTTCAGAATCTAAACTCTGAAAGGGTTTTTGATTTAGGTCTTAATTTCAATAAAATTACCCATTGATTTCCTGAAAAAATATAGCTGATTTTTTATCGCTCGACCGAGAACAAAATCCAATTATTGAACAAAAAATTAATTGATTTCTCAAATTTTAATTTTCATGAACGAATTAAGGAGGTATCGCTTATTTTTTAAGCCATTTATCAATCAAAATCAATAGTAAAATTCTGTATTATTTAATATTTATAATTTTTTTTCAGCATAATTAATAAGATGCTTATCATAATTATCCATATCCAGTGACGGATGGATATAAATATGAGTTATTTTAATCTCCTTTCAGATACTTAATTTATTATTAACTAATCATTAACGCAATGATAACATAATCATATTTATATTGATTTTAATATTGTGTATTTTTATGATAAGTGGTTATAAAATTATTAATTCAGTAATTAAATGTGTTGTTTTGTTGAATTATTTATTATATTAGTGTCAAATAACATTTAATACTGAAATTAATATGAATGCTATGAAATTTATCAACTGATTTTATTCGACTGAACGAGTAAAAAGATTGTTATGCAATTTTAGGAAGATCTAAAATTGATTCTATAACTGTCACTCCAAAAAACTTCACATCATCCATAAAGATGCTTTCCCTAAATGCATCAGGTATCGAATTGTGTTTTTTTTAAAAGATGAAAAGGCAGCAAACTATTTGAAATTCAAAAAAATATTAAAAATAAACTTTACGTTATGAAAAAAACTATCTTAAAATTAATCAATAAAATTGCTCTTATTGCAATTGTTGTTTTAGCCTGCCAGGTAAATGCCCAAACGCCGAAAGTCCGCATAGACAACACCACGCCAAGACAAAAAATCACAGGTTTCGGTGGTTTTGTATGCAGTCCTCAGTTTGCTTATGACCATATGACTCCTGCTGAAATAGATAAAATGTGGGGAACAAACAGCGAGGCAGGATACAATATTATGAGACTTTATATTCCTACGACACAAGCAAACTGGAGCGCAGCTTTAGCCACTGCACAAAAAGCAAAATCTTTGGGTTTGATTATTTTTGCCAGCCCATGGTCGCCACCTGCAGAATGGAAAACCAACGGTAATGATGCCGGAACTTACAATGGTGTAGAAGGTTTTTTAAAAGAAGAAAATTATGCAGATTTTGCCAATTATCTTAATGACTTTGTAGTCTATCTTAGAAATAATGGGGTAGAATTGTATGCAATATCACTTCAGAACGAACCTGATTTCCTCGTTAGTTATGCTGGTTGTACTTACACTCCGGCTCAAATAACCAATTTCTTAAAAAATTATTCAGATGTAATTTCCTGTAGAATTATTGCACCAGAGACGGTTGGAATGTCGAACAATTATGCCAGCGCACTTCTTGCTGCAGACGTATTACCGAAATTTGAAATTTACGCTGGACATCAATATGGCGGGATTGGTTCTACATACAAAGGATTTCTGAATACTAATAAAGAAATCTGGATGACAGAATATCTCATCAACTGGAATTCAAATGGCGGCACAAGAAATTTCTCCTGGAGTACAGATGCATTTGACTTTGCGAAAAGTGTAAATGATGTGTTGGTAGGCGGAGGAAATGCCTGGATTCATTACGCTACAAAGCGTTACTATGGAATGATGGGAGACGGTCAGTTTGGAACTGTAGCCGGTGAAATCACAAAAAGAGGATATATACTTTCGCACTTTGCAAAATATACCACAGGCTCCAAAAGACTGGATGCGGTATGGAGTGATCAGGGTTCTATGCAAGGCTCGGCTTATATCAATGAAACGGCTGATAAAGTTACGCTGATGGTTCTCAATTCCTCAGCCAGCACTTATACTCTGAAAGTAGATTTGCCATTTTACACGACATCAGCTCAGAAGATCCTGACCAATGAAACGACTAATATGGTCTCCTCGAACCTGAATTTTACTGAGACATTTCGCCCTACAATTCAGGTAAATCCTTCCAGTGTTATAACTTTTGTTTTTGATAAGAGTAATATGCGAGAGGTTT
>Ga0157369_10005030_pt1 | contig 15477 bp, 11 predicted proteins | sample C25metaG_FD_113461 | JGI IMG/M metagenome (GOLD analysis project Ga0157369, IMG submission 113461) | Corn rhizosphere microbial communities from Kellogg Biological Station, Michigan, USA - C2-5 metaG | ecosystem: Host-associated > Plants > Roots > Rhizosphere > Soil | place: USA: Michigan... | reverse complement strand
TCTTCGAGAACAACCGAGTGTGGGCCGCCGACATGACGCGGCAGGACCCCGCGTTCTTTACTCGTCTGTCCGGCCAGCAGGCACCGCAATACCTGTGGATCGGCTGCTCCGACAGCCGCGTGCCCGCGAATCAGATTGTCGGCCTGCCACCGGGCGAAATGTTCGTGCACCGCAACATCGCCAACGTCGTGGTGCACTCGGACCTCAACTGCCTATCGGTGATGCAGTTCGCGGTGGAGTATCTGCGCGTCCAACACATCATCGTGTGTGGCCACTACGGCTGCGGAGGCGTGGCGGCTGCCCTCCGAGACGACAAGTTGGGCGTGGTGGACAACTGGCTCCGCCACGTGCAGGACGTGCGGTGGAAGCACAACGCCGCGCTCGACGCCATGCCTAACGATGAGGCGCGGCGCCGGCGGTTGTGCGAGCTCAACGTGGTCGAACAGGTCGTGAACGCCGCGCAGACGACCGTCGTGCGCGACGCGTGGGCGCGCGGCCAACCGGTGTCCGTGCACGGATGGGTCTACGGACTCGAGGACGGCATGCTGCGCGATCTCGGCCTCTGCATCGCCGCCGAGTCGGAGCTGCCGGGCCGATCCTGAGCGCGGCGGTTCGTCTATAGCGGGATCGCTAGTCCCTGAGCGCGGTCACCGGATCCACGCGCACCGCACGCCATGCCGGGACCGCGCACGCGATCGCCGCGATCGCGAACAATCCCGCCGCCGCGCCGCCCAACATCCACGGGTCAGTAGGGCCGATACCGAACAGCAGTGCGCGCAGGAGCCGCGTCGACGCGAGCGCGCCGGCGAGCCCGATCACCACGCCGACGGCTGCGAGGCCCAGGCCGTGCCGGACCACGAGCATCAGCAGATTGCCCGGCGTCGCGCCTAACGCACCGCGCAACCCGATCTCCCGCGTGCGCTCGGCCACGCTGCCGGCGAGTACCCCATAGATGCCCGCCGCGGCGAGCATCATCGCCAACACGGCGAACGCGCCGAAGAGCGCGAACGCGAGCTGGCGCTGCGCGGTGGACCGCGAGACCACTGCATCCATCGTGCGCAGATCCGTGACCGGCTGCGACGGGTCGATCGACGCGACGGCCGCACGCACTGCGCGCACGAGCGCCGCCGAATTCGCGCGCGTGCGGACCACGAGCGCCGCTTCGTCGTTTGCCCAACCCCACGCCGCTTCCGGGAGATAGATGGCGCGCCCGTCGTCGTTGTCGAGCGACGCGTGGCGCACATCGCCGACGACGCCCACTACGTCGGCCCACTGCGCCCGTGCGTTAGGCACGTGGACCAGTTTGCCGAGCGGCGACTCGCCGCCCCAGATCGACCGCGCCAGGGCGTCGCTCACCAGAACGACGGACGCTGCGGAGTCACGCGCGTCCCGCGCCGTGAGATCGCGGCCGGCGAGCAGTCGAATGCGCATGGTGCGCACGAAATCCCCGTTCACGCGATAGCCCGTGGCGTACGGCGCCAGCGCCGGGTTCGCGAGGGGCTTGTCCTGCGCGGTGATGCCGTAGCGGTCGAGATCGCCGGAGAGCGGGAGCGACGTACTCGTCGCCGCATCGAGCACGCCGGGAATCTCGCGCACCGCGGCGATGGCACGCCCGCGGTAGTCGAGCGTCGCGGCGGCCTTCTGATACGCCGGCCCCGATGACACCACGCGCATCGTGATCAGATTCGCCGGATCGAACCCGGGGTCGACCGCGAGGAGGTTCGTGAGACTCCGAGCGAGGAGGCCGGCACTGGCCAGCAGCAGCAGGGCGAGCGCGACCTCGCCGACGACGAGCGTCGAGCGCGTCGCGGCTCCGGCCTTGACCGTTAGGCGAGCGCCGCCACGCAGCGCTGCGCCGTCGATGGCGCGCCGGCGCGCGCCGCGCGCGGGCACGAGCCCCGTCACCATCGCCACCGTGAGGACGACGAGCGCCACGAAGGCCAGCACCGGGAGGTCGAGGTGCACCGCATCCAACCGTGGGATCGTCCGTGGGAGCCGGCCGACCAACACCGGCAGCACCGCGGCGCCGAAGGCGGCGCCTAACGCACCGCCGGCGGCAGCGATCACCAGACCCTCGGCCATGAGCTGTTGCGTCAGGCGGCCGGGCCGCGCGCCGAGCGCGATGCGCACGGCAAATTCGTCGTCACGCCGCATGCCGCGCGCGAGTTGCAAATTCACCACGTTGGCCAGTGCGATGAGCAGCACCAGAATGGCCGCTCCGAGAATCGCGAGCAGCGCCGGTCGCGAGGCGCGCGTCGCCTCGTGCTGCATGGGCGTGAGGAACATGCCGACCGCGGGATAATCCGTCGGATGCGCGCGCACGAGTTGCGCCGACAGCTGGTTGAGCTGTGCCTGCGCGCGCTCGAACGGCACATCGTCGCGCACCCGTGCGACTGCCGTCAGGTGGCGGCACGAGCGGCAGGCCCATGGCTGCGTTACCACGTAACCGAGTGGGCTGAAGATTTCGGCGTCGTGCGCGATCATGTCGTCGAACGACGGCGGCAGGACACCGATCACCGTGTACGGCGTCCCGTCGAGGGTCATCGTGCTGCCGACGACGCGCGGGTTCGATCCGAAGCGGCCGGTGAACAATCCGTGCGTCAGCACGACCACGTGCGTGTGACCGGGCCGGTCATCGTCTGTGGTGAAATCCCTGCCTAACGCAGGCATGACGCCGAGTGTCCGGAAGTAATTCCACGACACGCGCGAGCCCGTGAGGCGCGCGGGATTCATCGGGTCGGACAGGATGGCTTGCCAGGAGCCCACCGCGGCGACGGACGCGAGCAGCGTTGCGTTCGCCCGGACGTCCGCGACGGTGCTGTACCCCGTGGTCACCGGCCGTCCGGTTTCGTCGCGCTCCCAGATGAACGCGAGGCGCGATGGGTCGGTGTACGGGAGCGGTCGGAGGAGCACCGGATCGACGACGCTCACGATCGCGGTCGTCGGGCCGATGGCGAGGGCGAGCGTGACGATGCACAGGACGGCGAACGCCGGTGCGCGACGCAGCACCCGAACCGCGTAGCGAAGGTCGTCGGTCAGGCCGAAGGCCGGCGTTAGGCCGCTGCGACCGCGCAGCGCCGCCCGCCATGCGCCGCACTGCCAGACGGCACCGAGCACTTCGCCCCAGAAGCGCAGTCGTGCCGCACGCGGGCCCCGTGCATCGGCGGTTCGGGCGAACGTCTCGATGAGATCACCGGTGAGCGCGTCGCGCACGTCGGCCGGGAGGACGCGCTCCAGCAGGCGAAGTGCGCGCGCGGGCGGAGTGGATCGCGAGTATGTCATGGCGCCTGGAGCCCCACATCGAGGCCGGCCGCCATCCGACGCAGCGCGGCGAGGCTGCCGCGCACTGCCTGACGTCCCGCCGGCGTGAGTGTGTAGTAGCGTTTGGCGCGGCCGCCGCGCTCCGCGGTCGGCTCGCCGAGTCGCGATGCGACGAAGCCCTTGGTCTCGAGGCGCGCGAGCGTCTTGTAAATTGTCCCGAGCGTGAGCGTGCGACGCGCTCGGCGCCGAATCTCCGACTGCACGGGGACGCCGTACGCCTCGTCGCCGGCCTGCAGCACGGCCAGCAACACGACCTGTTCGAGCTCACCGAGCATCGTCATGATTTATATGACAATGCCGGACAAATAAAGGTTGTAACGGGTCGATCCGGCGCGGCGGGGCAGTACGCCGCGGCCGTACGGCCGAGCCCGCCTTCGAGCTACGGAGAACGCCGAGCTATGCGTCCGCGGACACGGGCGCGCGGTCGCCGGACGCCAGCGACGCCGGCCCCGTGCCTAACATCGCGATCGTGAGCGCGCCCGCCAACAGCGTCAACTCGAGCTCGATGCCGCGCGGCGTGAAAAATCCGCCGTGCAGCTTCACGAACAAGATCACGATCAACATCTCGATCGCCAGCAACCACGCCGGCCAGCGCGCCCAGACGCCGAAGAAAATCGCCAACCCGCCAATGAACTCCACGAGGATGGCGACCCACGCCGCGATCAGCGGCAGCGGAATGCCCATGTGCAACATCGCCGTCGCGGTACCGCCCGCGCCAAACACGAAGAGCTTCTGCCCGCCGTGCATCGCGAACACCAATCCGATCACGAGACGGATCGGCAGAATTCCCCAACCGACGCCAAAACGGTCCGTTGAGCCAGTCATCGTGCACCTCGAGAGAGTCGGGCGGTTGCGCCGTATGCAGCTGTGCTCGCGATGATATGGATGGACGCCGGGGAAGGCCAGCCTTACGGGAGAATTGTCAGGGTAAGTGTGGCGCTCAGTCCCCCGTACGTCGCGGTGACGTCCGCTTTCCCGGCGGACAGCCCTCGTGCGGACCCGTCCGCTGCAACGCGTACGATGGCCGTGTCGGTCGTCGTCCACGACACACTGGCCGCCGGTATGTTCTGAATTCTGCAGCCGGTGCTTCCGACGCCCGGACCCAGTACACCGTGCTGCGCGATCAGCGTCACGCTGTCGCCCACGGCGAACGTGGATGATTTGCCGCCCGCAATGACGAGAAAGATCGACCCGCCGCACACGCTATTGGGCGAGAGCGAACCTGAGTTGCAGGCAGCACCGGCGACGGCCGCGCAGATGGCAATGATCGACAACCCAACACGAACGCGCATGCGATGCTCTTTCGTCGAGTGATGGCGGCGCACCGGCCGCCTTCTCGCGAATGGTTCATGGCGCAGGCCGCGTGCGCAAGTGCGGCCTGAGCCTGCCTCGCGATGAATGACCACGCGGCCCACGAGACACCTGGTCTCGCGGGCCGCGTGGGTTCCCGGCGATAGCCGCATGCGTCGTTAGAACCTGAGGAACACGGGCTGGTGGTCCCGCTGCGAGCGAACCGCAGCGCTATCCATGGCGGCCTGCACGTCGTGCGGAGTTGCGTTCGCGCCCACGTCGATCGTCCGATCGCTCGGCAGCGCGCTCGACCGGCCCGCGCCGCAGGTCACGACAATGTCCATCGGCGTGTAGATGCCGAACGTGATGGCGCCCACGAGCTCGTTGAGAAAGCTCAGCTGGGTGTCGACGCGCGCGACGCCGCTCGGGCACGCCGTGGCGGTCTGCGTGTAACTCGGCGGCACGAGGCCGTAGATCCAGGCGTTCGCCCAGTGACGCTCGATCGTCTGCGTCGACGGGGTCAGGCCCGTTTGAATGGTGGCATGGTAGCAGCCGGCGGCCATGACTAACGACAGGACGAACGACGATTTGATCAGCCTACGCATGATGGGCTCCGGAGAGATAGGAGGGCGGGCAATATGCCCAACGGAGGTTCATCGCACAATGCGCAGTGCGGCGCGCCGGACCGTCACCGCGTCTCGCCGTTCCCGGAGGCGGGCTCGACAGGCGCATGATGAGCGCCGCCGGAGTTGCCTTATTCGCTTCGCATCGCGACCAGCGGATCCACCCGCGAGGCTCGGCGCGCCGGTACGGCGCACGCCGCCACCGCGACACCGAGGAGCACGGCCGAGACCGCGCCGAACGTCAGCGGGTCCACCGGCGTGACGCCGAACAACAGACTGGCGATGAGCCGCGTGAGTGCCAACGATGCCACGAGGCCGATGCCCACGCCCGCTGCCGCGAGCGCGATGCCGGGCCGCAGCACGTGCGCCATCACGTTGGCTCCCGAGGCGCCGAGGGCAATGCGGATGCCTAACTCACGCGACCGCTGGCTCACGGCGTACGAGATCACGCCGTAGATCCCGACCGCCGCCAGGAGCAGCGCGATCGCTGCGAACGACGCAATGAGCGACATGTAGAATCGCGGCCGCGCGACCGACGAGCTCACGATCTCGCGCAGCTGCCGCAGCCGGTCGAGCGGCAAGTCGGGATCGACGGCACGCATCGCGCCGCGGATCTGCGCGGTGACTGCGTTAGGCGGCCCGCTCGTCCGGACGACCACCGAGAACGTGTTCAGCGTCGGTTCGTCGATCGGGATGTAGGTCTCGGCGTCCGCGGCGGTGGCGAGATTGAAGCGGCGCACGTCGCCCACGACGCCGACGATCTCGCCGCCCATCGTCACCGTCGTCGTATCGCCGCCGGCCGCCGACGCGGTGTCTTGCGACCATCCGATCTCGATGCGCTGCCCGATGGGGCTCCGGCCGGCGAGCCATCGCTTGGCGAGCGTCTCATCGATCACCGAAACAATCGGCGCACCGCTGCCATCGTGTGCGGAAAAATCGCGCCCGGCGACGAGCGGGATCCCCATCGTCTTGAAGTAATCCGGACTGATGATGGTGACGAACGTGCGCTTGCGTTCCGCGGGCCGTTCCTTGGGCGTGCCGACGATGTGCACGCTCGTGCGCATGGTGTAGCCGCCTAACGGCAGGCCCGCGACGACTGCGGCCGAGCTCACGCCGGGGATGGCACGCATGTGCGTGAGAATGTCCGACGTGAGCGTCCGCAGCGAGTGCCGGTTCGCGTACTTCGAGGGCGGCGCGGAAATCCCGAACGTGAGGACGCGCTCCGGACGAAAGCCGGGATCCACGGCCACGAGGCGCGAGAAGCTCCGCACCAGGAGTCCGGCGCCCACGAGCAGCAGCATCGCGAGGGCGAGCTCTGCTATGACGAGCGCGCCACGCGCGCGCTGGCTCGCGCGCGAGCCGCTCGACCCGCGCCCGCTCTCCTTGAGCATCGCCGTGAGGCTCCCGCGCGCCGCCGCGATCGCGGGGGCGATGCCGAACAGGAGACCGGTGCCTAACGAGATCAGCGCGGTGAACGCCAGCACCACGCCGTCCACGTGCACCTCGGTCAACCGCGGCAGGTCGTGCGGGCCGAGCCGCACGAGCAGCGCCACACCCCACAGGGCGAGCAGGACGCCCAACACGCCGCCGACGAGCGACACCAATACGCTCTCGACGAGCAGCTGCCGAACGATCTGCCATCGGCCGGCGCCGAGCGCAGTGCGGACCGCGATCTCGGTCTCGCGCGTGGATGCGCGCACCAGTTGGAGATTCGCGACGTTGGCGCACGCGATGAGGAGCACGAAGCCGACCGCGGCCAGGAGCGTCAGCAGCGGCGACCGGACGTTCCCGACCATCGCATCCTGGAGCGGCTTCACTGCGCCGCTCAACCCGGTGTTCGACTCCGGATACTGCAGCTCGAGACGCCGCGTCACGGTCACGATCTCGCGATTGGCTCGCTCGACGGTGGCGCCGGGCGCAAGACGGCCCACGACATCGAGCCAGTGCGACCCACGCGCGTCCGGGTTCAGGTCGTCGGTGGGACTGAACACCAGCGGCACCCACACGTCCGGCTTCTCGGGGAACGTGAGCGACGGCGGCGCCACGCCGATGATCGTGCGCGGCGTGCCGTCGAGCATCATCGTGCGCCCCAAGACGCGCGGATCGGCGTCGTAGCGGGTGCGCCAGAGCCGGTCGCTCAGAATTGCCACGAGCGGCGCCTGCGGCTGGTCTTCGCTCGGCGCAAAGCCTCTGCCTAACGCAGGCCGGACGTCCATGACGCGCCAGAAGTCGGCGCCGACCCTGGCCTGCGAGACCTCCTGCGGGTCGCCGTCGCCGGTGAGATTGGCGGCCTCGTTGTCGTACGCCGCGAGGGACGCGAAGGATGTGAGCTGGTGGCGGAAGTCGAGGTAGTCGAGCGCCGACGTCGCCGAGCCCTTGCCGTCGCGTCCGACGTTGACCACCGACATCACGCGGTCCGGCGCGCCTAACGGGAGCGGCGCGAGCAGGACGCCGTTGACCACCGAAAACACCGCGGTGATCGCGCCGATGGCCAGGGCGAGCGTGAACGTCGCCACGATCAGGAAGCCCGGTGCGCGCGTGAGGCGCCGCGCCGCGTACCGAATGTCGTTCCAAAGCGCAGTCATGAGCCGCAGGTGAAAGATCGGGATGCGGTGCCGCCGGCCGACCGAGCCAGTGGAAAACGCATGCCAGGCACCGTGTCGCACAAGCCGTTGGCAACGCTGGGGTTATCTACGGCGGACAGCGGCCTGGAGCAGGCGCGGTGTCCGGTTTCGACATCGTGTGTGCGAAAACGAACAGCACGTTGACCGGTCCGCTCCGAGCGTGCATCGTCCGCGCAGGTCGCGTTTGATGGTGAAGCACACGGCTGCATTCACGGTCGACACGGAGGGCGTCATGGCGGGGAAGAAGCGCGGGGCGACGCGGAAGGCGACTCGAAAGCGGAAGACCACGACGGCCAAGCGTCGCACCTCCACGGCGAAGTCCAAGCGCAAAACGCCGGCGCGGGAATCACGCGTACCGGCCAAGGCGAAGCGCAGAACACCGCCGGCGTCCAAGCGCAGCGCTGCGGCCAAGACCGCGCGCCGCGCACCGGCGGCGCGGACGGCGCCAAAGCGAATCATCGCCGTGGTGGGTGCCACGGGTTCGCAGGGCGGGGGCCTCGTGCGCGCCATTTTGCGAGACTCGGAGGGCGGGTTCGCGGTTCGCGCGATCACGCGCAATCCGGATTCGCCCGCCGCTCGCGCCCTAACTAAGTTAGGCGCCGAGGTGGTGGCCGCCAACGTCGAGGACCGGTCGAGCCTCGAGCGCGCGTTCGCCGGCGCGTACGGCGCCTACTGCGTCACGTTCTTCTGGGCGCACATGTCGCCCGAGCGGGAGAAGGCCGAGGCCAGCGCGATGGCGCAAGCGGCCAAACGCGCCGGCATCCAGCACGCGATCTGGTCGACGCTCGAAGACACGCGGCAGTTCGTTCCGTTAGGAGACACGCGCATTCCGACGCTCATGGGACACTACAAGGTCCCGCACTTCGATGCCAAAGCCGAAGCCGACGCCTATTTCGCGACACTCGGCGTTCCGGTCACGTATCTCGTCACCTCGTTCTACTGGGACAACTTCATCCACTTCGGCATGGGGCTCAAACCCGGCGCCGACGGCGTGCTGGAGCTGAGGCTCCCCATGGGGACGGCGAAGCTGGCGGGCATCGCCGCGGAAGACATCGGGAAGTGCGCGTATGGGATCTTCAAGCGCGGCGCGTCGTACATCGGCCGGCGGGTGGGCATCGCCGGCGGACACCTGAGCGGGGCGCAGATGGCCGCGTCGCTGGGTCAAGCGTTAGGCAGGCCGGTGCGGTACGTGGCCGTCCCGCCCGACGTTTACCGCAGCCTGGGCTTCCCCGCCGCCGACGAGCTGGGCAACATGTTCCAGATCGACGCCGAGTTCCAGGACCGGTTCATGGCGGCGCGCGACCTGCGCGAGGCCAAGGCCCTCGACCCGGCGCTGCAGACCTTCGACGCCTGGGCGCGCGCGCACAAGAGCGAGATCCCGACGTCCTAACGGAATGTCTCCGCCGCGGGCGCCGGCGTGGCCGGCGCCGCGGCATCGGCGCGCGCGCGGCGCGCGCGGAACCAGCCGTACACCGGCACGCCTAACAGAAGAAAGACGAGGGCGACCATGGCCTGTGTCGGCGCCGTGATCACGGCGTTGCCGATCATCCACACGGTGGCGACCACGTAGACCAGCGGCACCAGCGGATAGCCGGTCACGCGGTACGGCCGCGGACGTTCCGGCTGCGTGGCACGCAGCCGGAACACGGCGGTCACCGTGAGCGCGAAGAAGATCATGAACGCGAACACCGCCAGATCGCTCAGCTGGTCATAGGTACCCGACGTCGCGAGCATCGACGCCCACACGGCGAATGCGACGATCGCCCAACCCGGCACGTGCGACCGGCGGGTGACGCGTCCGAATACGGGGAAAAACTGCCGCGTGCGCGCCATCGCGAACAGGACACGCGAATTGGAGAGCAGTCCGCCGTTGAGCGTACCGAGCGTTGCGATGATGAATACGAGCGCCGCCAGCTTCGTGGCTTCCGTTGGGAGAAAGCTCCCGACCGCAAGCGCCGCCACTGCGGGCGCGCCGCGGTGCAGCGTCGAGTTGGCGGAGGCGACGGTGCCGGCGGGCAGCGCGTAGAAGTACGCGGCGTTGAGGCCTAAGTAGAGCGCGATGACGATGAACGTTCCGCCGATCAGTGCGCGCGGCACGTTTCGCCCGGGATTCCGGATCTCGCCGGCCGCCATCGGCAGGTACGACCACCCGCTGTAGGCCCATACGGCGCCGACCAACGCCGCGCCGAAAGCCGACACGGTGACCGCGCCGCCGGGTGCCGGTTGAGCGAAGTGCGTCCAGGAGCCGCCGCGCGCGGCGGCGAGCGCGCCGGCCACGATGCCTAACACAGCCAGCACCTTGATGGTGGCCAGGACCACCTGCACGCGTCCGCCCGCCCGTGCGCCGGCGCAGTTGATCGCCGCCAGCGCGACAATCGGCGCGATGGCCACGGCCTGCGGCGCGCCGAACGACCAGTGGACCGGCACGCCCCCGATGGTGCGCGCGACGTGCAGCCACGAGCCGCCTAACGGAACGAGCGGCGACAGGAACGTCGCGAACGAGACGCCGAGCGCCGCCATCGAGCCGCTGCCCGCGGTGAATCGCACCCACCCGTAGAGGAACGCCACCGCGTCGCCGAACGCGGCGCGCAGGAACACGTACTCGCCGCCCGCCTCGGGCATCATCGCGCCCAGCTCCGCGTACGACAGCGCGCCGAACAGCGTGAGCACACCTGCCGCCAGCCACGCCGCCAGCACCGCCCACGGGCTGCCTAACTGCTGCGTCATCACCGCGGCCTTGAACAACACCCCGGTGCCGACGATCGTTCCCACCACCAACGAAATGGAATCGAGCAGCGACAACCGCCGCACGAGTCGCCCGCCGCCCGGTTCCACGCCGCCCCGCGCGTCGGCAGCCGGCGCCGTCATGGTTCGCGCACGATCTCCGCGCGAATGAAATGGTCCAACCGCGGATAATTGCGATCGAGATACGCGTTTCCGCCCTCGAACACCGGGCCCTGCTTCCCGCCCCGCATTCCGCCACCCGCCGTTTCGCCGTACTCGGCGTTCACCCGATCCACCACGTCCATACCACGCGCGACCGTGCCGAGCGGCGAGAAGCCTAGTGCGTCGAGCTGTGGATTGTCACGGAGATTGATGTAAAGCTGCGTGGTGCGCGTGCCCGGGCCGGTCATCGCGAAGGCGATGGTACCGCGGGCATTCGTGTGGCGCACGCTGTCATCCGGAATGCGCTGATCGCGCCAACGTTGTGCGACGGCTGGGTCGCCCGCGATGCCCCACTGCACGATGTAGCCGGCGCGGACGCGCGACAACCGCGAATCGTCGTAGTACCCGGCTCGCACGAGCTGATAGAGCCGGTCGACGCCTCTCGGTGCCCAGCCGCGATGCGCCTCGATCACGAAATCTCCCTTCGTCGTTTCGATGCGGACGAAGAAGCGACTCGGCGCTCGCGTCGTCCAGAACGCGTTCGATGGGTCGGCGAGGACGGATCGGGCTGGAGCGGTTCCGTTAGGCGGTACGGCCGCCGGACCGTGGCATCCTGGCACCACGATACACGCTGCGGTCAACGCCGCCACCCATCCCCTCAATGCAAGACTGCGCACGACACATGAACGGCGCACAACACATGATGTGAATGGACGCGCCCGCTGTCCAGTCGTGCGCCCACCGTCAGCGCGCTTGCTTCGCCGCGCGCGCACCGGCATCATCGGCTAACGCATCGACTGTCATGGAGGTGGATGGTGCCTGGTCGTCTCGCGGTTGTCGCCGCTGCGTTTCTCGTGGGCTCGCTCGCGTTTGCGTCACACTCGAGCGCGCGGGCGCGAGTGCCGGCGCTCCCGGGCAACAGTCTCGCGCGCACGCCGCCGATGGGCTGGAACAGCTGGAATCACTTTGCGTGCAACGTCAACGAACAGACGATTCGTGGGACGGCGGATGCGATGGTGGCGACCGGCATGCGCGATGCCGGCTATCGGTACGTCGTCATCGACGACTGCTGGCAAGTGGCGCGCGATGCGAACGGGGTGCTGGTGGCCGACCCGCAGCGGTTCCCGCACGGGATCAAGGCGCTCGCCGATTACATCCACTCGAAGGGTTTGCTCTTCGGCATCTACACCGATGCGGGCACCAACACCTGCCAAGGGCGCCCCGGCACGCTCGGCCACGAGGACCAGGATGCGCGCACGTTCGCGGCGTGGGGTGTCGACTACGTGAAAGAGGATTGGTGCCACGCGCAGAACCTGGATGCACCAACGCAGTACGCAAAGTTCCGCGACGCACTCGCGCGCACCGGGCGTCCCATCGTGCTCAGCATCTGCGAGTGGGGATCGAACCAACCGTGGGAATGGGCGCCGCGCGTCGGCAATTTGTGGCGGACGACCGATGACATCGAGGACACGTGGTCGTCGATGCTCGACAACCTCGACCAATCGGCGCAGCACGCGACGGCTGCCGGTCCGGGGGCGTGGAACGATCCCGACATGCTCGAGGTGGGCAACGGCGGGATGACCGACGAAGAGTATCGCGCGCACTTCAGTCTCTGGGCGATCATGGCGGCGCCGCTCATCGCGGGCAACGACCTGCGACAGATGTCCGCCACGACGATCGCAACGCTGACCAACCGCGAGGTGATCGCGGTGGATCAGGATTCGTTAGGCGCGCAAGGGATTCTGGTGTGGGAGCGGCCGCCCGAGCTGCAGGTGTGGGCGAAGCCGCTGCACGACGGCTCGCGGGCGATCGCGCTGCTCAACCGCTCGTCGGCGCCGGCGCGCATCACCGCGTACTTCTCGCGCGCGGGGCTGCGCAGCGACTCGGCGCAGGTGCGCGACCTGTGGTCGCACCAGGACCTCGGGCGATTCGGGCGGCAGTTCGAGAGCACCGTGCCGGCGCACGGCGTGGTCCTCATTCGTGCGACGGCCGTGCAGTAGCTGTTCGGCACGGGGAGGCGCTGGCTGGCCCCGCTTCCCCCAAGTGTCAGCGCTTCCCAAGCGAGCGCCAGCGAGCGCTTCCCTATTCCCTCGTGCTCACAGTCCGCTCGCCACGCCGCGCTCGGTGAGGTTCCAGAGCTGCGACTGCGTAGAGACGCGTTCGAGCATCGTGAGCGCGCGCTGCAGCGGCGCGTCGCTCGGCGCCGCGCGACGGAACGCGCTCGAGTCGCCGAACGCGATGGTCGCGATCTGCTGCTCGAGCAGGCGGTTGACCCAGGGCTGCGCCGCGTCGAAGGTCGCACGGTCGACATTCACGCCCGATGCGCGCAGCTGGTCGAAGAACGCCTCGCGCCACGCCGCCTGCACGACGAAATCGCCATGCACGGTGGGACGCAGTCCGCGCGCCACGTCGAACAACGCGGTGCGCGTTTGCGCTGCCTTGGGCGCGAACTCGCGCGCGAGATGCTGCTCGGCGCTCGACAGCGTGTCCGACGCCACTTTCACATCGGGCGTGATGCCGCCGCCACCGAACACCGTGCGACCGCCGTCGCTCTTGAACCGTGGGCGAAGCGCCGGAGGTGCCGTCTCCGAGAGCAACGTGATCGACGTATCCGGCGCGCCGTCGAACGTGTGCGCGCGCTGGATGCTGCGCCCGCTCGGCGTGTACCATCGGCCGGTCGTGAGCTTGAGCGCGTAGCCGCCCCGCAGGTTGAACAACGACTGCACCACGCCCTTGCCGAACGACGTCTCGCCGACGATCACGGCACGATCGTGATCTTGCAGCGCGCCCGCCACAATCTCGGATGCCGATGCCGTGTAGTGATCGACGAGCAGCACCACCGGCTCCGAGCGCACGAGGGGCGGAATGCGTGCGCGGTACGTCTGTGCCGGCTCGCCGCGCTGTCGCAGCTCGGCGATTTCCTGACCCGCGTTGAGGAACAGGTTGCTCACCGCCAGTGCCTGCGCGACGTCGCCACCCGGATTGCCACGCAAGTCGATCACGAACGACCGTGCGCCATGCTGCTTGAGCCCGGCGACCGCGCTCGCCATTTCGCTGTCCGCGGTCTCGTTGAAGCGTTGCAATGGGATGTAACCGGTGTGATCGCCGATCACCATCGAGAACGGCACCGCCTGCGGACGCACGATGGCGCGCACGAAGTGCGTGCGAATCGGCGTCGTCACGCCGGCGCGGAGGAAGGTGATGTCGACGCCCGAGCCGGGCTCGCCCACGAGGAGCTGCGAGACGCGATCGCGGGGGATGGCGGCGATCGGCGTGCCGTTCACGGCGACGATCTCGTCGCCGGCCATCACGCCGCCTAACGCAGCCGGCGAGTGCTGGAACACGCCGGTGACCGCGATGCCGCCCGGATGCCGCTCGAGCGACATGCCTAACCCGCCGTATGCATTGCCGATGTCGTTGCGCAGGAAGCCCGCGATGGCGTTGCGCGAGAAGAGGCTCGCGTACGGGTCGCCGATCGCGCCGACCATGCCACTGGCCGCTTTCACGAAGAGCGAGTCGTCGGAGATCGAATCGACGCCGCGCGTCGCCACGATGTGCCGCACTTCATCGAACAGCCGCGCGCCGCGATCGTCGTGTTTCGGTTGCCGGCTCGCCGCGATGCCTACGATGACGGCCACGCCTGCGGCCGCCGCGAGTGCGGCGGCCGCATGGACAGTCCGCATCTGTCGGAATCCGGGCATGGCTATCCTCGGCTGAGACCGGAGAGGCCGGAGGAGCGCGCATCGGCGCGCTGGCCCCTTCACCGAATTAGAACGGTGTACCAACCAGGCTGTAGCGTCAATGGCGGCCCGGCTGACCGGGATGTCAGAATCTCGCCATCGCACCGAGCGTGCCCGGCGGGTGTGCGGTTGGAAGTCCTTTCCGCGCTCGGTATGTTGCGCACATGAGTGCCTCACGCGCGCTCGCGACGCCAAGCCGTGAGCAGATGAAGGGCAGCATCGAGCTGCTGGATCGAACGTTCCTCGCGGCGAACTATCTGTCGGCCGCGCAACTCTATCTCAAAGACAACGCGCTGCTGCGCGAGCCGCTCGCGCCGCGACACATCAAGGCGCGATTGCTCGGGCATTGGGGAACCGTACCCGGCATCAATCTGCTCTACGCGCACCTCGGACGGCTGGTGCGCGACCGCGCCCAACGCGTGCTGTTCGTCGTGGGCACCGGCCACGGGGCACCCGGCGTGCTCGCGAATACGTTCCTCGACGGTACGTTAGGCGAACGGTACCCGCAGTATTCGCGCGATGCAGCCGGCGTCGGCGCGATGGTGCGCGAGTTCTCGTGGCCCGGCGGATTCCCCAGCCATCTCACCGCGCTCACGCCGGGCACACTGCACGAAGGCGGTGAGCTCGGCTATTCGCTGGTGCACGCAACGGGCGCGGCCATGGACTATCCCGATCTCCTCGTCGCATGTCTCATCGGCGACGGCGAAGCGGAAACCGGTCCGCTCGCGGGCTCGTGGCACTGGCATCGGTTCCTGAATCCGGCCCGCGACGGCGTCGTGCTGCCCATCCTGCATCTCAACGGCTACAAGTTGTCGGGGCCGTCGTTGTTCGCGCGGGTCAGCAGCGAGGAGCTGGCAGAATACTTTGCCGGGTTAGGCTACGAGGCACGCGACGTCGCGGGCGACGAGCGCGCGCTCGTCCACCGCTCGATGTGGGACACGCTCGACTGGGCGTACGATCGGTTCGGCGAGATCAAGGACGCCGTCCGCGAAG